>JAAHTH010001584.1_pt4 | contig 12541 bp, 5 predicted proteins | sample 6116091 | NCBI WGS metagenome assembly JAAHTH01 (sample SAMN13939990, study PRJNA603662) | sponge metagenome | isolation source: marine sponge | host: Mycale hentscheli | place: New Zealand | collected 2006
AAAATCCCAAACAGCTTCTTGTTTATAATTGTTTAATGTTTTATATTTAGTTACTTTATTACCAGTACTTGTACCTAAGTTATTATCTACTTCTAATGTGAAATCAATAGTAGTGTCAGACATAAACTGATATACATCATTGTCTGTAGCAACACCTGCACTGTATTCACTCTCTAAAGTATTTTTCCAATCATCATAAGCACTCTTTGTATAATTAACTAGTGAAGTAGAGTTACCAACTACTCTCTCAAAAGTACTTTGTATTTTAGCCTGATAAGTTTCATTACAACAATCTGTACTATTCTTTTGTGTTCTAAGGGTACTGATATTCTTTTTAACTTCATTAATACAATCATCATACTTTAATACCTCATCTTGTAATTGACTAATACTTATACTATTTGCACTTTCTTGCTCTTCACACTCTTGTATTTTGTCTTCTCTATTAGTTTGAATACGTGTAGCCTCTGTCTGCTCTGTTGATTTGTTATATTCATCTGTTAATCTTGTAATACTTTCATCACATTCTTTTATATCTGAAGTTCTTCTATCTTTAGTTTTATCTAATTCTTCTTGAGATTGTTTTCTTTTTACTTTTAATGACGTTTCCTCAGCTTCTAAATCTTTAATCTCTTTATTAATTGCAATATTCTCTGCGGTACAAACATCTATTGCATCTCTAATATTTGCTAATTGATTGATTATCTCATCATATTTTTGCACCATTGCGGTATGACCCAGTAAATTATCATCAGGTGTTATAGAACATATATTAGTTGTAGTTATTAAATCTGAATAATTAGATTCACAACCAGGATAAGTGTATGTCTCATAACTTACTTTACAATCATTAACTTCTCCAATGATACTATTAACAAGTTTAATATTATCGTTTAATTTTTTCCTATATTCTGAAGTACTTAGTCTAGAAAATCTAATATCATTATATTGTATAATTTCTCCACTATTTAAGTAACTATTACTACCCACTAGTGTACCACCAATTGCGTTACAACATTCAGTAGTAGGTTCTCTTTGTATTCTAGGGTCATTCCATATATCTTTTTCTTGATCACTATATAACCAATTTATTTGTCCTGTGAATGTATCACTTATCGCAGCAGATTGTTTTGTATTTCTTAACCTATCTTTATCCGTATTAGTATTTGTGAATACCACATAATTTTGACACTCTGTATCATATACGCTATTTACATCTACATAAGGTACACCACAATCAGTACCACCCTCTAAACATTCATTTAATAATGTGTCAGCATTAAATCTTACCATTACATCTAAACTAATGTTTACCTCAGTTTGACCTTTTTCATCTGGTTCTTGTGGAATATAAAATCCATCCCATTGATTAGCACCAAATACCATCTTAATGTTGGTTACCGCATCGCAAGTAATATATGAATTATCTACACATTTTAATTTAGCTTCAGGATTACTTACATTTGTAAGAACTTCTTTACCATCAATAGTTATGTAATAATCATATGAATATCCTTTTGATATACAAAACTCTTTATATAGATTAGCACCTGATTTTTCAGTTGAGTTTTGACTTAATATAAAACTATCTCCCGCAGCATCATCTACATCATTTAACTCAAAAGAAACAATACCAGATTCACTATCAATGATTGCATTCCATTTATTTACATCGTTAAAATCAGAATTACCACCAAAAGAACTAAAATCATCTTCTGCGTTTCCAGTTAGATTTTCTGTCGTTCCTTTTATATAAACACCCTCATTAGTAAAATTATTAAGTTGATTTGATGAATATATTTGTGAGTCTGGATTACTACCTCTTTTTGCTGTGACATCAAATACACTAGCTATAGAAGTAGATGTCTTTTGTTTAGCATATCTATCTTGTTGTCTTTCTAAAACTACTATTTCAGCATCTAATGTTGCTATATCTATTTCTAATTGGTTTGCCTCTGAAGAACTACACTCAACTACAAGGTCACTATCTTTAGCATACTTACAACACTGATTAAACTCACAAGGTTGTTTAGTATCTACCCCATTATTTGATGCATCACTATCAGTACATTTTGTTTTATTCTCATCATTTAGTTTTGGTGGAACAAAAGGTACTTCGGCTGGGTCACATTTTGTATTATAATCATCAAAAGTACAAACATCACCATTAGCATATTTGTAATTACCATTACGATATGTTGATGGTACAACATAAGAAGTACTATTTGGCTTAAAATCATCTGGATTATATGGTGTGGTTGTTGGTGCTATTACACTTCTTTGACCTGTATCACTCTTAAACGTATAGGGGGCACAACAAAAAGCAACTTCATCTTCTAATATACTATTTTCTACTACCACAACATCAGTAAAGTCATTAGTGTCTGCACCTCCACCAGTACTACAATACTGTTCACCACAAACAACTTCACAATTACTTGATCCACAAGCTTCTACTAATCTTTCACCTTCATACTTTTGACCCTCTTCACCTGCATTATTGTTATCAATACCATATGACTGCCCCTGATTTGACGGTGGGTTTTCATCATTCCTACAAACACCCCATCTAGCTATTTTATTCGCACAAGGATCCGATCCAGCAGTTTGTTGAACTCCAGCCGCCATTATTTATTATATTTTATAAAAATATTATTCATACAATTTTAACTATTTCCCAAGTTGTCTAATTTAGATTGTTTTTTATTTTTTTCTGCTGTTTTAGCATCTATTTCTTTTTGTATATCATCACCAGTGTTTACATCTGTTTCTGGATTAGCTACACAATATATTTTATTATTTGCTCGTATCTCATAATTATAATTATACCAAGCACAACATTCTACACTAGATTCTAAAGTATTTTGTCTTGCGTTTCCACTTTTAAAAGATCCTCCAGACTTAAATAATACAAAACCATATGGGTTTGTATCAACAGGTTCCCCATGTGAACAAGGTGCAGATTTTGCACAATATTCTGTAAATCTATTGTCTGCACTGATATACGCCTTATAAACACCATCATCTGCAAAACATCTATTTTGGAAATCGTCAAATAAAACTTTTTCACCAGAAGCATTCTCATAATAAATGTATGGACCAGTTTCTTTTTTTATATAATTATCATTTTCATTAAAAATAATACTACTTTTACTTAAAGTAATACCAATACACTTATCACCATCACAACCAGCTTTGTTTGTTTCTTGTGAATATCTAGCCAAAGCAACTTCATAATTCCTTTTAACTACATACCACTCTGTGTCATAAATCCTATATGGTTGTAACTCTAAAATACCATCACTACCTGTCCAATCTTCGTATGTTTCTAATGCTGTTTCATATTCATCTTGCATTGTAGTTGTTCCACCACTTTTATTAGGGCTAACCTCTAAATCAAAACTAACATTAAGACAATTTTCTAATAATTGATTGTCAGTTGGTTCTAATGTTGTTACATATAAATTATTTAGTGTTGATAATCCATTAAAGTATCCGTCATTATAATTAACAAATTCATTTTCTAATAAGTTTTCGGTAATACCTGTGATTGTATACGCAGAAAAATTAGGGAAAAAGTTATCAAATTGATTTATATATTCTCTACCACCATCATATGGTCCAATGTGTGGGTTATTTCCCTCACTTGTTGCAACACCAGCACTATCTCCACCAGTATCTCTATACCATCCACCACCACTTTGGAAATACATCTCTTGTGGTTCTGTGACTGTTATCCCACTACTATTTGTAAACGACACTATTCTAATGTCACCATCTTCAGATGGTTTTGGATATCCATCTTCATCTATAGGTAGACCTGAAATATCGTCAGAATTAGTAGTAAGGTATAATATTCTCTTAACTGCCTCAATATCTAATGGTTTTTCCGCAACATATACATGCTCATCAAATACCACAACAGATTCTGGTGCACCCATCAATCTAAATAGATATTCTACTGCCTTTCTAGTTCCTTTTGACTTCCATAACCAAGCAACATTTAGTATTATTCTCCTATATACCTCTGTTTCTACTTCTTTATTAGAATAGTTCTTAGATTGACCACTAAATCCTTCCACACCCTCATTAGGTAAGAATATTTTATCTATATCTAAATTGGTGAGTAACTCAAATCCCTCAAACCCTAACATTTTAGCTAAATCCTTAATTAAAACATCAGGAGTATTGTTCTTTTTATTGTAAGTTACAACGTGAGCATATTTAATACCCGTAATATATTTTTTAACTTCATCAAACTCCCTACCATATATGTTTAATACATTGGTTGCCTTTTGTCCGTTATTAACATAATCATTACCATCAGCTCTAGGTGCTGTGTCAAATGAATTAATCACTTCTGCAGTATATTTCCTTACCATTAGGTTTGTTTGATTTTCATCAAAGGAAACTGCAATGTCATTTAATTCATTTAAAAAAGACAAGTATAACCCATCAAAAAAATTGAGGTTATACCCGTCCTTTGTTAAGGGGAAATTAACTGTCTTTTCCTGATATACAATAATACCTGTTTCACTATCCACTGGATAATCAAATGTACTCTTATATATAGGTTGTGTATTTCTATTTAATATGTTTCTTTGATACTCCGTTAAAGAAGTAAAGAAACTTTCTATTTCTGTTTCTTTTGGTTTAATAAAAAACTGTAATGGACCTTCTGTTGTTGATATAGAACCATCACTATTTGTAAGTTCATTAAAAATATTACCTTCAGCTTCTATTCTTACCTCTGAATTGGTAATTTGAGTAGAACCTGTAAAATTGGTTATATTATAAATCCTTCCTTTTACCTCTATACCATAACTACCATAATTTAAGCTTAAGTTTCTTAAATTATTTACCTCTTCTTCTTCCACAACATTTGCAGAATCTGTAGTGTATTTAATGGTGAATGGGTTATAGAAATATTTTGAGTTTATCTTAAATGTTGACCTATTAGTTTCAACATCATAGCTGTAGTTAGTAACACTGTTACCAGTAACACTACCAACTTTATTATCTATATAAATGGCTGCTGGCCATCTACTTTGTATATCTTCTAATGAAACCCTATTAAACTCAGCAAAAGAACCATACCATACATATTGTAATGGATTAGTTAAATCTAAGTTTAATTGTGTTTTTACGTTTTTCTCAATGGTTAAGACTGAAGTATTGTCTTCTGTAACATCATCTACAGTTAAGAAATCTGAGAATGTCCCTTGATTAAATACTTTACTCTTTTTAGGGTTTATATTTGTAAATACAGAAAAGTTACCCATAGTGAATATGGATGCGTCGTCTCCCAATCCAGTGAATTGGTTACCAACTAAATCTGGACTAAAATCTCTATACTCAATATTATCATTGAAATATATTCTTTGAGCATAACCAGCAACTTTTATGTCGTTTCCCTCTGCCATTTAGTATTATAAATTAAAAATCTGTGATACTGTCAAAATCCTTAGTGAAATCAATGTTATCTCTTTCCTGTCTAACCTCATAAAGTGGTGAACCAGTAAATTGATCTTTAACCTCATATAAGTTGTATTGACGATATATCGCGTTTTCAAAGTTATATATACTATAAATACCATCTTCCAGAGATTTTGATTGATTTCCGTAAAGAGCGTATGCTAATGTTTCGTCATCATGTTCAACCATTTCAACTTCCAACATAATTGGGTTGAAGAATGTGTTCGTTATAATAATTTCTTGATCTGGAACACCAATATATGGTAACGCATTCGGTCTAACAGACGGTGCTGAAGACGGTGTTAACGTACAAAATGATAAATTAGAACTATTATTAAATGAATAACTATTATTTTTTAGTGCCGTATTTGTTTGGTCTGGCACAACTGCTGACCTATTATCTGAAGTAATAATTCTAAATAAATTATTAACTTTCTTTTCTGCAGATCCTGTATCTGTTGTAATATATTCTACTCTGTAACCAACAAGACTACCATCAGCACCTAATTTTGCAGGTATACCTTCATCATCAGCTTCACCAGAATCTCCCTTATTAATTACTAATCCAACAACATCATTATTTGCAGCTAAAACACCACAATCAACAATAGTTGTTCTATATTGTTTAGGTCTTATTACTATTGTGTAAATACCTTTACTATTGAAGGTGTCTGTAGGTAATGATAACGTATATAAGCCACCAAATATTTCACCTGCCCTTCCCTCTTTAGGGTTATCTACTTTAGTTAATACCTGCGATGGTGTCAATTCTACTAAAGTAGAGATTGTATTACCATCATTTTTTGTATAGAAAATCTCTATATCATCTACCGAAACATCTGCGGGTCTGACTGTACCATAATTTCCAACTGCCATAACTTTTAATTTTTAAAAATATCCATTTCTATATTCATCAATATCATCTCTGGTTTTTATTTCAGACATAATTGAGTGTCTCTCAAATATATCTTCTCCACCTCTACTTATAAATACCTTATTCCTAACTTTTGGTGGTTGTACTATATTTAACAATTCTTCCTTTTTATATATTGCAAGTAAACTAGTATTCGCTTCTAATGTATCTGTTGATATCGTTCTTCTACCACCCATATAATTAGAATAGATTGTTTTACGATTGTTTATTGTACTGTACTTTACACCAGTATCTGATATATAATTACCTTGTGGGCTTACACTACCACCTAATACATAATTAATAGTTCCATCAACACTTGATAATACACCATCCCAAGTTTTGGTAATGTCTCCTGCCATATTAAGACCTGGTTTATATATAGGAATATTTTTTATACTTACTTGATATGAACCAACACTTTTTAAGTATCTTTCATCTGTTTCACCTGTAATTGTGAATACTCCTTGATTAAAATCCCCTAACCCAGTTAGTGGGTATCTACCATCAATTTCAGCGTTAAAATTATCTGGTGTAATTTCTTGTGCTTCTTCTATTGTTAACTTAACTTTACCATTAAAGTTAACATCAAATGGTTCAAATTCTTTATTATAGTACATTCCAATATCTTCATATGTACTGGTTAGGAATACATTCACGTTTATAGTTGTAGCAGTAATCTCACCATAAGTGTCTTCACTTCTACTTCTATAATTTTCTAATAATCGTTTTCTTTTAATGTATTCCATAATAATATGTTTAATTATTTACCTGTAATAATTATGTTTATATCTACAGTATTTGTTTTGGTATTAGAAGGGGCAAATATAAGTTTATGTGTACCAACTGTTTTAGGTACCCCTATATCACTAAGACTACTATATTTATATCCTATTATACTTTCTAATAATCCTGTTGTAGATAATAATTCCCATTCTTCATTATGCATCTCATCACCATTTTCATCTACAACCTTTCCTCTAATCTGTAAAGAACCATTTGTACTATGATTTATAGTTCCATCATTTTGAATAGATACGTAACTACTACTACCAGGACTTTGTCTATAAGACATCTCTAAACTTACTACTACTGTGTGTTCTGTTTGAGTATCATCATCTGTAGTGGTATCTGTAGCGGTATCAACAACTACAATATTTAACACCTCCTCATTTGAGTATGATGTTCCTACACTATTAGTAGCGAATGCCCTTGCATAGTATGTCCCTTCGGCTAAATCGTTTATCGCCGCACTCATATTAGAACTTCTATCAGCATCAACTATTTTAGTTCCATTAGAAGTTGTTGGTGATTGAACAGTTGAGTAAACAAAACCTTTTTCTGTTATAGTCGCACCACCATCATTAATATAACTACCATTTAATGCAACATTAGAACCATTTGCATTTTGAGTTGTTATCCCTAGTGTTGGTTTAGTTAATATTATATCTGCAACCTCTTCTGTTGGAGCAATTTCTTCTTCCTCTTCTTCCACTACTGTCTGTGGTACATTACTAAAGTTTGTGGTATTAGTAGGCTGTAATTGATATAATGTTAGTGTTGGTATATGACCTACCGTATCATTATTCCAATCTATTCCACCATATGGATTATCTGATTTTAATTGTCTTTCATTATTATGACTAATCGTATACATAAAGTCACCTGTTGATTCACGATATTTTAATATCACTTTAATATATTGTGTTCCATTATCACCACCTAAACCAAATACACTTAACCCATCTGAATTAAAACTACCCTTAACAGGTGTCATTATAGATACCGTACCATCACCAGCATTTTGGTATGTTGGACTTAAATACATTACATATTCTTGATTTTCTGCGGTTAGTATATCATTACTAAACCAAAAAATATGAAACCCTTCATGAACCTCATTAGGTCTTAATGTAGGGTCACCTAATCTATAACTAATAGGATTAAAATTAGCCTTTAATGGTATTCCTAATTCATTTGTTTGGTCATCACCTATTTGTGTATATACATCACTATTAGTTAAAAATATATTCTCAGCAGAATTGGTTGAGTTATAGTAATCTAATGAAAGAAAACTCTTCATAACTCTATTAACTCTACAGAATAAATCAGGTGTCGTAAAACCTAAAGAAGCATATTCATTACTATAAGTCTCATCACTCTTAAAAAACTTTAATTCAATTTTAATTTCAGGAACTATTGTCCACCTTCCATTTTTAACAGTTGCTGGCTTAAATCTAACTTTTTTTAAGTCAATTGTTTGGTTAATAGCCTTTTCTACCTCCTCTTCAACAAAAGTAGATTTAACTAAATCTTCATTATCCAATGGGTCAGCATTCATCTTTATTGGTATATTAAAGTTTATACTATCACCAGTTACGGATCCAATTCTTATTTTTCTTCTATTAACAAACATTATTTATATCTTTAATTGTTATTGCAGGTAAGTTTGTAGGTATACCTGATATATGTCTATCACCTAAATCATAAATACCATCACTTTCTTTTAATGTTACTGTCAAAGTTACAGGATTTTTATCACCATCAATTTGATCATTTTCACCAACAGACCCACTAGTCACCCTAAAGTCTACATAATTTGGTGAGTTTACTAAAAAGTTAAATGTATCTACATCACCAGGTAATGTAAGATCTACCTCATTATTATTTTCATTAAAAGGTGGGTCTTGTCTTTCTAAAAAGAAGTTTATATTCATATACATATAATGAGCACCACTCTTAAATGGATAATCAACACCATCACCAAAAGTATTATATACACCAATATCTAATAATGATCGATATTTATAAGTTTCTATAGTTGTCCATGGGTTAAACCCAACAGGTTCCTCAAAAACATTATCAGGATTACCTCTATCAATTTCATCACCTAAACCATCGGTGTCATCAGTTACAATATTCTTATCTTCTGTTGATGTGAGTACTGCATAATCAGGTATGTCATCATCCCCTAATACTACATCCCCATTTGTTGTACTAATCTTTGCACTTTCAGTTGTTCTAATTGTAGAACTAAACTCTCTAATCTTAACTCTATAGTGAGGTCTATAAATATAACCCTCTCTTAAATCATCTACCTCATATTCACCATCTGTTGATGATAGATTTAATATATCTTTTCTGTATTCTCTGTAAACAGTATTTATTCTGTGATATGTTGGTTCTAAAGTTCTTTCTATTAGTTCTTCTTCATTGTATTCTACGATATCTCCAACAAACTCAATATCACTTTCGTCTATATCATTAAAGTGAGTTTGTGTATACGTATCTGCACTTATAGACCTAACATTATATTTAATATCATCTCTATTTTCAGTAAAAAAACCACCTTGTATATGTGTCCAAAATCTATTTTGTAAATCTTCCGGAATACTACTATTATCTTTAGTTAAATCTTTCCAATACGTATCCTTAAAATCATTACTACTATCAGTATCTACTTTAACAATGGTCAGAAACAACTCAGATAGTGGTCTACCTAAATTATCTACCTTTCCACTAACATCTATATCTTTTGTAAAGTTAAATGCAACTTCTTCATCACCATAATAAGTTTCTGCAAATGCTGCTGGATAAGAATCATAATCCTTAAACCCATCAGATAATCTCTTAAACTTTCTAACGTAATATTCAGATTCTACACCATTTACAATTCTCTTAAAAGTTGTTTTTATTTTATTAACATTACTTTCGTCATAAGGTATATCTAATATAAAAAACCTAGATTTACCATTTCCATTATTATTCCCTAAACCAACAACTTGATATTCACCATCTTTATCGTTATTTGAGTTTTTAAGTTTTATAATGTCCCCAACACTTAGACCATGACTAATAACAGTATTAAATGAAGTTTGACTTATATTACCTGTTGACCCTGTAATGTTTTGAGAATCAATTATGTTTATCCCAGCACCTGTTAAACTAACGTCATCGATAAAGTTAATGTCTTCCTTCTTATATGGGTATGTGACCTTTATAATATAATTTGGTAACCCATCTGGGTCATCAAACTTTAATCTATTATATCCCGGACTAAAAGGAATAAACTCACATAAACTACTTTTATTATCGTTTATTTTATCATTACTCTTTTCATATGTTTGTGCGGTGTCTTCATCATTATCTATATAACCTAACCAACCATCTCTTTCAATAATATTAGAAGATTTAGTTTTTTCTGTTAATGTATCACCGTCTCTTTGATAAATCTTTAGATTATCATTAAATAATACATTACTAACTAATGATTTAATATTACCGTAAAATCTATATATTCCACTCTCTTGTCTTTCTTTCTCAAACTGAGCATTAGTAGAAATAATCTTAGATATCACATCCTCATCAATATGTTTATATTTTGAGTCTAATGAAATACTTAAATCTTGTGTTTCATCAACATCTAACTGTGATTTCGTTCCCGTTAATAATTTTTTCACTCTTTCATCCATAATTATTAAGTTTTAAGACAGCTCCCTATTATTGCTTCTGGTGATACTTTCTCTTCACCAGCCTTTGGTTCATCAGTATTATCAGTATCTTCAGTAACATCTTCTAATGTTTCACTATTAATCTTATCAGAGAAAAACTTACCTACCAATTTATTTAATGCTGTTTTACCTGGTACTAATCCAAAGTAAAAGAAGTATGGTGTTTGTGTAGTAAACGGTGAAATACCTTCATCATCTTTTACCATTACAGCCGCATCTACATCAGCATCACTACTTAATTTAGAACCATTAAGTGGGTAGTCCTTTAAGCCATTCTTAGTATGTGAAGATGCATCCATACCATAAAAATATTTAATATCTGTTTTAGTTGACCCATTGGAGTAATACCCACACTTATCACCAGGTGTTATACTATCACCATCATTTAAGTCATTATCAATTACAAAAGGTGTACCTATATTACCATCATCATCAATTAATGCACCAAATACACCATCAAATTCAGAATTACAATTAGGTCCAACATCATTATATGGTTCATAATAATTTTCCCCTTGTATTGACCCTGGTCTAACGTAATTAACTTTCATATCGATAATTGCTTCAGTATCTGTTGTCTCCCCAGTAGTTGATGGTGTGTAAGTACTAAACCTTTTACAGAAATATTCTCTAATATCAGTATCTACATCATTGTAAACTGAACATGTATTACATTCTAATCCTGTATCATTTAAGTCATATAAATCACTTCCTATTTGTGCAGATGTTAATGAACCTCTAACATTCATACACCTAACACCGTCACAACCAAAATCAACATATGCTCTTAGGTTTACGTTAGCATCTTTTTCTTTAAGTTCATATGGTTTAGCTTCAGTACCTATACCACCTTTATTGGTAAGTTCTTCTTCACTTAATTTATATGTCGTTGTTTCTAACTCATCAATAATAAATGGTACCTCATCAATATCACAATTTACTGAACTCCCTAATTCAGTAATATTTGTTGGGAATATCATATTTTTCTTATATAACGTATTATTAAACGCAACATCACTACTTTCAGTTATTGCTGCATAATATAACTCATCATCTTCGTCCTTAACTAACCCATGATATATAGGGTCAACATTATAGTCACCATCACAATTACAATCCTTAGTACAGGCTGCAGTACCTTGTGACGAACAAGCAAAGTCACAACTACGTCCTTTATTAGTTATAGTAGTTTTTATTTTAATTTCTTCATCAGTATTATTCGTAACATCTACTTTATTTCTACCGTCTGATTCATAACTAATTTTACCTACAGCAATAACACTCTCATTAGAGGTATCTATAAATGTCAATTTAATATTATACGAATCTAAATCGTGTATTATTGTTATCGTTTGACCCGAAGCATATGTTGATGTATCTTCGTGTGATTTATTTAAGGAATCTTCAGAGCCCTCATCTGTTTCAATAAGTGCATCCCCATCTTCAGGTTCCGCTTGTGTGTTTACTGTCTGACAATCACTATAATCGCTTTTAGTATATTCCAATCTCTCAATTAAAAAGTTTTCCTTACACTTATTCTTATGATGTCCATGACCACCGAAGTTTTTCCATACAGTTGCATCCTCATCTGTGTCAACACCTGTCTTTAAGTATTTAGGTTTACCATGTGGACCATCAACAG
>JAAHTH010002869.1_pt1 | contig 12528 bp, 9 predicted proteins | sample 6116091 | NCBI WGS metagenome assembly JAAHTH01 (sample SAMN13939990, study PRJNA603662) | sponge metagenome | isolation source: marine sponge | host: Mycale hentscheli | place: New Zealand | collected 2006
CCCGACAGAATCGTGGTACCAACTTTCGTATGCGGGATCTGATGCCACTGACTTACTGAATAAAGAGTATGTGTTAGGGAATATCACCACCTCAGAAGCCATAGATATTCCGATAGTAATCAATGCTAAAAGTTACGCGTCTATGTGGCCGGTGGACTGGATGAATGGGGCTAGTCCTACTTATTTTTCCAATTTAAATAATCCAAATTCTGAAACTGGGGGTTCTAACGGACCTATTAAAATAGGGAGTGGTGCTGCTTCTAAAACCACAGCTAATGGTATTAATTACATCAATATGGGAACGAGATTCCAAGGAGCTATATGCGATGGCACGGCGGCTAATAGACTTAATTCTCCAAATAATACTACTCAGAAAGACCAATTCTGGACCAGTACCACTATAAGAAATAAAAATATACTAGCACCAGAAAAATTTAGCGGTGGAACTGCGTCGGCTCCTCAATTAGGACCAAGAGCTCTAGACCAAGGAAAAGTCAAAGATTATTTTGCTGGTGCAATGTTATTTAGATTTAGGAATAATCCATTATACGATTTCAATACAGTGGCGGGAGGGGCGGTTGCTGGCCCTGCTGCGGCTACTGGTGAAATTGATGGGGGTGGTGATAACCAGGTGACGCCTCTAGTAGCACCCAACTCACCAGCTGGACCATTACTTGGAAGTTTGGGTTTTCCTTATTTTTATCAAACCTTAACATTTGCTGTACCCCCGCCTCAAATCGTAAAAATTGGTGATTGTTTAAAAGGTTCTAATGGTACTGAAACAGTTTTTGGATTTGTAGCATGCGTGATTAGTCAACAGGAAATAATAGTACGATTAGGGACTTCAGTACCAATAGGCGGGGGTATAGTGAATACTATCACAACTACAGGGACTAGTTATACACAACCTACCAGTCCTGAGCCTTGGCGTAATTTATTTCCTGGATGTCCTCCAAATCTACAACCTCTTGTCGGTGGTGATGTAGACGATAATGCATTTACTTTATCTACAGTAGTTATTGGCAATTATAATACTACTCCTAGTGCTAATTGGGGGGTTCCAAGTTCTATTACTGGAGCTTATCCTGCTTATTTTTGGTGTGGTTACGTGGAAAGTGCTATAATTACGGGTTATAACCAAAACACAGGTATTGTGACCTTAGATACACCTTTTACTAATTCTGGTACCAATGGTTTTGATACGAGCAATGATTTCTATTTGATAGACATTAAGACAGATCCATCGGGTCATTGGAATAGCCAACCATCTACTGGCAATCCTTACACTAATATTAATTCAGGAAAACCGCGTGTATTTTTTCCAGGTGGTGCTGCTATTCCTAATTATTATTCCGGTCGTGAAATCACGAGTGCATCTCGTGAACAAATCACAGGACCACGATTTGCTTTACAAGATGTAAAAGTATCTAATTATGATTTCGTCCGACGAACTTTATTTTTAGATCGTAGTATTGTACCAACCACACCTTCTTATCGAGGTATCGATGTGTGCAGTCAATATACATTAGTATTTCTGAATCAACCTATTGGCGAAGAGTTACCAGCGGGTACCACAATTGCATGGAACGGTTCAGGTGCGGGGGCAGATGGTGGTACATTTGGAGTACCTACTTCCGGGACCTTAACAAGTGGTTTTTTGGCACCAGGAGTATTATTTCCAGCAATAAACTACGCGGGTTCGAATCCTCTCCCGACCGCTACAGCTGGGGTTTATAATTGTATTCCTACTACTAGTGGTACTGGGGTTGGGGCTGTTTTATTAGTAACCATTAATGTGGGTAGTGTTATTGGTGGTGTACAAGTTGTATCAAGTGGCGGTGGATACGGGGTTGGTGACACAATAACTATACCAGTGGGTCAAATAACAGGTGCTACTGTTCCTTTGGTTATTACTATCGGAGCCAGTCAATTATTCCCCGGAGCACCAGTTCCTTGGTATCTAAGTCCGGGCGTCGAATCTACCCCTCCCGGTCCAACAATCGTGGAAACTATTCCTGGGCAATATTTTGTAGCGATAAATGCACCAAAAGGAGCTACTTGTATTGTTTTGCAAGGATCGAGAGATCCCCAGAGACCAACAACAGCCCCTTTTACATCTTCATTGTTGAATATGCTGGGTGGACCAGTAGCTGGTGGTGTCGGTCCAGGTCCGGGTTATTCTACCGCTGCCCCATATACAGGAGCTGGATCTGTTAGTTTACCTCCGTGGGCATCCGAAACTAGTTTAAGTTATTGGAGAAATCCTACTAATTGGTCAAATCTTACACCAGATCCAGAATATCCACTTAATACTGCTAGTTTGTTGGGTGCTCAAACTATTATAGCTCGAGGTAAAGTACCTGTTGAACAATCCAATAACTTGGTTCCATATATTCCAGAAAGTTCTATTTCTGTTCCTGGAAATTGTCCGGCAACAGTAAGAGAAAATGGCGTCATTGAGCTTCAAATTCTCAATGGGGGTGATAGTTATTCTATAACAGATCCTACAATGCCTATTATGGCATTAATAGAGGTTCCAACTGGAAATACCCCATGGGATCCGTCAGTAGCATCTCCTTGGCCAAGTATGCAACCATACCCAGAAAATTTCACAGACGCCGATGGTAATATTGTATACACATTCTTAAACATTTGTTTTGTGAATGTCAAATCAGTTGGTGCTGGTGGTGAAATCTTAGAATTAGAAATTAATTCTCCAGGTGATGGTTATCCACCAGGTAGTCGTGTTTATATCGTAGATGGAACAGGAGAAAATGTATCTACTTATAGTGCACAGACTGCTAATTTCGCACAATGGATTCCGGGCTCGGGACGAGGTGCTACTGCTCAAGTAGTATCGTCGGGACAATACATCGGAATAGCAGGAGGGGAACAGTTTCCACTAAACGGTGTTCCCAAAACAGGAGATCTTTTATACATGGTAACTTATGGGTGGGGTATGGATGACAGTGAAAAAACATTGTACAATAGTTCTCCAGATGTCGGGGTGTTTCTACCAAATTATTCAGGGGTTCTGAACAATCAATTTTTACTAGAAACATCCGATATACCTAGAAAACTTCAAGATTGTTTGGACGAAGAATCAACATATCCCGAAACGGGAACTAGAAAGATATTATACTCCATGAGAAGTATTAATAATCAAGTGCTTATACGACCAAGTGTTACTAATTGGACATCAACTCCGGTAGCTGGAGGGGGTCCCGGACCAGTAGCGAACAGTTTTCAGACCCTTCAATATGCCGCTCCTGGTGCTTATTTAGGAGGTAATACGGCGTTTGATTTAAGTGGTATCCCGAGACCATTTGGAGAAGCAAAAAATTCCGTCTTATGGATCGCTATTGAAAACGGTTTTAATTTATCCAGTTTTAAAGGTAATTACGCATTTTCACGGGATGGATTTGTAAATGGAAACTACACTTTCGCAGGAACTCCGGGTTTACTACAAGCAAATCTAGGTAGCATATCTACTGCTCCATTAATACCTCGTGGAATTCCCAGCCAAGCTCAAAGAACTATGCAATGGTCTGACGCTAGAGATGCACCTATGGGTCCACTTCCACCACCCGCGGGTGGTTTTATCCAAGGAGCATTGCAACTATCTAACTCTATTACCGGTAACTGGATTCAGCTTCTAACTTTCGATAGAGATAACGAACAACCTCTGAACTACACAGGTAGTACTGTATCTCAGAATCAAACAGTTTGTTACGAAGTAGAATTAATTTCATTGATTCTACCAAATCTTCCACTAGATAACACCATAGGAGGTCTCATTGCTTTCTATCCTTATCTATACGTAGAACTCTCAAACAGAACAGCACCTTCGGCAGGTACGAAAGGTATTTTGTACTCTAATAACCCAAATGCTAATAGAGCATTGTTCAGGGTGGCTATTGATGATACACCAACACCTGTTATTTCCAAATTTATCAAAGTTGATGGTGATGGTGCAGTTCAAACCATTAAATTCAAACCAAATGATAATTTGTATCTTCGAGTATATCTCCAAAACGGAACACTATTCAAAACTCAAGAAAACGACACATCACCGCCGTCGCCCCCGGATCCTTTTGTGCAAATTTCAGCAGAGTTTTCGATCAAGAGATTAACGTAATTAAGATTTATAAATTCTTTTAGAAATTATAAATGTCAAAGAGATACATAGAAATTGCATCTGGATATAGAAATAGAAATAATTGGCCATGTCCGGCTCAATTTGTAGTGCCAATAGATTGTCGTAATAGAACTGAAGATCCGTTAGAAGCTCATGATCCATTGGTAGATAGTTATCCATCATACGCGTGGTATCAAGTGCCATATGCTGCTCCTATATGGTCAGAACCATCACCGACTGTCACAACTCCAAGACCCCGTAAAATAAATGGGCTTTACTACACTTCGTTATGGCCATTGGCTCCTACCCTCGATCAAACAATATCAAATACATCGTCTAAAAATTCTGGTTGGTTAACAGCTATGCATTTTTCGGGTGGTACATATGATAAACCAATATTGAATGGTGTTGTATCTTCTCCGCAGAATATTTGGCAATCAACTGGCGGTTCCGGTACCAATCTTGTTTACAATCCATATTACACACCTCAAAAAGATTATTTTGCGGGTGCTTTATTGATTAGATTTACTTCAGATCCAACTTGTGCTTTGAATTCTTGGAATAAAAGTCAGTTAGTAACTATCAACGGCCTTTTTGCACCCAATCCAGTGCCATCGATTGGAGATGTATTACAACAAGGAGGTGCAAGTGGTACCATCATATGTATTAATTCACCCACTAGTTTCATTGTGACGTTAACGACTACAACCACACCCTCATTTGATCCAGCCAATGGTAATATAACCAATACAATTACTGGTTCTACCGCTGCTCCCGATCCCGCGATGAGTACAAATACCACAGACGCTTATGATTATTCTGGGACAGTAGAAACGAGTGTGATAACTTCTTATGATGGTCTTACAGGTACTGTGACATTATCTTCGCCTTTTAGTGAAGATTTTGACCCGTTGAATGATTATTATCTCATAGATTTCAACACCGATCCAAATAATGATTGGTCAGATTATGTTTCAGGGGGTGCTAGAATTTTTGTACCAGGTGGTAGCAGCGCTCCTCAGGCTTATGAAGGTCTGTATTTTCAAAATTATACATTATCGAGTGATACTAATAATTTAGATATAGGATCAAGAGTTATTAAATACGATTTTGTACGTAAAATAGCATATTTAGACAAACCTTTACCGCTAAAAACAGATCCTGGTGGACTAGTAATACCTCCTAATCATGGATTATACGGGAGTAATAGTTTCACTATTAGAAAAAATCCACCACTTGCTAGCAAAACATACGATAGAATTTCTGTATGTAATGGATCTGTATTAGAATTAAGTGTAGCCAATGGGGGTTCTAACTATCAAGTTGGCGAAATAATAGAGACAGTTACAAATACGACATATTATAGTTCTCCAACAGTACCGGTACTTTTTGCATCAAATTATTCATTACAATCAAAACATGGTTTCAATTTAAGAGCTGAAATAACCAATGTGGATGTAAACGGTGCCATATTAAGACTCAAAATTTTACAACAAGGTTTTGGTTTTGTTCGAGCTGAAAAATATGAAATACTACCTTCAACTACTCCAGGTAATAATGGCACTGGTGCTATATTGACAGCGCTAAATATTTTTCAAACTTTAGAAGTTTATCGAAATAATAATTCAGAATTTGCTCCTATTTTAAAAACGGGTAATTTTGTATATCTTCCTAATTATGGTAAAATCGGTTCTGACGGACTTCTTGCGAATGATAATTCGGTAGCACCCACAATTCCTCGATATTTTTAACCACCTGAGAGCACAACGCACAATTATAATCTATTTACTAATATTTTAGATATCAGACAAAGTGGTTATCCACCAACAGTGACGGGATGTGATATTCATGGAAATGTCAAGGTTCCAACCACTGGTATATATCAAGTCGTTGATTCCTTTCAAAAAGATTCTACATTTGGAAATTGGTATACTACTAATATACCACAACCGCAACCAAGTTCGCCTACCAGTCCGGTAACAGTATTTTATTTGAAATGTCCAATTGATATTAACAATAGTGGATTGGATGACTTGGGTCAAAATGTCTATGTTCCAAATCTAACTTCTCCAATATACGGTCTGAGTAATGGTTATATACAAAATCAACAAATAGAATATTTACAATACAGTGGTGATAATTTACACCCTCTAAACTTTACAGGAACTAGGGTTTCTCAAAGTCAAGCAGTGTGTTTTAGAATTAAGTTAATCTCTATCACGTTGCCTAATTTACCTCTGGATAATCAATTAGGGGGTTTGATATCATTTTATCCATATCTATATGTGGAACTGAGTAATGTCAATTCGCCGATGCGGGGAAATAAAGGAATTATTTATTCTAATAACCCCAACGCTAATCGAGCTCTTTTCAAAGTTAACGTTAGTGATACTAATACACCTATCAGATCTAGATTTATCAAGTTACGAGCTGGTGGATCAGTTCAGACTGTTAAATTTACACCAAACGATGATTTGTATTTTAGAGTATATCTACAAAACGGAACGTTATTCGAAACCCAGCAAAAAGATACAGCCCCACCTTTGCCACCAGATTTCTTTGTACAAATTTCTGCACAATTTGAAATAGATAGAGTTGATTATCCGTACGGTAAGACATCATCACTCCATTTACGTGGTTAATCATTTACAACTATTAGTTATAAATGCAAATTATCATTCAAATTTATGTTTCTTATTGAATTCTCTCATTTCGTCGATGATGTCGCTACCCGAGATTGCATTCCATATACTGTAACCTAGTACTTGTCGCGAAGTAATTACAGCTGATGCGAGAGCCGAGCAAATACCCATCATTAAGATATCTTGACCAGTGAGATACAAACCCATAATTTCTGTTTCCGGACGCAACATTCTCACGTTTTTCCAGTCAGTAAATCTTTCGGAACTACATTCTAACCCATAGGAACACCCATATTTAGAGTTCAAGTAGTATCTGGATGTGCTAGGAGTACCTGAGGTGAAAACTAGTTCCATTTTTTTAGTATGTGGGAAATGTTTATAGAAAACTTTCCTTAAAATTTTAGCATATGACTCTTTTTTACTGTCGTAATCGTGACTACTCAATTTGAACCATGCTTTGGGATTCGGATGAGGAGATATGATATGCACAGCCGTAGAATATTCATGCTCATCGAATGATATAAAGATATCTGGAAACCTTCTATTTCTAATCCAGAGATTTCCTTCTGGCAGATTCAAACTCTTTTTACTCCCGTTGAGACCAATGAATACACTGAAATGTGATACACTTGGTTTTAATTTACACGTGTCGAGAATTGGTATATATGCCAGTTTAACAGTGTTGTACACCCCAATGGAACTTATTACACGTTTGGACAAAAATATACTCCCGTCGTCTAATTTAACTCCTCTAACCATGTTGTAACATGTTAATATTTCTTTTACTTTAGCACAAACATATACACATCCATCTTGTTTTTTAATTGTTCTGCAAATTTGTCTCACTGCATCTTTGGGAAATTCTACTACACCGTTCATATAGTGTCTGGTTACAGCAGCACCGACCATAGCCAAGCATTTATCTTTCGGAACACCGTGATCACCCTCCTGCATCAACCACGGACCTTTCTTTCTAGAATTTTCAGTCATCCAAATATCATATGTTTTTGTGGTGTCGGGATAAACAATCCAAAATACAATCCACAAAATATAAGCAATCCATACTGGTAATACTTTGAAATACACAAACCATTTCAATCTGTCAGCCATTTTCTCCACTTTTTCGGGATCTACTTTCATTGTTTGTTGCCAATTGCGTTTTCCTTTTCTTAATACGTGTTGTTTGTCGTTTTCATAAAACGTCTCAACAATTTCTTCTTTTTTGGGCTTCATTGGACATCTACCATTGGTAATAAAATTCCAAGCAGTTGTCATGTCATTATCAAATACTCCAACATAATGATTCCCCGTACTAAAAACTACACGTTGTTCGCTAAAAGTATGTAAGCATCCTCCAGGTCTGTCATGAGCTTCTAATACCAAGACTTTCATACCTCGTAAGCTTAACGTCGCCGCTGTAGCTAACCCACTAAGTCCTGAACCTATTATTATAGCATCCCAAGTAGTTTTATCCATAGTTTTCTTACCGCGCCATTTTTTATACATTTTCTTAGAGAAATTATGTATTAAAAATCATTTTTATATCAAATTATGTTTTTGGAACACTCCTCTTAATTCATTAACTACTTCACATGAAAGTTTCTGTTGTTTTTTAACTTTAAAAATAATCAACAGCTGACCTTCTCTAGTCAACCCTTCGTTTTCAATAATACAAATATCACCTTCCGATATCATTTCTCCTGTTTTGGTTTTGAATGGAACTTTATGCCCTTTTGGGTGGTCTATTGAACCTTCGCAGCCAATAAGAGTTTGAATTATAGAAACTTCCACATATGTCGAAATATCATATTTTCCTATTTTCGTGAATTTGTCGTGCTTTTTGGTTTTGAAATTTATGACTACTTTGCCATAATTATTTGTTAGAGGATTAAAATGCCCTTCATTATGGAAACACACGCTTGGTACATCTAATGCTTTTCGACAATTAATAATTACCGAATTTTCACATGGCAATTTACCTTCGCCGGAACAAATATTACATTTGTTATTTACGTCCAATGTAAATCCATGTCCTTTACATATCTCACATGTAGTTAGTTTAGGTAATTGTATCAAACCTCCGAGATTTAATCGCTCTTGATAACTACCTCTTCCACCACATTTTCTACAGACTGGTGGGGGTTGTAAATTCTTGGTTCTCCTACCTTGACAAGTTTCACACCTGATAGATCTCTTAAATTTAATATTCAGTTTTTTCTCCATAGCGATTTGTTCAAGAGTTACTCCTATTGTATATGTTATCGAAGGTTGATTGAATTGTTGATATGAATTATTACCTGTAAAAAATTGATTAAAAATGTCAAACGGGTTGACATGTGTAAATGGAGAACCCATCCCAGAATCGTATTGGCGTCGCTTTGAGATATCACTTAATACGGAATAAGCTTCGGAGATTTTCTTGAATTTTTCCGGATCTCCTCCCTTATCTGGATGATGTTTCCGAGCTAATTTTCTATAAGCAGTTTTGATTTGTTCTGGTGTCGATGATCTTTCGATTTCTAATATACTATAATGATCGCTCATTTTTTTTCTTTTGGTATACGTTTAACTCTCCATAAAATGAATTTATAGTGGGAAATTTTATAATATAAAATGGGAGAATATATGAACTATTCTAGTTACTTTTTCTTAGAAAAATGTATGTTTGGAGGATTCCCCACACAAAGCCAAGTAGATGAATTAACTTCAATGGGTGTTAATATGTTTGTAGATTTAACAACACCGGGCGAAGTCGATATGTATACAATCCCACCCGATTGTATGTACGTCAATTATCCTATAATTGATAGACAAGTACCATCTAATATTCCTTTATTTACGGCTTTGATACTTAGAACATACGATTTTGTACAGAATGAAAACACTAAAGTATATATACATTGCAAGGGAGGCCATGGTAGGTCTGGTATATTAGTAGCATGCCTTTTATACCTTTTGAACCCAGGCATAAGCACTCAACAAGCCATAGAATTGACAACGGAAGCTCATTCTAAACGTTTAGTCATGCGAGATAAGTGGAGAAAAATGGGTTCTCCACAAACTTATTTTCAAAAGAAATTTGTTCACAAAATGTTTACTAATTTATTTTTCTTCAAAGCTTATCGAACTGGGGCAACGGTCGGATTCAGTAACTATTCGTTTCACGATATCACCGTTGATAACCATAGTAATCCTTTTTTACCGGATGGTATTTTTCCAACTAGCGAGGCTCTTTTTCAAGCATCTAAAAATGCAAATGACTCATCTTATGTGCAACGCCAAATTCAATCCAAAAGTCCTAAAGTTTCAAAAAATATTGCTCAACGATTAGTTATATCGGAAGATTGGACTCAAAATAAAGAGAGAATCATGAAAGATATTATTCGCTTGAAATTCGATCAACACACCCAACTCAGAGAAACTCTTATCAGAACAGGATTGCGTAAAATTATTTTTAATTCACGGCGTGATGACTTTTTCGGTGTCGGTCAAGATCAAGAAGGTAGGAATATCTTGGGTAAAATCTTACAAGATTTAAGAGAAGATTATCAAAGACTGTTACTGGTCTAAACATGAGAATAGAAGAATAAAAATGATCCGCGTTGCTTCATTCGATATTGGTAAAAAGAACTTTGCTTTTGTAGTTGAAGAATTTACAGAAGAAGATCTTCAAAACATCAACAAAAAAGACTTGAATTCGGTATACAAGCATGGTAAGGTAATCGTTTTTGAAAATCTAGACTTAACAGCTAATTGTAATAAAAAATGTTATTTGGACCCTAGGACTTTTATCAATATGACAGATACATTGGATAGGTATGCATCTCTCTGGGATACATGTTCATCATTTGTCATAGAGCAACAGATGTCATTTGGTAACAAAAGAAATACAATGGCATTAAAGTTGGGTCAACATTGTTACAGTTATTTTTGTATCAAATATCGAGATTTCAAAGACGTGTTAGAATTTCCTTCGTATCACAAGACACAAGTCTTACAAGCACCTAAGAAATTTGGCAAGATCAAGAAGAAATACAAAAATGGTAAGACTAAAATAATAAAAGATAATCACAAAAAATGGAGTAATAGAGATGCAAAACAGATACTAGAAATAAAATGCGATGAAAAACATCTCGATATTTTAGACAAAATGAAGAAAAAAGACGATGCCAGTGATTGTCTATTGATGATACAAGCCTATATGATTTTGTTCAAATTGTGATTTATTATATTTCTAATATAATAAATGAACTACTTATTCTTAATTTTAGGTATACTTCTCGTCGCGGCTTCTGGTGTCGTCATCTATTTTACAGTTGAAAATAACAAAGATAATCCTGATACGTTAGAAATAATATTATACAGTGTTTCTGCGTTAATGGGGATTATTGTTTCCGTTCTTTGTTTCTGCGCAGCAGTGAATTGTGGAAAGAAAGGAAAGAAAGGAAAGAAAGGAAAAGGTTACAAATTCCGATGAGGCGGAGGAAAGTAATCGGTTCTGATTGTGAAAGTCATTAAGCAGTAAGATGCGTAATGACGTTTTTAGTAGAAACCCTCGCGGTTTACTGAAAACTGAGAATTAATGACTTCCACAACTCTCGATGTAATCAGCAACAGGTGGAATACTTGGATTGTAGAAACCCATTTTAGCTGCTCGATCCAATAATTCATCGTATATTTTCCAGAATTTAGGCGTATGACCAACCTCATCACATACAGCATGTGCTAATTCATGAACAGCTACATAAACTAACATATTTTTATTATAATATTCTCCATCCTGATCTGTAAGACATAAAGTGATGTCTTTTTTGTTTACAGTGTATGATTTTTTCCCTTTATCAATAGTCACATCATTTGCTTTGGGATGTATTTTAGATAATATAGCGTGAAGTTCTAGTAGCATTGGATCTTTTTTAGTAAATGGTTCACTTGATTTAGACGATAGAACTAAAATCAAGGCGATGAAAAGTAGGCACAACAAGGAGCCAAACATCATGATTATTGAGCAGTTATCCATTTATTAAAATGAAAAAAATATACTAAAAAAGAATAAATAAGGATGGAATCCAGTCAGGTAAAAAACATTTTATCAAAGTATTTAACAGTTGAAAAAAACGTTGACATTTTTTCGAAACATATCGCTCGAGTTGATGATGAAGATCTTCTCGATCAAATATTATTTGAATTATGCGTCGATTTGAATGCTAAAAAGTCAATCAAAGAATGTTATAAAAAATTGGTTAGCGGTGGATATGCTTATGGTGAAAAAGCTTTCGAAAAGTTTAGAATCTCGCAACAAGAACAAGATGATTTTGTTACTTCTCCGGCTGAGGTAGAAGAAGGAGTCTTGGAATGTAAATGTGGGAGTAAAAGAACCATATCTTTTACGTTACAAACTAGATCTGGTGATGAAGGTACCAGTGTATGGGCTAGATGTGTAGAATGTGGAAATAAATGGCAAGCATAAATAAAAATTCTATTAAACGAATAATAGAATTTTTTTGTACTAATAATAAATGAATAGTGATTACTATAATTTAGGACAAACAAGTGAATACACCGGAAATTCTCCGTGGTGTTATTCTTATGAAAAATCATTAAGAGATTCAACTGACCAATTTGGTTCATTATTAAACACTGATGTTAAGACATATATGGTAAGTCCATGTCATCCTCATCATAAGCGTCATCATCCACACCACCATCCACACCACCATCCACACCACCATCCACACCACCATCCAC
>JAAHTH010002876.1_pt1 | contig 12509 bp, 13 predicted proteins | sample 6116091 | NCBI WGS metagenome assembly JAAHTH01 (sample SAMN13939990, study PRJNA603662) | sponge metagenome | isolation source: marine sponge | host: Mycale hentscheli | place: New Zealand | collected 2006
ATAACATTCCTCTATGAATATGTGCAGGGTTGTATTCGTGTTGTTTCATTTCATTAACCCAAATAGAATTTAAATGAGTTTCATAATCTTTAATTTTATTAAATGCTAAATAGTGTTTAAACACAGTCATAAAATAATTTGTAACATTTTGAGGCAACATATTATGATTTTTCATTTTAGATTGGTCTTGACCATGATAAAACAATGAATGTTCATTCTCTATCTTACCTACTAACTGACCATTAGCTGGTGCAAGATTATGAAAATTTTGTTCATAGATCTGATTAATTGTACTAAATATATCAAGTGGTACTTGATACTTTAAAATCGATTGACCTAAAAATACAAAATCAAACTTTAGGTTTTCCATGTTGTTCAAGTTTTTCTTTCTCTGTGTAACTACTTTCTAATTCACCAGACTTTTTAATTCTTTGTAATGATTGTAATTGTCCCATTACATTAAATATCTCAGCCTCTGATGAGTTAGCATTTAATGTTTTTGCTTTTTCGTGATATTGCATACCATAAGATTCTAGTTGATGTTGATTAACATCTTTGTCATTAAATGATCCATCATTAAATTCACCTTTTAATTTAGACCACATTTTAATTTCTCTCATTCTATGTTTAGCAACTTTCTCCATAGAAGCTTTACCAAATATAGCTTCATCTAAATCTATTTTATATTTAGTTTTTTTGTATTCATCTTCTTCTTTTTCAACTTTACCTTCTAACCATTTAATCTTTGCTTCGTTTCTTCTATAATCAAACGATAGAGTCATTAGGTTATCTAAGTATGATGATTGTTCTCTAACACACTGCCAATACTTTGATGCTTTAGTTGGGTATCTATTATCTTGTAATACAGAAAACCTTGCTTCTGTTTCTGTTCGAAACATTTGTTTCTTGGTCCATGTATCACGAAGCTCGTCTACCATACCTTTAAACGATGATAGATCTTCTTGTGTTAATAAATTATTTAAATGAGGTTCTTCACCTTGTATTACTTCTTTAACGTCTTTTTTCATAGCTTTATCCTTTATAGTTAAGACTAATATATATTAATAAAAATAAATTACAAGTCTTATGAGTCAGTAAATGTTCTTGTTACTCCAGCACCTGCACCTGTCCATTCTTCTGTTGTACCTACTTTTCCTGATGGATTACTTCCTCCTGAATATAGTGCAGCAGTTGCTGTTCCACTACTTGCTCCAGAAGATCTTGCCGTACTTATATTTGTAGTTTCAGTCCAGTTAGTTCCATTCCATTCTTCAGTTATTGCTAGATAAGTAGTAGTGTATCCACCATACATTAATGCTGAAGTGCTATCTGCTCCAGCTCCTCCTGCATTTGATCTAGCAGTATTTAAATCTCCAACTTCAGTCCAGTTTGTTCCATTCCAAGTTTCAGTTAGAGCATATTTAGTTCCTGGTCCTGATCCACCAAATGCTAAAGCTGATGTTGCAGTCCCCACACCATTTAATTGATTTCTAGATTGATTTAAATCATTAACTTCTGTCCAACTGCTTCCGTCCCAAGATTCTGTATTAGCAAAATTACCTGGTGGTGCATTTCCAGCAAAAATTATTCCATTACTATTAGATGTTCCTGCTCCTGCAGCATAAGCTCTTGTAGTATTTAAATTTGCAACTTCTGTCCAGTTTGTTCCATTCCAAGTTTCTGTTTTATTTGATTCTCCTGTGTTACCTACAAAACTAGCACCAGACACGGCTGAAGATTGAGTTCCATAACCAGCTCCAGCTCTTCTTGAGTTGACCATATTATTAACTTCTGTCCAACTAGTTCCATCATATGTTTCTGTATTAGCTGTACCACCTGGAGTAGGATTATCTCCACCATATATTAATCCTGCTGTTTTAGTTCCTACTGAAAGTCCTGTGTTTTGTTCTCTACCTAAATTTAAACTTCCACCCGTAGCCCAAGAACCAGCAGTCGTAGCTGCTTGACCTTTTAAAACATTTGATGTTGAGTTAAACCAAACTTGTCCTTCAACAGGATTCGATGGGTCCGATGCTAAGACCTCAATATTTGTTCCTCGTATTTCTTTGTATGTTGCCATAATTAATCCGTGCTTATTGTTTTAGTTGTAGTTGATGAACCACTCCATTCTTCTGTTGCACCAGTTACAGGTGGAGTACCACCAAAAGCTAATGCTGCGGTATTTGTTCCTGCTCCTGATAATTGTTGTCTAGCTGTGCTTAAATCTGCAACTTCTACCCAGCTAACTCCATTCCATTCTTCTGTTAAATCTTGTACTGTTGGTCCAGGTGAATTTCCACCAAAAGCTAATGCTGCGGTATTTGTTCCATACACTGATCCACCTAAATAATTTCTTGCAGTATTTAAATCGTTAACTTCAGTCCAGTTTGTTCCATTCCAACTTTCAGTAACACCTGTTTTAGCTGTTGATGTTTCTCCACCAAAAGCTAGTGCAGCTGTGTTTGTTCCGGACCCAGCTAGTGTTTGTCTTGCAGTGTTTAAATTGTTAACTTCAGTCCAGTTTGTACCATTCCAAGTTTCAGTTGTATTTGATTTTGCACCAGGAGCGTCTTGACCTCCAAATGCTAAAGCAGCAGTGTTATCAACTCCTACTCCTGCTAACTCTCTACGAGCAGTCCCTAAATCATTAACTTCAGTCCAATTAGATCCATTCCACAATTCTGTTATAGCTAAATCTCCAGGATGATTTCCCCCAAATGCTAAAGCAGATGTCGTTGTTCCAGCTGCAGCTAAAGCTTTTCTAACTGAAGTTAAATCATTAACTTCAGTCCAATTAGATCCATTGTAAGATTCTGTAGCTCCCGTAGCACCTGGAGGAGCTTCTCCACCAATAGCTAAAGCAGCTGTTTGAATTCCAGCACCACTTAATCTAAGTCTGGCAGTATTCATAGTTCCACCTGTAGACCAAACACCAATTGGTACACCTACGATCCATTCGTTTGTGTCTGCTACTGATGCTGGAGGTGATCCACCAAAACTTAAAGAATTTGTTGTTGTACCACACCCAGACATATCACTTAATGCTGTAGGTAAATCGTTTTGTTCAGCCCAATTAGTTCCATTCCATAATTCTGTATTAGCAAATTTACCTGGATTTGCTTCTCCACCAAACGCTAAAGCTGCTGGTTGTGTTCCTGATGAACCAAATTGTTGTCTTGCAGTATTTAAATCGTTAACTTCAGTCCAATTCGTTCCATTCCAAGATTCTGTAATTGCTGTTGTAGGTTTTCCACCAAAACATAATGCTGCTGTAGCAGTTTCTCCAGCTCCTCCTGCGTGGATTCTACTAGTATTTAAATCTCCAACTTCTGTCCAGTTTGTTCCATTCCAAACTTCTGCTGCTGTTCCAGGTGGTACACCACCAAAAACTATTCCAGATGTTGATGGCGATTGTTTAGAAGATGCCATACCACCTCTACCTGAATTTAAATCATTAACCTCTGTCCAGTTTGTTCCATTCCAAACTTGTACGTTAGCTCCAGGAGAACCTGCTGATACCCCAGCTGTACCATTAGCACCAAAACCAGCCATTCCTTGTGTAGCACTAGGTAAATCATTAACTTCTGTCCAGTTTGTTCCGTTGTAAAATTCTGTGTAAGCTCGATCAGAACCATCAGTTCCACCAAAAAATAAAGCTGATGTATATATACCAAACCCACCTCCATTATTTCTACCGTTATTTACAGGGTTTGCAGTTCTCCATGAACCAGATGTAGTTACAGCAGGATATTGAAACTTTAATGTGTTGGCCGTCTCATTGTACCACACCTCTCCCGTATTCGGATTATCGGGATCCGTAGTGTAGTTCTGTATTTTACTACCATGTGTGCCTAAGTACGTAGCCATTTAATTTTATTCCTCTAATGTTATGTCAGCAGGTCTTGTGTTATTCTCTACTGCTGGTGCTTTGTCAGCATCAGGTAAAGCATCCCACGCAGCTTGCGCCGCTTGAACCTCTGCATCAACAATCGCCTGTGCTTCATCCTTAGTTTTTACAGTACCTGCAACTTTAGCAATCCAAAGATTACCGTGTTTGTTGTATGCAGGAACTTGCCAAACATTTCCAGGATAGCCAGCAAACGTGATTCTTTGAGATTCAACGTGATCGATGAAACCCTTTCCCCAGTTTTCTGCTACACAGTATTGATATGTTTTTGCCATAGTTTTCTCCTTTTATTAATCTGTTAATACCTTAGTTACGTTTGAACTTCCACTCCATTCTTCTGTTGCAGTTGTAACAGAAGGATTTTGACCACCAGCACCTAATGCTGAAGTAGTACTTCCATTACCTCTTATTTGATCTCTAGCTGTAGATAAATCTGCAACTTCTACCCAACTAGCTCCATTCCAATCTTCTGTATTTGCTAGAATAGGTGGAGGATTTACACCACCAAAAGCTAATGCAGCTGTTTGAGTTCCAGTACCACCAAAATTAAATCTTGCTTGATTCATATCATTAACATTAGTCCAGTTAGTTCCATTCCAAGATTCTGTTTTAGATCTTGTAGGAGGACTAGGATTATTTCCACCAAAACATAACGCTGCTGTAACATCAGCTCCAGCTGCTCCATTACCATTTCTAGTAGTATTTAAATCATTTACTTCAGTCCAGTTTGTTCCATTCCAAGATTCTGTATTTGCTTGTGAATCTGTTGTAGCTCCACCAATTGCTAAAGATGATGTAGACGTACCATTACCTGCTAAATTTTGTCTAGCAGTATTTAAATCGTTAACTTCTGTCCAGTTTGTTCCATTCCAAAGTTCTGTAATTGCTTTTAAATCTGGTGGACTTGCTCCTCCTCCAAAGTTTAAAGCCGCTGTTTGTGTACCTGTTCCAGCACCTGCCCACCTAGCTGTGTTCATATCATTAACTTCTGTCCAAGTGCTCCCATTATATAATTCTGTATTATCCATTTGGCCAGGAGGGGCGGGACTTGAATTTGTACCACCTGCTGCTAATGCTGCATCGCTACTAGCTCCCGCTGCAGACAAAGCATATCTAGCAGTATTTAAAGCACCACCTGTAGACCAAGCACCGACTGGTGCACCTGCACCTGTAAATTCTTCTGTTGCTCCTGTAATGGCTGGAGCTGAACCACCAAAAACTATTCCAGATGAACTTGGAGCTAATCCTGATGCTGCAAGTTGTGCTCTAGCAGTAGATAAATCTCCTTCTTCAGTCCAATTAGTTCCATTCCAAACTTCTGCTACTCCTACATATCCTGGAGATTCTCCACCAACTGCTACAGCCGCAGTATTATCTGCTCCGAATCCTGTTAAACCAAATCTAGCGTCATTTAAATCATTTACTTCTGTCCAGTTGGTCCCATTCCAAGATTCTGTTTTTCCTGTTACTGATGGACTATTACCACCAAAATTTAATCCAGAAGTAGAAGTTCCAGCACCTGCTGCATAATATCGTTTTGTATTTAAGTCATTTACCTCAGTCCAGTTTGTGCCATTCCATAGTTCTGTATTTTTAGCAGGACCAGCTGCACCACCCCATTGTAACGCTGCAGTATTAGTAGCACCACAACCCATTGAAGCATTAGTACCTAAATTTAAATCATTGACTTCTGTCCAATTTGTTCCATTCCAACTTTCTGTTAATGCTTTTGGATTTGGAGAAGTACCGTCTCCACCAAAAACTAATGCTGAAGTTTGAATACCAGCACCTGCAGATTGGTATCTTGCTGTACCCATATCATTTACTTCAGTCCAACTACTACCATTATAAGATTCTGTATTGCCATAAGCAGTATCAGGTGGTGAATAAAAACCTGCAAAAGCTAAACCAGCTGTTGCAGTTCCTGCACCCGATAAATAATATCTAGCAGTATTCATTGTAGCGCCAGTTCTCCAAGAACCAGCTGCTGTTACATTTACATATTGATATTTGAAATCTTTGTTAGTGCTATCGTACCAAAGCTCACCGTCCACGGCGCCTGGATAATCACCAGCGTAGTTGACGACTGCTGTCCCAACTGTCTCTTTATAAGTTGCCATGATTATTTACTCTTCAGTAACCAGCCCTGAGTTCCATCTGTGTAGACTAAAGTATTTGCGGCTCTTTCAACTGAAACTGTAAGATCTGCTGTTGCTCCATTAATTTTTTCACTATTTCTTCCAATAGTTAGAGCGTAAGTGTCAAAAGTACCTGCATAGTCTACAAACGAAACTTCATCGCCGAGTGTTGGTGATGAAGGAAGAGTCAAAGTAAACGATCCACTTGTTGTATTACAAAATACACCTTCACCAGCTGACGCTGTATAGTTTCCTGTTTTAACTGCTTGCCATGATGTTCCACCTGCGTCGGCTTCTTCCCAAGACAATACTCCACCTGTCGTTGATTTTAAAAGGTAGCCGTTTCCTCCTGCTACCGCAGCTGGCCATGTTATAGTGTAAGATCCACTTACTGTAGCCGCCGACTTCATTCCTATGTATGCACTGTCATCACTATCTGCTAGTCTAAGTTCTTTCTGAGAATTAATTATTAAACCTGTTCCTGCTGTCCAGATTAAATCTGCGTCACCGCCAAATGAACCTGAATCATTAAATTGTACTTGTGTTGATGAACCACCTGGAGAAGTTGCAGCACCAAAACCAACATCATAAACTCCTGTGTTAGTTGATACACCATCAAAATATACTAGCTTCCAACCTTTATCACCTGTTGCCCAAGTAACTGTTGCACCTGAACCTGAAGCTGCTTTTAATTGTACTGTGTAAGAACCTGAAGTTCCGTTATTAATAAGATAAAAATTTTCTGTAAGGACTGGAAAAGTTATAACTCTGTTTCCAGATATTGTTCCGGTAAATTTTATAACTCTTGTTGCAACAGCTGAACCAGTTCCACCATCTGTTTTATCAACAGCTTGTGTTCCAGCACCGCCTGCAATTGATAGTTCTACATATCCACCAGAGATTTGCTCTATGATATTTAAATTTGTATTTGTTTTTGTTCCCCAAGTACCAGCGTTTTCACCGGTAGCCATTAGCTCTACGCCGAGAGGTGTGTATGTTGAAGCCATTCTTTAATCTCCTAATTATTCTTATTAATATTGTGTTTTGTATAGCAAGTCAACATCATTTTAACCGACATGTGTTTTATCCGTATATGATGCGCTTGTGTTATGTGTCTTATTTGAATAAGACGCAGAAGTATTATTCGTTTTTATACTGTACGACGCGCTAGTATTATAGCTTAAATCTCTAGTATATAAAGGTGAAACTTCACCAACTGACGAAGTTGTTAATTGACCAGTTAATCCTACTGTCATAGGTATACCTATAATTTCACCAACTGCTGATGTAGCACTAACTCCACTTAACGAAACTCCTATTCCTATTGATATAGATCCTACAGAAGATGTTGCTTGTTGACCTGTTGGAATTTGAGAAATTTGTTCTTGTAAAAGACCTACAGAAGATGTCGTTTGTAAACCAGATAATTCAACTGTTAAAGCATCAAGAATTATACCACCAACTGCAGCAGTCGCACTAAGCCCTGTTAATCCAACAGTAGCTTGTGTTATTAAAGGTGTACCAACGCTAGAAGTAGCTGCAACTCCTGTAGGTACAATTACACAATCTATAATAGATGTTAAACTACCAACACTAGAAGTTGCCGATACTCCAGTTGTTGATATAAGTTCTTCTGGTAAAGCAGTTAATGATCCAACATTTGTTGTTGCACTAACTCCTGCTGGTTGAACTAATTTATTAAATGAGTCTCCATAAGGTTCTTCACCCCAACCATTTCTACCCCAACCAACTAAGGTACCTGCATTATCAAAATCCCCAAGTTCTGTTGTTGCTTGTACACCTGTTAAATCTGCAAAAGTTAGACCAACAAATGTTGTAGAACCCACACTAGATGTAGTTGATAAACCTGTTAATGGAACTGCAATTTCTGTAGTAATAGAACCCACAGATGTTGTTGTTGATTGTCCAGATAGTTCTACAGAATATTCTACTCCCCAACCAGAATTACCCCATTGTTGTCTGCCCCAACCTTGTTGTGGAAATGCTTCTACAGCACCTACATTAGAAGTAGCAGATACGCCTGTTAATGTAACATCAATAGAATCTTGACTGCCATATTCGTTTGCACCCCATGACATAATTCCCCATGAGTTTCCGTCAACAGTATTAGCTTGTCCACCCATTCCTCCATGATTTGTACAATAGTAATAAAGATCTGGTGCACTAGCAGCTACCACAATTTGAGTATAGGCTCCGGAGTTTCCAGGTGTTCCGCTTGAAGTTACTCCTGTTGTGTATTGAGTTCCTCCAGCGGCATCTTCAGCTGTTGCAAATCTTAAAGGGTGACTACTATTTGAACTATCTGATTGATCAAATTTATATGTGCCATTTTCTCCTAAAAGAATAGTAGCTTGTTGTACACCATCTATAAAATATTTATTACCTGAACCGGTACTAACTACCGTTACTGTAAAAGTTCTAGTAACGGACATCCGTCGTTACCTCTACGCTATTCGAATAATCGCGTTAGATGCGTCTGCTGCTGGAAATTGAATTGTAAAAGTTCCGCTTGATACAGTTTTGTCTCCACCAAATGCTATTGCACAAACTGCTCTATCAGCGTTTGTATCGTTATATATTAAACAACCATTAGCTGTAAATGAAGCAGAAGTAAAACTAATATCTGCAAAGTCACAACATGCTGTGTCTGTAGATAAAGCAGGTGTAACACTTGTAAGTGCTTTTCCTCCGGCTGTGTAAGCAGATCCCGATGAGTTAGAAATTTCGTTTGATGAACTATACGCTGTTGTTGATTTATTTAAAGTTGCTGAACTTGTGTATAAAGCTAGTTTAAATGAGTTTCCAGACGATGCTGTAAAATTATGTAGAGCTTGTAAAACTTCTGTTTTAAAACTGTTACAAATTGCTGATGTTATTGCCATAATTTTTTTCTCCTAATTACTGAGGCGCTGACTCGATTGGAATTCTTAATGTACCATCCGTGTAATCGTCTCGTCTTCTTCTTCCAATTTGCATCGCTGCAAACTTTTGTAGTTCAGTTTTATACTTACTCTCATATAATGTCAACATATCAGTTGGACCTTTTAAGAAAGTAAATGCTTCTGCTAAACAAGCATATAAAAGCCCATTAGGGAAATATTGACTAACATATGTAGTAGTATTACTACCGCTTAAAGCTTGTGGTAGTTTATTATAATGAATTATATATTGATAATTAGCGTCTGGTGTAGGAGCTAAATACATACCTCCTGATGTGCTAGAAGACACTCCTGTAGCACCACCAAACATAGAATAATATTTAGGGTATCCTGTAACATCTGCTCCTGATGCAGTAGAACCTTTTGGTCCTGTTAAGTTACCAATATACTCTGATATAAAAGTTTGATCACGTCTCTCTAACCACTGACCTTGTTCATTAGTGTTTGCAGTAGATGGAAATACTTGTACGCCTCTTACAAATAAACATTCAGCAGGTACATTTATAGTTTGAGTATCTGTTGCAAATTGTGCTTGTGCTTGTTTTCTGTCAGAATCCATAGGTATATCATATGCAATTCTGTATTCTGAATTCATAATAAATTGATCTATAATAGTAGCAGTAAAAACATTAGAGTCTACTTCTGAGTAATCTCTAATTGCAGTTGTTAGTGTTGCGTATGTAAATCCAGCCATAATTAACCTCTATCATTAACGGGTCCAATTGTACACTGAAAACCGCCCCCTGTTTGTGCACTTGTAGCATTAGAAACTAAAGGTACTGTTAATGAATTATATTGTGTTTCTGTCTGTGATGTTTTAGGACCAACTATTACTGTTGTTCCAATTGCTGTTGCAAGATACGATCCATAAATTTTTGCGCCAGAAGTATGAGCAATAGCTGAAGTGTTAGCTAAAGTTTTTCCTCTAAATGGTGCAGCTGTTCCACGTGTGCATCCTGTTAATGTGTGTGTAGATCTACCTGTATATTGAATAGTTTCATTTGCATATGTTCCAACTAATAATGGATTAGTAATTACACCTGCTGTTAAATCAGCTTGTGTATAAACTTTTTCTATAACAATATATCCTGCTGTTGGAAATTCAGATCCATCAGTTAAAACAATAGATGTAGCAGAATCACTTATGCTTCCATTTAACGTTGTTGATAATTCTAAAGTTGTAATTGCAACTCCACCTACAATTTCTTTTAAATCACTAAATCTTACGTAAGATGTTCCTTCATTTAAACCATTGTTTGGAAAAGAAACACTTAAAACTTTAGATGCTGCTGTTGTTGTAAATGGGTTTTCTGGTAAAATATCTTGTACTGCAAACTCTACTCTTGCAGGTCTTGCGTGTAATAATCCTTGTGGATCAGCTCCTACTGGATGTGGTTTTAATTGAGGTTGTTTAGGTTCAAATTCAGATGTGTGCACCCAAGCTCCAGTCCATTCTTGCACCATTTCTCGATATGGGAATGCCGCTCCTGATCTATCAGAAATTGCTAATGCTCTACTACCTTTTGCAAATCTAGCCATTATATATTTGGATAGTATGTCTTCGGAGTAATATATGTGCTAGCTGCAGAACCATCTTCAGATAGTGCTCTTGCTAACTCATCCTCGTACAACAACTTCATCTCCTGTGTTCTTTGTGGTGCAAATTTCATAGATAAATAATAAGACAGTCCTGAAACCATACATGGTACAAATCTATAAGGTGCATCACTTGCGTTAGTATATGCTCCTGCATCTTGAATTCTTCTTACATAATAAACGCTTAAAAAATTTGATGCAGCAGTTGAGTTAGGTAAAGGATAAATAGTTAATGTAACTTTATCTATAAATCTTTGTACCCAAAATTGTGAAGGTGTTCCATTAGATGCTTTGTTTGCTGTTGCAGCATATGCATCTCTTGCAACTTTAGTTAAACCGGTATCTGATTGAGAAGTTGTATTATAGTTTTGTCTATAAGAAACATTTAAAATATCTGAAATACCATAAACATTTGCTGTTGGAACTGTCGTAGCTTGTGGTGGTTCACCACCTCCAGGTACATCTGTAGAGTTTCTATAAAAAGTATAAACACCAGATCCTTCAGCTGTAGCATCAACATTAGTTGTTGAACCTACAACTAAATTAATATTAGTGTTTCCTACTTCCCAAAAATGTATTCCTCTATTACCCCATTCTTGAAAAAGAATGTTTAAAGATCTTCTTGCAGTTTTTATTTGATGTCCTGCAGTACCAACTAAACCGATACGTTCATATGCATCTGCAATGATTTCATCTATCGAGAAATCCTGATCAAATGAATATGATGAGGAAGTAGTATTCGCCATTGGCTACTCCTTTAAAATGTTCCGATTACGTAACAAAAATCACAGTTAGTAAGATCTACGTAAGCTCCATCATTACAATAAATACCAGCTCCTGGTAATTTAAATTCTTGAACAGCGTTATCGGCTGCTGCCCATTTACCATGAAAAACTAAATTTTTTGCTGTTGCACTTCCAGTTTCATTATAAATTTTTATTTCAGCATCTCCTGCCGTAGCCATTCCATAGATGTTCATAATATTAATTGATTTAATATTAGTAGCTGTTGATGTAGTTGGCGTATTTACTAAACTTTGTAAATTACCATCTGCAGTCAAGACAACCGATTGTCTTACTTTTGACGTTATTGACATATTTTTAATCTCCTTAAATTTATGCGGGCCCGAAGGCCCACATTAAATTAATTATTATGCTGTGTCAGAAGTGGAATCAATTCCAAAAATCTTTAACACAATTGTTGTAACAGCTGGCGCTCCGCCTGCTCCATGTCCTGGGTCTCCAGATAAAACAAGTTCAACTTCGTCTCCAGCTAAACCTGCGATTCCTGGTGAAAATCCAGACATACCTAATGCACCATTACAACCTAGAAAACCTTTCCAACCAGTTGAGTTAGTAGCTAAAGAAGCTCCGTCAACATAACCGTCTGTGTCAGCGTCTGTTCCAATGTCAACTAAGTTAACAGCGTTTGCAGAAGCAACAGTTACCACGACACCTATTCCTAATGGAATAAAGTTTGTAGGTATTTGGATAGATGTTTCTTTTCCAGTAGTATCACCATTTGCAACTTGAATAGTTGCAGTGAACTCTTTAATGCTCATTGTAGATGTAATAGCACCAGTGACTGTACTTTTATCAATTACTTCAAAACCGTTTTCTGATCGAACCGGTCCTGAAAATGTAGTATTTGCCATATTAATATCCTCCTAGATATCTTAAATGTAGTCCCTAGGGTTGTCGACTATACGCGTCTACATTTAATAATTATTATTATGTATAGTAAGTTATTTATATATTAGATTTTAGTAGAGTGCAAGAGAGCCTTATAAGAAAGTGCGATTTCAGCGATGTAGCTTTTGTTCTAAGTAGCTACAGAAACTTGCGGAGCTGCATCTTCGACAGTATTCTGTCTGTGAGCAATAGCTGCTTCTTCCAGCTTAATGTCAGT
>JAAHTH010000813.1_pt2 | contig 12508 bp, 15 predicted proteins | sample 6116091 | NCBI WGS metagenome assembly JAAHTH01 (sample SAMN13939990, study PRJNA603662) | sponge metagenome | isolation source: marine sponge | host: Mycale hentscheli | place: New Zealand | collected 2006
CGCGGTAACTGCGGCGGCTAATGGAGCAGTTATGCCAATTGCTGTAGCCATCGCGGCGGGAGCGGCGGCTGGTCCATAAACCGGAATTGCGGCGGTGCTGGCAAAGGCATTTATTCCCGCCATCATGCTTTGGGCGCTGGCTGTGAGTCCCATGTATGTAGCTACAGATGCCGCTGAAGCCTTAGTCAGCGTTTTCTCCACAATCGCTAAAGCCATTCTTTTAGCAATCATTTGGGCAATAGCTGCTAAAAATGAACTAATCATCCCTCTAGCAAACTCTTGGAACGCTTCTTTAGCATTCATAGTTCCGGTTAAAATTCCCTCAAAGGCGTTAGCCATATTAGACTCTAAGCTCATGGCGAGAGAAACTTGCAATAAGTCAATCCTCTCGACAGCCTCTTTAGTCGTTGCAACCCAACGCTCTAAAGCAGTCATATTGTTTTCTAGGAACTGGAGCTGGCGCTGACGATTCTTTTCTGCGGTTTCGTCTTGTATTTGATTAACTAATGCGCCGTACTCAGTCTCCAGATCTGCGAGCGCGGCGTAGTATCGCGTTATATCTATTCTCTTGGCATCAAGATCTTCTCTCAAGCGATCTCTTTGCCTCTGTTGTGAGGCTTCAAGCTGGACTAATCTCTTGTCATCCTCTTGCGCTAGTATTGAGTTTACTAATCGGTTCGCCGCGATTCTTGCGTTTAGCTGTTTTTGTTCTTCTTGCTGTTGCCTTTGGAATGCTTTAAATCCAGCCTCGCCAGCCCTTATAGCTAGAGCCGCTTTTTTCTCCGTTGTTTCTTGCAGTCTTTGAAAGCTGGTTCTCTCTATACTAGCTATAAGCTCATCTGCTCGGGCGCTGTCAATTACTCCCCGCATGACAGCTTCTCGGGTCTTAGCTATTTTCGCGTCTTGCGATGCAAAGAACTTCTCGTCTGCTGTTTGCCTAAGAGCGATTTGATCAGCAATCATTTTATCGAAAGCCGCTCTCTCTGCTTCTATGGCCTCAATCTCTCCGGCAGTCTGAAGTTGGCCGCTTTGTATATTGCTTTGAACCGTCTGAAGATCTTGCAAGGCCCCTGTTGCTAATCGCACGTTTCTTGCTTGCTTGACAAAAACATCGGCAAATTCGTCGTAAGCCTTTGTATCAGAACTTTCTGACCTTAAATCTTTGACTGTCTTTTGAAGATCAGCAAAAAGTTCAGGGGTTCTGCCTTTTTCGAACTCCGCAAGAGCTAAAGCTAACTTGTTGAATTGCGGTCCAGTAAGACCAACAGCCTGTCCAGCTTCTCGTATGCGGCCAATGAATGCTAGGGAGACTTTTGCGCCACGGCCAAACCCATCTCGAAGGTTCTTTATGGTTTCTTCGTATCTTCGGAACGAATCTCCACGCCCAATAATGTCAAAGTCAAGAGCTTTCTCAATGTCTGTAATTGACTTCTCTAAGCCTCTTTGAGTCCTACTTATATCTAACTCAATCTCAAGCTCTGCCAATGCTTTTGATTCTTTTGCTAGTTTGGCGAATTCTTGACTTAGAGCAAAAACTCCACCCTTTGACCTATCTGTCATTAAATTTAATCGACCTAAAGCGTCTTTTAGGTCATCAACGCCTTCTTCAGCGTCTTCGGTGGCCGAAAGTAATACACTGCCTATAAGAGCGCCGAAAGCAACCAACGCACCAGCAACCGCTCCAGCGGGTCCGAATACAGATAGGAGTTGTGGTCCCTGTTGGGCGAGAATTGTTAAACCGGCGGTGCCAGATTGCGCTTGGACTGCAATATCTTGAAGCTGAAATGAAACTTGCTGAGTTGCCCCTCGCATTGCGCGAAAGCCACCCCTAGCCTTTGTGTGAACTGCCGCCGCCGTATTAACGGCTTCATTGCTCTTGGTTTGAGCTGTCGTGTACTGTTTCTGAGCGGCTGTGCTTTTCTTAGTCTCTGCTGTGTATTGTTTGACGGCTTCCTCGGCCGCGTCAGCATTGACGCCCAGCTTTCGCAGTGCTAATTGAGCCTCTTTTATTCCTTTGGAAGTTACCCGTATGTCTAGGTTTGCATCAGCCATTCTTGTTCGCCTCTAGCCTCTGGGCTTGATCTAGCTCGATAATTATATCAATCTCAAAAAGCGTCAACTCCCCGAATATATCCATATAAGCCTTTATTTGTGGGTAGCTTATCGGACCATCTGACGCATTTTTCAATCTAACAAAGATCGACCAAATGTAAACGAGATTGCCCCTAAGCTCTGGAGCACGCTCTAGCTCTCTCGGCTTTCGTCCAAGAGTCTTTTCAACTTGCCTTAAACTCTCAAGGCGGCTAACTTTGGATTCTTTATCGTACCCTGCGGCCCAGAATTGCCAAGTCGCAAAGGATAAAATCTCGTCAGTTAGCCTTTGGTAAAATTTTGGCGCTGACTTACAAACGTCATGATCTGAGTTGAAACGTCTGGAGATTGATCATAGATCTTTCTAGCAGTTTCCTCAGAGAAAGGTACGTCTTTCGCGTCCTTCCCGTTTCCGTTCTTGAGGCCGCGCCATCCAATCGTTACCGCGACCAGCAAGTCCGTCATGTTGTCTGCGTCATCAAGCTCTACGTTCTTGCGGTTAGACGCCAAAATCGCTTTTCTAAATGTTTTTGAGTCCGGCCCCCTAACAATAAACACCACATCTGACGGCTCGCCAGTGCTGGGGTTATTTATCGCTACCTCTCTACCTTTCTCATGCTCATCAGCAGTATAAAAATCGTTAATATCCATCCTTCCCCTTCTCCTCTTATTTACTAGTTGGCAACATCTCTTGAGATCTGTAATTGACTTGAAATGCCTGAGTTATAAAGCGCAATAAAATCAAGCGTTACGGTTACAGCTCCCGGTCCACCGACCTCTGGATTTCCGGAGTTGAACTTCACGTTTGGCATATTAAACGAATAATTGCTAGTCCCGTCATTAAGCGTGAAGACTAAAGCCGCCGCCGTCTCATCGACAAACTTTGAAATTAAGGTTTGGTCTTCAAAGTACGCCGTAATAGACCCTGAAATGTTCGACTGAGCCAAAGGCGGCTTGAGAGTTGTGGCATCTCCAACGACATACTGAGCCTCTAGGCCATTGTCTATGTTGAGTTCCAAAGCCGTAACAACAGCGATACTTGAGCCGCCGACAGAAATCGTGCCAGTAAAGCTATCAAAAGGCTTTTTTGTTGACTCAGCGGCATAAGATGCACCAGTAATTTCTGTGGTGGCAAGAGCGAAATCCTTGCCAATAACACCGAAAGAACCAGTGATCATCGAATTAGGCGCAATCGACAGGCTCATTGAGTTGAAGCAACAGCCAGTAGATCTTAGATACTGCCCAATGTCCTCATGATGCCTTTCTATAGTGAATGATTTAGCTAGATTTCCAGCTATTAATGTTGCATCTCCAGAAGCGGAAGACCAATCATCGCACATTACCGCCTCAAGCAAATCGTCAAAAGTGCTAAAAGAGAATTCAAAGTTAATATCACCCGAGACGCTTTTGTTTCCATGCCGGAAATGAGCAATCTGACGATCTTCTCGGAGTTCTTCGGACTGGATAGCGTCCTTCGAAAGCCCTAGAGTTGTCCCAGTGTGTCGAATGGGTGTGAATGGTGGCGTAGCCGGTGTAGTGCCGTAAGTTGTTTCGACAGTATACGCCATGTCATGCCGCGATCCTGTTGCAATAGTCATAATATTTACCTCGGGGCTACATGAGCCGTATAGTTGATTGAAACGGAAATGACAAACCTGTCATCTACGATTATTCCCGTATTTCGGGAAGTGTCACCCAAGCGAACAGTGATACCATTATAGGTTAAATCAGTGCCGCGCTTAAAGTGATCTGCCACCGCATCTGCTTTTACCTCTGCCGCATTCCTTCCTTTCCCAGCAACAGCGTAAACGTCCACCTGATAAATTCCAGTGTGTTGGTCTATACCGCTGGCCCCTAACCCTGTTTGGCTTGCAGATACCGGCAAATTCGTTGGCTTTAGATACAAAGCGGTTTTCGTCGGCTTAAATACCGTGTTCTGCCAAGCGATTGCAGACCCACCGCTTAAGGTGTTCATTCGGCCATCTAAAGCCGCGCCAATATCCGCAAACACCGTACTCACAACTGCCGTCCTGCCAGAATGAATGCCGCCGCCGACCTTTTCATCTCAAGCGCCATTTTCTCTACATAAATACGAGCCATGCCTTGAGGCGCTTGCGTCGAATAACCGTTAATCGTCTTTCCTGTCGGGTTCTTTGGTGGGTTGGGGTACAAGCCATATTCAATCACCGCCGCATAAGGCAAGTTATTTGAAAATACAATGGTCTCGTCCCCGACAACTGTTTTAATCTTGGTCGTGGCTTCTTTCTTTGATCGAGCGCCGCTAGGGTCTTCACCCATTAAAGATCGACCGTTTCGGCTGTTAATACCTGTTCGCCAGTTATTTCTAAGCCTACCCGTATCCACTGGCGTCTGCTCGGAGACCAAGCGGAACAAGGTCAAAGCGGCGGCTTTCTTTGCCCTGACAACATCTTGTCCAGTTGCCTCTGCAAAGTTCTTAACGTCTAACTTGAAGCTCATACATAACATCCGTATCTGATGGCGCTGTGGTTATTACGTTCATGACCCTATAATTCTCGGAATCAAACAAGATGTTATCGTCTATTTCAGGCGCACCGTTGCCAGCCTGAAAGTACATCCTTGCATCATCTCGCTGTACCATTTCGCCGTCTATCTCGTTCTTCGAGTAGTTCAACCTTACCGCCTTGCCTGTTATCGTTGTCGTGCTACCGCCAGTGTATGAGCCTGTGGTTGGATCAAAAGTAGCCCCGCCGGTTCTGGTTGCGGTCGCATCCTCTCCAAAGCTGGTCAACAGGTTAGTCGCTGTTGATTGAATGGCTGTGTAGTTAAATGTCACGCTCTCGACACCATGCTTAACGGTTTAACAATCTTTCTCAATGCACTTCTGACTGCGGGAGTTTCTTTCTTCATCCCGGCATTGTTCTTGTAAGTTACTGTTATATCACCAATTTTTTCTTGAGTAGTCTGACGATCTCTAGCAGATAGCGCAAAATTGCCGTCCGATACTGTTCTAGTAACCTCATAGACCGCGTTCTTTAGCTGGTTAGGTATCTCATCTGAGTTTACCGAGTAGCTGTCTATGTACACTTCTGTTCTAGGCCACTGCAAAGACTGAGCGTCAGTTGCTTTGCGCCCTATAAAATTCTGCGCCTCGATGTAGTCCATCGCCGTAAGGATAAATTCTTCAATCTGGTTAGTGCTGTGAGTATGCGAAATACCCCTAGCAGTTGCCCAATCGTCCCACTGTTGAGCGGTGACATAGCTGTTGGCATTTGCTACGCCTGAACCATCTTCGATTATTAGCGCCATTGTAAATCCTTAAGTGTGAATCATGGGGGCCGAAGCCCCCAATCATCTAGCGTTAGCCTTATTTAGCCAAGCAGAGTTGCAATGAAGTCAGGCTTCCAAGCCTTAACACCCCATGCCACGCCTACTTCGATCATAGACTTGCGGTATCCGCGATAAACGCGAACCTCAAAGACTAGACCGCTTCGCTGATCCTGAACAATCATGGAATCATCAGCCAAGTCACCGCCTTCAGGTACAGCAGGAGCGCGAATAGCAAGCTCTAATGCTCTACGGTGCATAGCGATGTTAGCTGAGAACGAATCACCAATCGTCATCTCAGTCGTGGTAGCCAAAGCCGCTTGTAAGCCCGGAGAGCCAAGTACAGCGGTGCCAGCGGCGGCAGTAAAGCCAGTGTTGACAACGTACTTGTTAGAGTCTCCTGCGAAGGTAACAACGTCACCAGCAAGCAAGGTTCCACCGTCTCCACCATCAAGGACGATGCTAGTCTCACCAACAGGCTCGCCACCGTTAGCGTCTAACCCAGTAGCCGTTCCTTTCGTATGGCTTTGGATTTGTGCAGACTCACGGATACCCATGCCGAACAGATCGAGCAAGATACCTTGACGGAGCAAAGTGTCATTTCCTGACTTGTTGACTTCCTGCAATGCCGCGAGCTTTCGCAAGTTAGCACCAGCAGAAGAACTCAAGATCAAAGAGACTTGATCCTGCTCAGTTGGCATACCGTTATCAACCAAGATCTTTCGCATTTCAGCAATAGCGTGGTTGTTGGTGCCGAACGGCGTAGTTCCAGCAGTACCGTGAGCGCGTGAAGCGTTTGTGTATGCTTCATAGGCAAGATCGGTTTCTACTTCGTTGCAGAGCGTTCGCATTGCTTGTGCAATCTGATCACCATAAACAGTCTCGAAGCCGATACCGTTGTTCAAGTGCCGTACATCTTCCCCAGTGTAAGGGATTTGAACAGCGCGAGACTTAGTGATTGACAGCGTTTTGTTGTCAACAGTCTGATCAGTCCCTTCAGGAACAGTCATAGACTCAGATACATCGACAGCAGTTGCCGCTCGGGTGAAGGATGCTCGAACGGTATCGCCTTTAGCGACTCGCTCTGATCCGTTTGCGTTGATAGTTGAAGCAGGGATGAAGCCAACAAGCTCTCGACCCACTACGTCAGCCGCGACATAAATATCAGCGGCAAGGTTAGTTAATACGTTAGCCATTGTTGGCCTCCTTAATCATCATAAAGTTTGCCGCCCGAACGCATAAAATCCGATTGATCAACCGGACGCAGTGCATCAAAGTCAGCTCGTGACATCTCTTTGGATCGCGCTTCGGCTCTGCCTTGCGCTCTGACGGCCCCGCCGCCATTTGCTTGACTGCCATCAACCAAGAACGGGAAGTTCTGCTTGATAGAGTTAGTGAGGTCATCAAGTGTAGAAACAGTCAATTGACCGGATTCATCAGCCACTCGAATCTCATTATCAACTAGGGTCAGCCTCTGGCTGATCTGTTGTTGTAAAAGTTTCGCTCGACTTGTGTCTTTTGTCAAGCCTGAAGCTATTTTTACGGCTTCTTGGTCTATTTTAGACCTAGAAATATCAGAATTCATCTTCTCGATGGTCTTTCGCAGGGTATCGGACTCTTGCTTCTGAGATTCGAACAATTGCTTATAATCATTCTCAGCTCTGGCCTTGTCTTCTGCTTCCTGCTTGGCCCTCGTTTTTGCGGCTTCGGTTGCCTCTTGCGCCTTTCGCTTTTCAGCAATCAGCTCATCGTTCTTAGACTTTAGCCCCGAGACCTCTTGATCTAGTCTAGCCTGTATCTCTAGCTCTAGCCTCTCAGCGATCTGCCCCTTTACATCGTCATCCAACTCAATATCTTTTAACGCTTCCATTTGCTCACCTCTAGTTTGCAATGTACGGCTCTGCCGTATTAAATGCCTAAGTCCTCAAAGACCATCGGCTCCAGTTTCCTGAGTTGGTCAAGCGTCAACGTCCGGCCTTGCTCATCCACAAAGCGGCCTATTGATATTCTCCCCTCTCGGAACAGTTTGGCTCTGGCTACCCCTAGCACTTCCACCTGAAACGCCACAGATTGCCTTCTAAGCCATGATTCATAGCTAGTATTGCCCTTTACCTGTTTCACCCCTTCGTCGCTCACAGCCGGTCTGCGGCCTTGTATGTCCAATCCCAAATCAAACTCGTCTTTCACAATCGGAGTGATCGTGCTTCGGCAATTGAAGTGCGCCGGAGGCTTTGGGCTGTCGTTGCTCTCTTTGAATACCTGTTGGTCCCTGCTCGCACAAATCAGAGAAGTGCGGCTGTCCAAAGTAGCGATCCACTTATAACTATCGGTTATATCAGAGTTCTCTCTCATAACCACTTCTCTAGCTTGGATGCTGACGTAATTGGTGATGGTTCTTGCTAGGGTTGCGGCCTGTCTTTGCTGTAATTTAGTCAAATTTTTGACGTTTGATGATATTTCTTGGCTGGTTTGGCCCAAAGTTACGCCATCCCGTACGGTTTGGACGATCTGCCTTGATTTTCGGTCTGAGTATTCCCTCAATGCCTCGTTGATCGTGTAGGACTTGGTGGGTTCTAGCGGCATCCTGCGAAGTAGCATAGCCGCCTGTAGGATTCCGAGCGCCGGAGTCACTACCTCTGCTCCAGCGTTGAAGTCCAAGAGGTTGACGTTGAAGTCTGACTGATACCCAATGAATTCGAGCATCTCATCGACAACGCTTTTTTCGTAATCATCTGACCGCTCTTTGATGTCGCTTAGAACGTCGGCAATGATCTGATCGAGCCTCGCCGGAGACACTGAGGCAATATCCGGCCCTAGACGCTCCTCAACGGCCTCTACAAGCCGCGCAACGTACTCATCAGCCACAGCCTCACGCCCTAGCGAGTAGCGCATGATGAAGACCTGATGACGCGTGATAGCGTCCTCGATTTTGTCATTCGTTGACATGGGTTAGCCTAGTGGGGCCAGTTCTCCGAGTTCTTCTTGTATGTCCTCAAGCTGTCGATCAGCGTCTATGATTCCACCCGCCTTAAGCCGGTCGAAAATGTCCTGATTGCTGATGATCTGCCGGTCTAACAGAGTGACCATCGACATCAGAAGCTGAGGGTCTACAGACTTATCATAGAATTCTCGGTTGATCTCGAACTCAGCCAGATCACCAACGCCCATGAATTCGCCGCACCATACAAGGCACTGCTCGATAGCTTGGCTCAAGTTGTGGACAATATCACCGAGCACCGAGTTCTCACTAGCAAATCGGATTCTCGCGCCCTCTGCCGTCTCATTCCCGCCCCTATCGGTAACAATACGCGCACCAATCGCCACCATTGCGGCCTCTTTTGCTTTCATGGCCTCCAGAACAAGGTTGTTCGGGTCAGCCTGTACCAGTGTGGCCCCTCCAGCCTCACCGAGAACATGCCCGGCCCTTGACCCTAGCTTGATTCCGTTGGGGTTGTACTCGAACCACTGCTCCATAGAGAGGCTGTGAGTGATGAACAGGGTTGGCTGTCCAGTCAGAAAACAAGATTCTTCGTAATCGGCAGAGTTCCGATAATGGGCAATGTTCACATCAGCAATATCTGAGAGGGGCGCATCGTCTACGGTGGCATCGTTGTTCTTTGACCCCACAAAAACGCCCGGTATCACATCCCAAGCAGAGCCATCTGCTCTTTTCGGGTAGAATTCCTCGGTAAACGGTACTCCGTCCCGATAGAGTTGTTGCGTATAACCGTCCTGTCTGAGCCGGAGCACTCGATATTGTGTATCGCTATCATGTGCAAACTCATCGCCGCCGTCTTTGTAGTCCTCAGCGATCACGCAAAGGGTCAGCAGTTTGCGACCTCTCACCGCCTCAGTGCGCCAGTTGATCACTTGCTCTGCCGTGAATGGGATGATCGAGGCTTTCAGGTCCAACAAGGCCACTTCTTCGGCGCTTAGCCCGTCCTCTGCTTGGGGATAGTCAACCAGCAGAAAAGCCCGGCCAGTCTCCAGAAGGTTCGATAGCTCATCTTTGGCCATTTGGACTAGGCCCAAGCCGTCACCCGTTGCATCGGTGAGAAGGTAATCAAGAGCGGTGGGAATCTCCAGAACGGGCATTTTTCGGAAAGCGGCCCCGACCAATGCGTTTTTAGTGCGTCCGGTGAAGTTGGTGAACAGTGCACGCTTGAGATACTGCCGGTATCGCATCGACTGAGAGCCTACGCTGTCGTCATTGGACTCTGAATCGGGGACGGGCAGATAATCCTGCCGCTTGTCTTTGACGGCTACAGAGCCTCTAACGGCGTCTCGGGTCTTCTTCCAAACGGGGAGATATGTTTCGTATTCTGGGTTCTTGTTTTCAACGGTCATTGGTAAAATCTCTTAAGTGGCAAAGGCAAAGCGTACATTTGCGACCGGCTTCATGACCGGCATCTCATACGCAATGGGGTAGGTGGTTGCATCGTTTTGGTGATCAACGCCGGTTGATTTGTCCGGCTCTCCGTTCTTGTAGACTTGCTGTTCTAACGATTCGGCGGTGACTTTGCACGCCTCAGCGTTAATTCTAACCCTTCCCTGCCCAAGCGCCCTATTCATGGCCGCAACCCTGTCTTTGATCGCTGGGTTTTTCTTCTTCGCCCTCACCGTGAACCCTGCTTGCTCTAACAGAGCCAGATCACTCAGGGACGCGTTGACCGTCTTCCTAGCCCCGCCCGAAGCATCGGGGTAGATATAGATCGGGTGATGAGGATAGCGCCCCTGAATTATTCGGATCATTTCAGGCGTATCATACATGTTGACCAACTCATCGACCGCGTGCCATACCCTGCCGCCTTCCCTTTGCACGTAGATGGTCGCGGCCTGTTTGGTCACGTTGAAATCGCACCCAATGAACAGCGGCTCATTCTCTTTGATGGTCTCAGTTGATCCGCAAGCGTGCCGGTCGTAACTCATGTATACCGTCCCGCTGGTAAGGTTGACAAACTGGCCCTCTAAGTAAGCGGCAAGCAAGTGCTCCGGATAGATCGCTTTGAGGCTGTCAACGTATCCCTCGGGAATGTGCGGGTTGCTCTCTGTAGGCGCTTGTATGATCTCATAGCCCGGCTTTGGGTCTTTCTTCCACGCCTGATAGACAAACCGAAACCCTTCGGGCGTTGTGGTTACTCCGACCGTGTTGGGCTTTCCGTCCGGCTTCTTCTGCCGGTTTCTAGCTAGGATCTGCCGCCATGCGTGCGCCGCGTCTTCTGGCTTCATGGTGTCCAGCTCATCAACATCAGCGTCGGCGTGCTCATATCCAATGATCCGGTGCGGCGCATCCATCGACCGGAAGAAGATCAAGCCCATGCCGTTTATATCGATATAGTTCAGAGGCGACTTGTAGAGCCTGTAGGGTATCTCCAGCTCCGTCAATATTTCCTCGAAGCGTGGGAAGGCTATCATCCTGATCAGGTCATAGGTGGGGGCATAAAAGCCCCTGTTGGTCGTTGGGCTTCTCAGCTTGCCAATGATTGAGCGATGAATTGCGCCCTCAGTCTTACCGGCCCCGAATCCTGCCACCATCGCCGGATAGCTGGCCTCCGAAGTGATGTAGTCAAACTGAGGCTTCGTTGGGCTAATCGTCGAAGACATGCGGATTGACGATCTCGATTGATATGGGCTTGTGCTCTTGGATCATGTCGAAGCTGTCCCGCTGGCCTAGCAGTTGTTTCCCTAGCCATATCGCCATCGTTGGGTTTCCCGATTCCATGATCTGGAACTGCTTGCGCCTCACTGACAACATCCCATCGGCTCGCCCGTGGTCGATGATCTCAGCAAACTCATCGTCCTCATTCATGCGGCGCTCGATGGTTTTCTTGTTGCAACCAAAGAAAGCGGCAATCTCGGCCATCGTGCAGTTGAGCGCCATCAGCTTGCGCAGTTGGTCAAGGTCGATCTCTGTTCTGGGTCTTCCTGCCATGTCATTACCTCGGCCTTGGCTTGGGTTTTCGCTTAACCTTTCGCTTTGGCCACATCTTATTTTTTGGGCTTCTTGCTCATCTTCTTGGGCTTGTCGATAGTCTTCTTGACCTTTGCGCCTTGCTTCTTCAGATCTTTGTACGGCATGGGATCACCTCCTTATCGGTATCGTTTAGTTTTGCTTGCGGCCTTCTTGGGCTGTTTGCTGGATTGTTTGCCCTTCTTGCTGTCCTCGCGCTTCTTGCGAGTCGTTGCGGCGTATTCTTGGGCGCTCATGGCCTTAATTGCCTTTTCGGGTAGATACCGCTCTCCGGTCGCATTCTTGCCCTGTGTGGACGGTTTGCCGCTCTTTGTGCGCCATTTTTGGCTAGTCCACTTCTTGAGGCTTTTCTGAGAGTCTTTGAGTGCCATTAGTCCCGATAGCCCCCGCCTTTGGCTTTGTATTCTTTGGCCAGCATCTGAGCCTTGCGCCCTGACCATTGGCCCGGCTTGCCACCCTTGCCGCCCGCTTTGATCTTGTTGAACAGGTTCTTTCGCATGGTGGGCTTCGTGTAGTTGCCCGCCTTGTTAACTGTACTCTTTTTCTTTTCTGCCATTACCATTTGACCTTATTGGACCAATACGAGCCGCTCAACTTGCCTTTAGCGATGCCTTTAGAGTGCCGAGCCTTGAAGCTCGCACGCCTTGCCGCATCTGCTTTGCTTTCGCCCTTTCGAGCCGGTGAGCCTTTCACGCCTTGCTGACCGAACCTGATTAGCTTGACCGTATCACCATCCTTTGCCAGAACTACATGAGATTTGTCCGGATGCTTTGGCGTTCGCTTTGGCTTGTTGAAGCCTTCGAGATTGTAGCGATCAAGTCGGGGATCTTTCGCCATTTGGACCAATCCTTTTTAAGTTGCGACAATATACGATTAAGAACGCTCGGAGATTCGGCCAGAAGCGATTTTAATATCTAGCGACTCAATCCCATTGGTGAGCTTCTCAAACGCCGCTAGAGCCTTTCTAGAACTTGTCACACCATCTGCACCAACTCTTAAGCCTTCGCCCAATGCAATGCAACCAGTAACATCCTTTGAAGTGTTGCCGGCGTGAATCAAGATGTAAGACCTTTCGGGGACGCTTTGAAGTTCCCAAACATCAGGCCCGAACTTTGGGGAATCGTGCCGTTCCATCGTGTA
>JAAHTH010001386.1_pt2 | contig 12500 bp, 15 predicted proteins | sample 6116091 | NCBI WGS metagenome assembly JAAHTH01 (sample SAMN13939990, study PRJNA603662) | sponge metagenome | isolation source: marine sponge | host: Mycale hentscheli | place: New Zealand | collected 2006
AATATGGAAAAAATAAATAATGACAATTTAAGTAGTCAAAATGTGCTCAAAGAATTGTCGGAATTTCTCGGAAAATATAAAAACTCGAGTATGAAAGGACAATATGGAGAAACGCAGTTAGAAGGCGTCCTTAATAGTATGTTTCCGAGCGCAGGAATCTATAATACCACTGGGGAAACTGCGGCATGTGATTTCCGACTCCAACGACAAAATGCACCTATTGTACTTGTGGAAACAAAAGCCTATGACCGCAACGTTTCTATTGATGAAGTGAAGAAATTCATTCGTGATATTGATGTGCAAAAACAACACGGTATATTTTTGAGTCAAAATACAGGTATTACTTCAAAACAAAATTATCAAATTGATATTCGCGGAAAAAATATTTTGATATATGTGCATCATGTAGATTATAATCCAGAAAAAATCAAGATCGCTATCGATATTATTGATTCTCTCCATGAAAAAGTGGCGGAAATGCATGAAAATAGTGGTTTATTGGATGGGTTTTGCATTAGTAAGGAAATCATGGACGATATTAATAGCGAATATACCGATTTTGTTGGACGTAAAATAGCGATGATTAATATGATGAAAGATTTTCAAAAGCGGATGCTCGGTGAATTGGATGCCATTAAATTCCCTTGTTTGAGTAAATGTTTATCCGATAAATATGGTGGCGTCATTAATGATAGCAACGAAACCATAAAGTGCAATATATGCAATAATTTTGAAGCGAAAAATAATCGCGCATTGGCAAGCCATCAACGCAATTGTAAAAAAAAACATGTGCAAAAATCCTCTGATGCCCAAAAGGAAATTAACATAGAAACATATTAATGGATTATTTGGTATAACGAATGCGACCCATCTGAAGCTTTTGGCATTAAAATATAACTTGTGTCTGAAACATATTTGAATACATATTCAAGCATGTAATTATCTTGATCTTTCAAAATCATTCTTTGCGTAAACAAAGGAATCGAAAAGTTTTTTAAAAAATTTACCGTGAGATAATTACCTTTAGAAAATAATGTTGGCCATTCAGAACGTGTCAATATATGTTGATGTGCAAAGTTTTCATCCATTGATCTCGTTTTATCTATAATAATACTATAACTTGTATTTCCTTGCGTAGTAGTCTTGTTTTTTGATCCCATGGCAAATAAGATATCTTTATTTTCTTTATTTTGTATATCTTTTAATATTGCTTTTGTACTAATAGGTGCTTCATATTTTTTTATCAAATTAATTGTCTTTTTCCCAAAAATATAATTATTCTTAACTTGATGTGCAAAGATTGAATTTACTAAATTTTTGACTGGTGAAAATGGATTTTCCCTTTTTTGAATCACTGGTAAATATTTTTTATGACTTATAAACTCATTTAAATGATCACACATATGCGATATGGCTTTACCATCATAGAAAATATGGCTGCATATAAAATTAAAATAAGGGGGTGCATACACGACTACAATGTCATCGTGTAAAATAATAGGTTTTGGGATATCAAACAGTATGTTTATATTATTATGTTTTCCTACTGCTCTGACTGCGGGTTTAATGATTTCATTATAATATTTATCATCCACATAATCATGCAATAATAGTTCCACTGTTAAATATTGTCCTGCATTCATAATATTCCTTAAAAAACTCATTTTAACATATTACAAGAATATAAAAAACGTATTTTTACTATAAAAATTATTGAATTACCTCATATAAGTCATACGTATTGCTTGCAGATTTGGGCATCAAAACATATGATTTGATTGCTATAACTGATGCAATTTTATCCAAGAATAATACACCTTTATTCGTCTCATCAAATATCATTTTTTCAGTAAAATATGGTATAGTAAAATGTGGATAAAGATTAACAATAACATAATTTTGATTTGATATTAATTCAGGAATATCCATTTTGGAAATACTTTGATTTTTGCTTAATGCTTCTTTTAAAGACTGAGAATTATAAATCTTATATATATTGAAATTATTTCCTTGTTTCGTCTTTTTGTCTTTATTACCTCTGACATAAAGGATGTTTTTTTGTTCAAGATTCTGTATATAATTTACAATAAAACTGGGTTTTATAGGGTCTTCAAAAGTTTTTATTAGCTTTATATGTTTTTCCCCCAAAAGACCTTTATGTATGAATTTTGTGCCTACACAGCGAGCCAAGGAACTTGTTATGGACCGATCCATTTTCTTTTTGGTAATAGGTTCTAATAACTCGTTATGGTCCATGTAATGGTTTAATTGCATACATAAATTTGAGATTACTTTTCCATCATAAAATTCATGACTGCATAATATACGAAAAGTTGGTGGATCGAATTTTATAAGAATCTCATCATGAATGACTACCATAGTATGTTTCACAACACGCAATGGTATTTTATTGTGTTCAGCTATTTTATGTATAGCAGGTACAATGGTAGTATCAAAATAGCTTTGGGTTATATTGGGTTTTAATAGCGTATTAATTGGTAGTAGTTGACCAAAGTGCATAATAGTGTTTATAATATCCATATATATATGATGCATATTATAATTTTAATTCTTCGTTTCCTGTTAAACTATATGCTAATGCAATATAATTTGCCATAGCATCTTGCTTATCCATATTTTCCAATTTTTTCCATGCGTCCCATTTTGCACGACCTCTTAAATTTAATATAGATGGTCTTTCGAAGCTTACATTTCCTTCACGTGCTTGTTTAAAAAAAGAATAAATTTTAAGCATATTGGCATCTGAAGGTCTTGTGCTTAAATTACCAATAGCTGCGACTGCCAATTCAAATTGTTCTTCCATATACTATGTATGATGATTATTTTTTTCAGGAATTCCAGTGTGTTTTTCTCATTGTTTCAAAACGTACTTCTTCCTCTTTTTCCTTGTGTTGTTTTTCTATAGCCGCTTGTGTCTTTAACATTTTATCAACACGCATAATTGTATTTTCATAGCGCAGCTCTTTTTTTAAACTTGCTTGATATTTTTTATAGTCTTTTATATCTCTATGGTGTTGATCAATGGCTTCTTTATGATATTGTTCGGGAACACAGGAAAGATCTAAATCCATAATCCCCTTATAACCTTTTACTATTTTACTCATTATTTATAAAATACATATAATATTCGTTGGTATTCAATTTTTTATCCTATATATAAAGGATAATTACCGGCACTCGTTTGCGTATATAAAGTATAAAACTCACCACGACATAATTGCACTGCTGAGGTAATAGAAAATAGATTGGTATCAAATGTCCATTCACTACAAAATGAGGGTCTATGAAATTTGGTATAAATATTCACAAAGACAAAAGGGACTAAAAGTGGCATTTTTTTCATGGTACACTCCTCAGGATTTGCCATAGCATGTTTAAAGTTTTGATGCTTACGGATCACCATCAAACTATAATTTTCACCTTTTGCTTCTGTCGTCGTTTTATGGGCTCGCAACATTATAATATTCTTCTTTTCTTTTTCCTGAATATACGTTATCACACTTGTAATACTTAATGGGTCATAAAAGTCGTGTATTTTCACAGGGGTGCGTGAATGTTGTGCAATCTGTTTATTATACACTTGGAGCCCGATTTCAAATGGCAGTGATGTATTAACTTGTATATCAAACTCTTTTTTTATAGTTGCTTGACTATTTTTATATAATATATCTAATTGACTTGCTAAGATGGATAAGACTTTTCCATCATAATATTTATGATTGACATACATATGTAATGTGTTATTTTGCGTATGATAACATATTTCGGTTGCAAAAGGTGTTGTCCGTTTAGTATAATGAATTTGGGTATTATACAATTTGCTCAGTTGTTTTGTTGCTTGATTTAATTTTTGTAAATCAAAGTCTGCTTCTAATAAAAATTTAACATGGACTATATTTACGCTGTTAATAACTTTTGCAAATCGCATTTTCTATATATATATTCTTGTATATTTTTAAATTTATTTTTTATGGCACGTTGTATATGAATATGTAATATGCTATTGTCAAAAAAAGTCATCTTCCAAGATCAATATATGTTTATAGTTGCAATCCAATGCATGTTGAAAAATATATAAATAAGCATGAATTAATTCCATAGGTGCACTCTTTATAAAATTCTCTTTTTTACCACTCTTATACCCTTGATTGTATATATATAGTTATGACCACGCATCTTATAATGTGTCAGTTGATGTATTACAGAGGCAAGTCGACCATTGTGCATTAAATGAATAACATAGATGGCATCTACGCCTAAATCAATATTCGACTCCTTTTGTTTTATTTTTTCCATATAATATCCATTTTTACTGTCTTCATATTTTGTATTATAAGCAATATTATGAGCCATATATATAGTTTCATAATATTTCATCATGCTTTTTTCGGATTTTCTTCCAAACATGCAAGATATTTATTCAACAAGTTATTACATACAAATTGCTGCTCCACATTATTTGCTGGATTAATAATACATTTTGTCCATTTTTCAAATGGCTTCCTACATTTATGTTTTTTTTCTTCATCTTCCAAATAATTCAATACCACCTCTAAGCTATCCATAATACTTATTCAACTATTGAACGTTTTATATTATTTTCCATAACAAAATGATAATATTTCTTTTTCGATTTCAGGTAAAAAAAATATGGAATTGTATTTTAACATATTCAGAGCATATATTGCTTGGATCAACCTTTGATTATGGAATAGCTCCTCCACAAGCGAAACAAGTGAACATATTGGAGACCAATTGTTATCACATAGACGCGAATGACAGTAAAAACAACGTATTTTATAATGATACATCAGCGTTTCGTATGTATCTTTTGAGATTGCCCATAAATGATGATCATAGATGCGATTATTAATAGATATTTCTAATGGAGGTGTATACGGATAATATTTTTATAGTTCAAAACGAATAATATGCTTATTTTTGTATACACATTTAATGTGTATTGCGCCACCTACTAAGTCATAGTTGATACATGTGGCAGAAAAATCGTCGCAATCATATACTTCTTTATGTATCCGATTCATATATTTTGGAACAGTTCCCACAGACATTTTTATGTATATAAAAAGATATCTTTGGGGTGTTTTTTCTTTATATTTTAAGCCCTATGCTTGGTACACCTCAATCACTCCGTCGCTCCTGCGTGGATATGCAACGAGTGTTAATAATCGATTACCAGATGACTTTTCCTTTTCTTCAAAACATACTAATCGGTCAATAAACGACGGAAGTTGCATATTAGAGAGATTATTGAAAAATAAAACCTTGTTTTTTTGTGCCAGCCATGTGGCAAACCGTAATGATTGTTCTATGGGACCACTGTTTTTTAATACACTTTTAAAATCTTCTCCTTTTTTCACATAGCGAAACGTTAGATTATTTTTCATTTCTCCCTGATTATCTTCACTATTCATTTTAGATTTGCTAATTAACATAATCATATCTAAGTCGGTTTGTTTTTGTACTTGTCGAATTAAGTCTCCAGAGGTTATATTTTCATATATGGCATATGGCTTACATTCTTTATTATCCTCATATTGAGACTCAATTTTATTCATGATTATATTGGCTCCAAGCTCAATCATCTTATTTCCATAATAATTCTTTATTGGGGTCTTAAAATGAAATGGTTTACAGGGAGGGTTGCCTTTATATATATTGTCTATTTCCATAAAAAAACGGGCTATCGAAACCCCATCGTAATAACAATGCAATGCTTTTAAGGAGACACAATTATTTTTAGCATGGTATTGAATGTAAATGTCTTTACCTATAACCATTTTTGGCATTTTTTTTACAATAAAAATATGAATATTGTTGTACGTGGCAAAATTTTTTAAAGAAGACTCTAAGCTTTCTAATTCAAAACCCTCTTTTAATTGCGCGCTAATTTCCAAAAATTCTAATCCACCAGTGATTACATGAAATAGGGTATCAAAGTATTTCATTTATCTTGAGCAAGATATTATTCTGTCATATTTTCAGTAATTATCTTCAAAAGCATGAAGTATAATATTACAATAAATACTCATGGATGCATTTATCATTAAAAAAAACATGTAAAATAAGAACATATATAACGCTGGTGTTCGAAACATGCCGCGTAAATAACGTTTACATGATACACCTGTTATGTAAAATGATACACATGTCTTCAAAATATTGTTAATTACTGTTTCATTCATCCCAGTTCCAATTGTATGTCCTAAAGTAGTTACAAATAAAATGATCTCCAAGTTTAAGTAATAGGCATCTAATCGCTGATCCATGCGCGGTTGCTCTTGGATAGGACGTATAATAAAGCGATGATATACATTGTTGTCTGGTTCAATTTCCACAGGAAGAGGAAGTCGTATTACCATACGACAAAGTGGACAATTATCAAATTTATTAATATATTCATCCCAACATGCTTGATGATAACCTTGAGTATGACGAATATTTCCATGACTTGAGGGAACAAAAACGTTGTGGTCTATGGGATCAAAGCATAATATACACTCCTCTTTTTCTCTCAATAAATCCTCAATGCTGCTAACACTTACATCATCATCCGTTATTTCTATATTGTCCAATAAGTTTATCATCATAATTATACTTAGTTTTTATTTTTTTCTGCGTGTGGTGCGCTTTTTTAGGTTCCTTTTTTTAAGCTTCTTAGAACCCCGTTTTTTATTGTTTTTTTTGCGCTTGGTCTGTGTAGGACGCTTTTTTGACTTGCGAACGCGACGGGTTCTTTTTCCTCCACGAGTGCGGGTTTTATCTTTCCTTGTATTGGATACTGAAGAGGTATTAGTGGTGTTGATGATGTTATTGGATGCTGGAGCGGGATTAGTGGTGTTGATGCTGTTATTGGATGCTGTAGACTGAAGAACTATTTGTGTAGTGTTAGTTTGTATAGTCTTTAAAGGTGCAACTAAGAAATTTCCTATTAAAAAATCTAATCGCGCAAGTCCTCCATATTGAACTAAATTCATTACATTATCTATTAACATATCAGACTCATCTGCCACCTTCACATAATCAGTTATAAGAACTTCTTCATTCTCATTTCTATTAATATAGTATTTTTTGATTATACCAAAAAATTGAATAACTGCGCAATAAATATCGCGAAAATTATTTATTTCATAAATATAATATATAGTATTTGATATGTTTGAAAATGATCCAGATGAAGGGGATTCCTCCACAAGGTCCATGAGATTATTAAAAACATCTTCATCTTTTCCATATATACCTCCGTAGAAATATATACTCTTATCTAATAGATCATCTTGATCATGTATTAAATTTGTTATAAATATAAGGAGTTTCACTTCTTTGGGTAATTGTTTAAATGCATCCATAATCGTGTTGCAAGAATTACTAAGATCATCTGTTAATGATTCCAAGTATTCATATACATAATTATTAAATGAACTACTCAAAAGAGCATATGCATTTTCTATGGTTTCATCACTTACGTTAACTCTTAAGTTATTTAAAAAATCAAAATAATCAATTGACTGCGTTTGTGTAGACTGCTGTGGAAAAGCATTTATTGACTCTTGTACAATAATTGCTGCTTGTGATGGTAAACTCGATTTTTGATCCTTTAAAAACTCTAAATAATATGCTGGATATTGTTCAGAAATAAAAGATGTAATAAAAGGCATAATAGCATCGCTACCAGCGAAAATCATACTTTGGGTGGGGAGTAATAATATATTTATTCTACAATTTACTCCACCAGTCTTTTGTTTTTTTGCTAATCTTGGAGAACGTCTTAATGATACAACAGTCGTCTTTTGTTCCTCGGATATATCTTTACCACTCTTTATTGCATTGGGATTTTGCACAACGCTTTCTCTACCATCTTCATCTTCCTCTTCATCAGAATCCATTGTATTGTTATTTTCCTCGTTAATATTCTCACGTGCATCTTCCTGGTTGCTATTCACATCGCTTTCTGTACCATCTTCATCTTCATCAGAATCCATTTCATCAGAATCCGTGTCAGGATCTAAATTTATACCTATACTATTATCATCATTACTATCATTATCATTACTATCAATAACTAATAATGCCATGATATCCTCAAACGCCGACATTGTGAATTCTTCTTTGCTCTCCATTTCATCTGCATCGAAAGACGGTTTTGTATAAATAATAATATCATCTTTACCAACATTATCTACTACAGGAATAGCCATAGTTAAGGATTGGATCATAATTTTTACCAAGTCTATTTTGTTATTAAGCTCTTCATTCTTAGGAGGGAGAACATTAATATTTTGTTGATATTCTTCTAATATTGTTAGCATTAATTCTTGAAAATTTTTAACATTTACTTCAACATTCGCTTTCATGACTTTATTTCCACGTCTTCTGTCGTTTTGCGAATTAAATTTTAAAATAAAATCCAATTCGTTCATTGCATTAACATTTGTTGTTAGGTCTATATTAAAAAATGGTGCTTTTCGATATGCTTTGCTTATGTTTGTAGGACTGCTTCTTGAGCTTGTCGGACTTCTTCTTGAGCTTGTTGGAGTAGTAGGACTTGTTGTGGCATCTCCAGTATCCATAGTATTTATGTCTTGAGCTGGACCCAATAAGTTCTGACTGGCATCAAATGGTGAATTTTTACGCATAATATCAAATTTTATGAAAAAATCACTTAATTCAGCTTGTATTTTTGTTAATTTTTCGGAAGCATCAATATAGTTAGTTTCATTTAATTCCGTCCCAAAACTACTATATTGTACTTGACCATCAATATTCGTTCCATTGTTTTGTGCAATTATTTCATTATTAATGTAGGTGATATATTTTTCAAATGCAGGTGCATCCGCAGTTGGTGCAGCAGTGGTCGTTTCAGCTGTTGTCGTTTCATCTGTAGGTAAATAAGTTTCTATTGCATGTTGTAAACCTAACAATGTCAATTGCGTTATAGGTTGTTGTTCATAAGTTGTTTGTCTTAATGTGCTTAAATTAGCTTTATATGTACTTAAATCACCTAATTGAAATGCTTTCATAAGTGTCATTTTTCCCTCGATTTCAATACTCAATCGTACTGCTTCCGCAAGTGCCTTTGCTCGAGCAACCGCTTCTTCATTTATCTCTCCAGTTGGTGGAACACGAAATAAATCTAATTTTCCAGCATGTGAATAGCAAGTATTTTTTTTTTGTGTTCGGGAATAAACAGAACATAATACATCACCTGTACAAAGTACGTTATATAAACTACCTGTTTTTGTTTGTACTTGATTTAATGAATTTACTTGCTCGTGATCACCAGCACGTTTATAATCTAATAACATTTTGATAATATCAACTTTTGACTGTCTCTGTTTTAACATATCTCCTATAATTGGAACAATGTTAAAACTGGCACTACTATTTGCTATTTTTTCTAAATCTCTGTTTATCTCTACGTTATTGTTATTATTAAGCTGATCATATAAATATCGAATTAACGCACGTAGCACGACAACAGGCGTGCCGCTAATAAGTTTTCCAGAGGCACGTAATTCGAAAGCGGCTAAAAAATCTTTTTTTGTAGTTATATCCATCACATGAAATACTATTGAACATTTGTTTTGTACGCTGAAAGGTAATTTATTTTCTGTATAATATAATATATATTTATCACGTGTAAAAACATTACTTTGAATAATATACGCACGACTTATATGAGTTGATTTAATTTGATTCAATGCAGCGCGTCTTTCGGTATTTGATTCGGATATTATTACATCATCTATATTAAAAGGAAACAGCAATGGTTGATATTTTTTATTAAAAAGAATGTCTTGAGCTTTGACACCACATTTATTTACCGATGAAGAATCATCTACTCCACCACCAGCCGAATCACATATGGTGAGAGCGGTACCAATGGTGTTTACATTATTGCTAATAGATTGAAAAATACAAGGTAATGAACCCGCATTGGCATCAATTGCAAAAAGAACAAGAGCATTAGTATTTATACTGCTTCCACTGTTAAAAAATCTTAAAATACAATTTGCAACATAATTTAATACTGTACTTTTATTTACCGATTGTGATGGGTTGGTTGACACAATAATGTCAGTATCATTATCATTCTTTATCTTAAATAAAGTTCTTTTATCTGCTCCAGTGGGAACAATAATTTGTATAGCACGAATCATTGGATTATTAAGAACTTTTGTTTCAAAATCCCTCGTAAAATAATCATCCATAAGTTCTTGTATGGTCCAGTACACTTTTCCGTATTTTGCACTTTGACATAAAGAAGGTAATTCTTGCACCTCTTCTATGTAGCTCTCAAAAAATGGTTCGAATTGCTGGTTTAATGTCAAATTAAAGCCATATTCGTCTCTTACATAAGATTCTGCACCCCTCGGAAATATTTCATTATCATTTAATACATTTTGTATATCATCCCCTCGTTCTCCAGTACGCCACATATCATGCAATGTATCTAATTTTTCTAATTTTTCCTTATTACCATCTTGTTGATCTATTGGCTTCAGTCCAGACACATTATATTTAATGCAACTCATTCTTAATATTTCATGAGTTTATTTTTTTCCGAAAAAAAAGCAAAATAATTTATTACAACAGCTTTGTTTCTTTTTTTCTTCGTTTCCACCACAAACATCTACTAATTGCTGGTAAATAGCCTCTTCATCTGAGTCATCATATGTATTATGCATATTATACAATTAAAAATAGTTAAAGTTTTAATTATATTTCTTTCATATGTATTTAATAATATGTTTCTTCATAATGCTAATTGTTCCAATTAAAGCTCTGGATACATTTTATTAAATGAACACTTCCCGCCCTCCTATACCTAAATATATACATTATCGCAGTTCTTATGAAAGTTTCCCAAGTCATATGTATGAACAAGAGTTCTTGGAACCGTTGCCCATTGTCCACATGTATCCCGCAGGAGTAAAAGGTTATTATAATCTTGGAGCAGTTGCTTTTTTAAAGGAAAACTATGACATGAGTAAATACATTATATGTGGGGCTTCCGCCGGCGCATGGAACTCCATTGCTATGGCGTATAAAGGTTCCATTAACAATTTTTGTATGAAACTGTTAAAGCAAGTGGAAACCAACAATAATGTGGTAAACATTTACGATATGCAGCGTTATTTAAAATCCTATTTACTTGATAATTATGTTATGGAGGACTTTGATTTTTCACGCACGTATTTAAGTGTATGTGTAAAAGACCCGGCTGTTTCACTCGTTCAGGCCGAGCCTATACATCGCAGTGTCAAACTCAACTTGCAGTCCCACCTATATACCGATTTCAAAAAACTAAGTGATGTGGTGGATTGTTGCATTGCCAGTTCCAATATTCCTCTTATTACTGGGCCACGCAGTTTAACGTATGATGGTTATGTAGTTTATGATGGGGGCTTTAACCGAGAACCTTTTTTCGATAAACCTGCACACTACAAAATTAGTCCCTCAATGTGGGAAAACAATCATGTACCAACCAGTGCTTTTTATGCCATTCAACATTTAGATGTGCGAAAATCGTATTTGATGGGTTATCAAGATTGTTTGGATCATAACACCGAATTAAATGAGTTATTTAACTAATCAAAATATATATTTTCATTATAAGACATGACATTATCTTATAACGAAAATGTGCTTATTATGCCGAAAAAAGAAAAACTTCATAAAAAAATAGTTTCATGTATCGATTTCGACAAACAGACATATCAAGATAAAATAAAGAAATATGTCGATAAAAGTATCATACCAGTTTTAGAAAAAACTCTCAAAAAAAAGGACCTAACTTATTTACGCATGCAACTGATCTCTCTTCGCGGTGAAAATCAATTTTTCAATTGTGATTCTTATTATTATTGCAATGAGGAACAATCATACAGCTGTTTTTATTTTTTGTCCTCTATGAAATTCCACGTCATTCCTCCATCGGCAAAGAAAATCTCCGCTTTGAAAGCATATAAAACGAAACAAACGTATTATTGTGATGCAGGGACACTATTATGCATTCCATCCAATAGTCATTATTACTTTGATGACATAGAAGGGCATGTATTGCAACTTTATGATGTTATTCCGAAAAATATCCTGGAAAGTTATGTGCAAAAATTGAAAAGTGTGGAGGTCAATAAAAATAGTATTATACAACATTTTACGCAAAGACTTGGTTTATGTTATAAGAAGAAGTTGCATTTTATGTATCATTGGGTCCATTTTTTTCAATATAGTTCCATTAAAAATGATTTTCAATACAAATTATGTCTTACTGATCTTCCTCCAGACAAAAAATCAGGGCATATTATTACTTATGAAAATCGTCCTCGTCTATGCTTGAGTGAATTACAACATAACATTCCTTTTGATCAGTTTATTCTTATGGAGAAAAATGAGATTGTTGTTCCAGATTATTATTATTTATTCAAGTTTATACGTATAATGATGTTAATCAT
>JAAHTH010002884.1_pt1 | contig 12482 bp, 6 predicted proteins | sample 6116091 | NCBI WGS metagenome assembly JAAHTH01 (sample SAMN13939990, study PRJNA603662) | sponge metagenome | isolation source: marine sponge | host: Mycale hentscheli | place: New Zealand | collected 2006
GTTACCCCGTATGAAGCAAGCACTGCTGCCTGACCCTCAGCAGTTGCCCCACCATGGCTTCCCATTGCCGGCACGATGACGGGTCGACCACCCCGATCCCTCACCTGCTCAACCACACACGCAACAATGGTTTTCAGGTTTGCGATCCCACGACTCCCCACAGCAATGGCCACCCGTTGCCCCGATTGAATCTGCATCAGGGGTGACTTTTGTACCGTCGAACCAACGGCTGCAGGTATATCAGCAATTGCGTGCTGCTGAAAATTCTGCCTCACCGGAAAGAACTCCGGGTAAGGCGATTCAATCTCATTATTCACTACTCTTTCACCATTCACTGTGTCCTCAACTCCAACGGATTGACATCCAATTGGGATCCACGAGTTTGCAATTCCTTGACCCCGGCACCGCTGACCTTCGTCCGTTGCACATCAACACTCTTCAAGTCAGTCATTTTGAGAATTGGAGCAACCGATTGGTCAGAAATCTGTGTTCCAGTCATCCACAAAGTCGTGATCTTTCTGGCTCCGGCGAGCATTTCAATCGCTTCATCACCCATTTTCGTCCAACTCAAGTCAACTTCATTCAATCTTGTCGCCTTCCGGAGCCAATTCCCCAAACCTGAATCGATCCGCGTTGCTTCCAAATTCAGCTGTTCCAATTTCTCTGGTTCGGGAACCAAACGTTGAACTGCAGCATTGCCGACTGGCAAACGCGAGAGATCAAGCCACTTTAAGGACGGTGAAACTGGAATGGTCTGCAAACCTGTCTCTGATACTTCGCAACCAGCCAAACACAATTGTTGAATGGGATAAGGCACACGATTGTCTTCGAGATGCTGGTCATCAACTGTTAAAAATTTGCGTACCGAACGATCCAATCTGTTCCCATCCAATTCATCTTTCAGTGAGGCACTCTCTGAGTTGATCTTGTAAAGACTTGCAAGCTGATCATAGACCCATTGCCGATCACTAACATTGCCACCATCGAACAACTGGTGTGTTCGCAGAATTGCATGCGCGTACCATCTCGCGATATCCGAGCGTGCCTGTGCGGCTTCTCTGCCATCCTGTCGCAACTCCTCCATTGACATCGAATCACCGCTAACCAGCAAACGGTATCTGGCAAATTGCAGTCGTGATGAATTCCAACCACCAACGGTAGCGATTTTCGGTCCCAAATACAGTGACTCAAAGTAGCCAGCGATACCCTCAATCAACCAAAAACCTTCCTTGGCTGCCGGCATACTGCGTCCTAATCCAGAGCGTGTGGCTTCACGAAAAAGTTGGTGCACCAATTCATGCCGACGTGTTGCGGGGTCGTCCTGGTCTGAAGCAAACAGCAGGACTGTCTTGTACTCATCGCTATAAAAACCGGTTGACAACTCAACTCCCGGAGTCGCGCCTAGCACTTTGCGGTACTCATCGGCATTGCTACACAATACCACTCGCAACTTTCGACGAATCGTGATGCGCTGAGGGCTACTCTCCAAAAAAGAGGTGACGGATTCATCATCGCCCATCTCTTTTAACGCCAGAGAAACCTGTGCACTTGATTCCCACAAAGGAAAAAACATTTGAGTCCAAACCCAATAACAACGCTCTAAATCTTCGGCCACTCGCATACTGGCTTCGCGATCAGCTTTGCTATAAAGGACGAAATGAGCTGTATCCACCTGTGCATATGAGCCTGACTTCCAACCAAGCCAACGCGGCGCACCTCGCCCCCGTTTTGCAGTCGATTCAAAGTCCCCCTTCAGCGGCAGTCCCAGAAAACGCCGGATCCCGGGATTGCCAGGGTCAACATGATGAGCCTGCCAAAGTCTTCGATAGGCTTTCCAACCAGGAGACGCCTGCTCACCCACAGCAACATCGGCAAACAGCCCCTCACCGGATTCAGAAACCCGAGCCTCTGGGGCAAGCGGAAGAAACAAGGTTGTGCGGTCAACTGCAATAGCAGCGTTGCCACCCACAAGCAGAAAAATGCACACGACAACGCATGTTGCCAAACGACGCAAACCCAAACAGTGACTCCGCCATTTGAACGACGCACATTCGCCATTCAATCTGCTGTCGGCATGCAAAGACATCGCTTCTCCTCCGATTCGGCAGCAGCCATTTTCGACCAAAGTTGTTGTTCGCATCTTCTGCATCACATGCTCATTCGCATTAAACTGTACTGATTGCGTGTCATCCTGCTGGTCCTACAGTATCCCATCATCTCAGGATAGAATTCCGCAGGTTCATGTATCCCGACGAACGTATAGTCTACCACCCCAGAACGATCATGCTGATACACACCCTATCCCTCCGTTTGACTTTCCCACTGCTCGTTACTTGTTTTTGTTTGTGTATTTTTCAGCCGTCCCTCAGTGCTGCCGAGCGAAATGTGCTGTTCATCATCACCGACGATGAGAGTCCGACCTTGGGTTGTTACGGAGATCCCATTGCGAAAACACCAGCAATTGATGCCGTTGCTCGCGACGGCGTCATCTTTCGAAATGCATTTGCAACCACAGCTTCCTGCAGTGCAAGCCGTAGTGTAGTGATGAGTGGTCTGCACAATCATCGGAATGGCCAGTTTGGTCACCAACACCACTTCCACAAATTCGCGTCCTTTCACAACGTGGTCAAGCTTTCGTTGCCGCGTGTGATGGCGCGGGCCGGATATCGCACCGCAAATATCGGCAAGTACCACGTGGCACCTGAAGCGGTTTATCACTTTGAAACGAGCCTGAAAGGCAATGGCCGAAATGCCGTGCAAATGGCTGAGGCCAGCCGCAATTTCCTGACTAGTCGCGATGACGACCGCCCTTTCTTTCTGTACTTCGCAACCTCAGATCCCCACCGCGGAGGCGGCACGGACAAGACATCCAAACGTGAGCTTAAGCCTGATCTTTTCGGCAATAAACCAAACGGGAAGTCCCACCCCGATGTCAGCGAAGTTTTTTACGACCCTGCCAAAGTAAGCATTCCCGCGTTTCTTCCCGACACGGCCGAAACACGCGAAGAATTGGCACAGTACTACCAATCATGTTCGCGAATTGACCAGGGTGTTGCCCGACTCGTTCAAATTCTCAAGGAAGCAGATCTTTACGACAAGACATTAATCATCTTCACGAGTGATCATGGAATGGCGTTTGCCGGCGGCAAAACGACTGTCTACGAAGGCGGGCTACGTGTCCCAATGGTTGTGCGTGATCCATATCAGCCAAAACGGGGTATCGAATCAAAGGCGCTCGTCAGCCACATTGACATCACCCCCACCATTCTTGATTTCGGAAAAGGACTGAACATCGAGACCAATGGCCCCAAGGAGCCACTCAATGCTGACCAATTCTGGAAAGAGCGCGGTGAAGCACTGAAGGAAAATCGAAATGGTGGAAAGAAGTTCGATTCCTATCACGGAAAATCATGGCTGCACTGTCTGAGCAACCCCGACGAACAACACCACGACACGATTTTTGCTTCTCATACGTTTCATGAAATTCAGATGTACTATCCAATGCGAGTTGTCCGCGACAGTAAGTACAAACTGATTTGGAACATCGCGTACCCGTTGCCCTATCCTTTCGCTTCTGACCTTTGGGCGGCCAGTAGCTGGCAGGCTCAGTGGGCGTTGGGCAAAGATGCAAACTATGGCAATAAGACGGTTGGAGAATATGTTCACCGGCCACAATTCGAACTTTTCGATATCGCCGCAGATCCAGAAGAAACAACAAATCTCGCCGAAAGCGCTGGCCATCGGGACATCCTGGAAAAATACAAGAACAAGCTAAAACAGATGCAGAAAAAAATGGAAGATCCATGGATCATGAAATGGAACTACGAATGATCTTCTGCAGTACCCAGAAAATAACGATTCAAAAAAGATTTGCGATCATTCTTTTCTGAAGCGAATTCGACCATTCCATAGAGTCGTTCCTGATCCCGACGCTTTTTATCGGCAAGGAACTCGTCATCTCGAAACATTTCCGGTGGTGGAGAGATAATCTGAAAGCATTCAGGTGGCCGCGAACCTGCGATCACACCCTGCCGATCAAGCATCGAAATCGCAGTTGCCAAACGGTGATCATGGCGACTCACTCGCTGCAACCGATCATTCATCCAGTCTAAACCAAAACCTCGGCACTCCTCCGGATGCTCAGATAACAGAGTGAGCACACGGGAATAGAAATCTGCATCTGGGTTTGCCCACTCAATGAACTGCATCTGTGTCATCAAATCATTCTGGTCATAAAGCCAGAGACACAAACTTGGATTTCCATCTCGTCCAGCACGACCTATTTCCTGATAATAGGATTCGACAGACCCTGGTGTTTCGGCGTGCATGACGATACGTATATCTTCCTTGTCCACTCCCATCCCAAAGGCGTTGGTTGCCAATACTACGTCAGCTTTACCGGACATGAACGTTTCTTGTATCCTCCGTCGTTTATCGCGGGGCAAGTCACCGTGGTAATTGACATGATCAATTCCGCGGGCAAGTAAGGCATCACTGAATCGCTCAAGAGTTTTGATCAATGAGAAATAAATGATCACGCTTCCGCTGCAGTAACTTTCTTCCTTCAGCGTGGATTCAATCGCTTCAATTTTTTCATTTTCGTCCCACACTTCACGAACATCCAACTTCAAGTTGGGTCGATCAATTCCTTCGTGAAACAAGCGAATTTCATCCGCAGGAATTCCCAGCTGTCGATAAATATCTGCACGGCACTCAGCAGTCGCGGTTGCCGTCAATGCGATCGTGGTTGGCTGGTCTAACCATTGGCGTATTTCAGCCAACCTCGAATAGTCAGGTCGAAAATCATGCCCCCACTGGCTGACACAATGAGCTTCATCAACCGCCAATAAAGAGACTTCGCGTTTTGCCAATACCTCACGGAACTCAGACTTTCGAAACCGTTCTGGCGTCACGTAAAGAAGACAATATTTCCCTTCCGCAATCTCGGCATATCGCTGCAGTCGCTGTTCTCTATCAAGTGATGAGTTAATGAACACTGCGTCGACACCTCGCGCCCGCAACGAATCAACTTGATCTTGCATCAAAGCAATCAAAGGGGAGAGCACCAAAACAAGGCCTCGACTGTCAGGCTTTAAAAGCAGAGCTGGAATCTGATAACACAGTGACTTGCCAATTCCAGTGGGCATCACCACCATCGCATGTTTCCCATCACAGACATGGTGAATGATCTCTGCCTGCGGCTTCCGAAAGGATTCAAACCCGTAAAAATCGCACAGCACTGATTCCGGAGTCCGTGACTCGGGTTGATCCTGATGCGACGGTAAATGCTTGCTCTTTTTCATACAGACATGCTGCCGCCAAAGACCATAATCGGCAACCCGGCATCGATGGCAGGCAGGACGCTGGGTGTTGAATAATATCGCCCACAACCAGCCAAAACGTGAAAAACTGCCTCCAGACGATGCTACACACCTATTCAATGGCCTTTCTGACCACAAAACGCCCACTTTCCTCAGCATTGCGACAGCCGACTCTCCATTACTGGCACATCTCTCTTGTCCAGACGAAGGGTCGACACCTGTATTTTCATTTACTTTCTTCTCTTGAAATTTTCACTGAGGCCACATCATGTCAGACAATGAAGTAATTGATTTTCAACAATTGAAACCGAGACAGAACTCGCATCACCAGACATTTTTACAGGGAATCTGCTTGAGCGGGCGATGGAACGACATGCGTGTGATCTTTTCATTTCCGATGAAACACAATCCGTCTCCATTTGTATACGTGGACTCGGACGAGTCGAACATGTTCGCAAATTGACACGTGATTAGGGAAGTCGACCTCAAGGGCATGTACACGTACTAGCGGTAGGTGATCACGATGAAATGCTACGCCCGACAGAAGGAAAAGGGATCACTGTGATACCGAGTGATTGTGAAATATACCTGCGGCTCCATGCCAACACTTCATGGCCAAACTATCTCAACAAGGCTTTTTGATCCCATGAGCGGTGTCCGTAGCGCGAAGGAGCTTGGCTATGATGACACTGAACTGAAAATAAGTCAGAGAACTATTACGCCAGCCATCGGGTCTGATTCTGATCGTTGATCCGTTCGCCATTGGTAAATCCAGCTCGCTCTATGCGATGGTTGATGAATTACATGATGGCAGCCGAAAAATCCACACGCTTCAAGTTCCTATCGAACATCCAATTCCCAGCGTCTTTCAATCGCAAATCAACTTGGCGGTGAATCAACAGAATTTTGGAAAACGAACGGACACGATGTTTGCTATGGCAACGGCTTCTCAAAGATAACCATTGTCCCCGAGATCCTTACGATCAACCGCTCACTCAAGAGAGTGAACGCAAGCGACTTCACTTCTGTAACACTCGAAGACGCAGCCAGTAACGACGGTATGCTCTGCATGGCGATGCTCCGGCCGCAAGAGTGTATCGCGGCGAAACGACACCTCACGAAGCATGCCGAGTGATCCCCGCACCCCACTTAGCGTGGTTGCGAGTTTCGGTCTGAAGCAGCAAGACGTCCCACCAACAGACTAGATAAAAAAAGCGGCCAACCGTTTCCAGTCGACCGCCTTTTATGAAATCATTTCCAGGCCTGAATTCAGACCTGACCTTCACCGGGCGTCACATCGTCAGGACCCGTCGTTGGCTCAGCAGCTTCGGGTGCTGCCTCAGCTGATGGAGTTTCAACAATGGGAGCCTCTGCAACCGGCGCCTCGACTGCTGGAGCCTCTGCAACCGGAGCCTCGACTGCTGGAACCTCTGCAACCGGCGCCTCGACTACTGGTGCCTCGACTGCTGGTGCCTCTGCAGTTGGTGCATCTGCAACCGCCGCCTCGACTGCTGGTGCCTCTGCAGTTGGTGTCTCGACTGCTGCGGCTCCCATGCCGAGCATTTCAGCAACCTGGCTATCTCCAGCAGTGGCACCTTGTTCGGCGTTCAACAGTGGGAAGCTGTCCTCCAAACTCTGCACAGGTGCACTGGCAAGTTCTTCCAGAGCTTCGCGTCGGTAATTTACTTCCGACTCTTGGAAGATACGGAAACCAGTACCAGCTGGGATGAGGTGTCCAAGAATCACGTTCTCTTTCAGGCCAACCAGCTTGTCGACTTTACCAGCCAATGCCGCTTCGGTCAGCACTTTCGTGGTTTCCTGGAAGGAAGCCGCACTGATAAAGCTATTGGACTGGACAGCCGCTTTGGTGATACCGAGCAGCTGCGTACTGGCAGTGGCACTTTTCGGTCGTTTGCCTTTGGCAATCGCACCTCCTAGAGCTTCGATCTGAGCATTGGTTTGCTCAAACGCCTCTCTCGGAATGATCGTATCCTTGGCGTAATCACTATCCCCAGGATTCGAGATTTTGATACAACCACTGAGTTCTTCGTTCGCCTTGCGGAACTGGAATCGATCCATGACCAAGCCAGGCAACAGGTTGGTGTCACCAGAGGTTTCGATTTTCACTTTACGCAGCATGCGAGCAATGATGATTTCACAGTGCTTATCGTTGATCTCAACCTTCTGTGATTGATAGACCTGCTGAATCTCGTGCAACAGGTATTGCTGCACGGCTTCTTCACCAGAGACTCTCAGGATGTCGTGTGGAACCAATGGCCCATCGACCAATGCCTGACCAGCTTTGACAATGTCCCCGCTGTGAACTTGAAAGTGCTTTCCGTGGGGCACGAGGTGTTCACGCTCGATTCCTGATTCGCTTCGAACGATAATGGTTCGTTTGCCGCGTTTTCGTTCCTTGAGGATTTCGACTTCGCCGTCCACCTCTGCAATGACAGCTGGATCTTTCGGTTTGCGAGCTTCGAAAATCTCAGTGACTCGTGGCAGACCACCAGTGATGTCCGAGACACCGCCGGCATCACGTGGCATCTCGGCAAGTACAGTACCGGGCAGAATATCAGCGCCTTCTTTGACCATGATCATGGCACGTTCTGGCAAGTACTGAACATCGAGTGCTTTGCGTTCTTCACTGGAAGTATCTTCGACGACAATTTGAGGATGAAGATCACCTTTGTGGTCAACAATCATCATTCGCATGTTGCCGCTGGCTTCACGTTCAACCCGCATCGTTTCACCATCAACGATGTCCTCGAAGCGAACTTTACCGGAAACCTCGGAAAGAATTGGGATGGAATACGGGTTCCACTCGCAGAGAACAGTACCCTCTTTTACCTTCTTGCCTTCCTTGACTCGCAAGGTTGCACCAGTCGGAACAGGATACGATTCGATTTCACGACCACGATCATCCACGAGGAGGATTTCACCATTTCGAGTCAGCACAATTTGCTCACCTGAAGTGTTCTCAACCGACCGCATCCGAGTCAGGCGAACCTCACCAGACTTCTTGGACTTGATATCCGATTCAACCGACTGCTTACTCACGCTACCACCGATGTGGAACGTACGCATGGTCAACTGGGTACCTGGCTCACCAATGCTTTGAGCAGCGATGATTCCAACTGCCATCCCTTCTTCCACGAGAGCACCAGTTGACATGTCCATTCCGTAGCAACAACGGCAAACACCAAGTGGTGCATCACAAGTCATTGGCGTACGAACTTGAATTTTCTCGAGGCCCATCGCCTCGATCTTACGAGCGATCTCGGGTGTGATCATCTCGTTCTCAGAAACAATCACTTCGTCCGTGACAGGATTCACGATTGCCTGCCGACTGACACGACCATTGATCGAATCAACCAGACTGACCTCGACCTTCTCACCACGGTAAACCACACCCTTGGTGATTCCCTGAGTGGTACTGCAGTCGTCCATCGTAACCACAACATTCTGTGCAACGTCAGCCAACTTACGTGTCAGATATCCACTATCCGCCGTTTTCAAAGCCGTATCAGCGAGGCCTTTACGAGCACCGTGCGTCGAACTGAAGTACTCCAATACCGACAGACCTTCTCGGAAGTTTGCCTTAATGGGAGTTTCGATGATCTCACCGGTCGGCTTAGCCATCAGACCACGCATACCAGCAAGTTGTCGAATTTGCTCAATACCACCACGAGCACCCGAGTGCGACATCAAGAACACAGGGTTGACATACCAGCCACCTTCACGGATGTCATTTTTCATGGCGTTCATCATGTCTTTGGTGATCGCCTCACGAGCATTGGTCCACTCGTCCAACACGTGGTTGTATCGTTCCTGACCACTCATCAAACCACGGTCGTAGTTCTTCTTGAGTTTCATCACTTCCTTCTCAGCGCTCTTGATGAAGGAAGTTTTGGTGTCAGGCGTGACCAAGTCGTCGGTTGCGAATGACAAACCACTACGAGTCGACTCGCTGAATCCCATTTGCATCATGTCATCGAGCAAGTGAATGGTTGCACGACGACCGAGACGTTGGTAGCAGTCACTGATGGCACCAGCCAAGTCACCACTCCGCATCGCCTGATTGTAGAAATCCATTCCATCAGGAAGCATTTCATTAAAACGCACGCGGCCTGGCGTTGTTTCAATGACAGCACCGTAACGCCCAGAATCATCATCGGTCTTGAGTCTCTGGAACTTGGGTAGACGCATTTTGATCTTTGCATGCAGGGCACATGCACCCTGTGCAAACGCAAGATCTAATTCATCATATCCGGCAAACACCATCCCCTCGCCGCGCTGATCAGGCATTTCGACGGTGGTGTAATAACAACCCATCACAATATCCTGTGACGGACTCATGATTGGCTTACCATTGGAAGGTGCGAACACGTTGTTGGTGCTCATCATCAATGTGTGCGACTCGACCTGTGCTTCGATAGACAGTGGCAAGTGAACTGCCATCTGGTCACCATCGAAGTCAGCGTTGAATCCTTTGCAGACCAATGGGTGCAGGTGAATGGCGTTGCCTTCTACCAGAGTTGGCTCAAAAGCCTGAATCCCCATGCGGTGAAGCGTGGGAGCACGATTCAACAAAACTGGGTGATTGGTGATCACTTGCTCAAGGATATCCCAGACTTCTTCATCCTTGCGTTCCAGCATCTTCTTCGCTGACTTAATCGTATCGGCGTGCCCCAGTTCCTTGAGTCGTCGAATGATGAACGGCTGGTAAAGTTCGAGTGCGATCTTCTTGGGTAGACCGCACTGGTGCAATTTCAATCGCGGCCCAACAACAATCACACTACGAGCAGAGTAATCGACACGTTTGCCAAGCAGATTTTCACGGAAACGACCCTGCTTACCCTTGATCATATCCGTCAGGGATTTGAGCGGTCGATTCGAGGAACCTAGAACTGGGCGTTTACAGCGATTGTTATCGAAGAGAGCATCAACTGACTGCTGCAGCATCCGCTTCTCGTTGCGAATGATCACCTCAGGTGCGTTCAGGTCAACCAACTTCCTCAGGCGATTGTTTCGGTTGATGATTCGACGATACAAATCATTGAGGTCACTGGTTGCAAAGTTACCGCTGTCGAGCAGAACCAGAGGACGCAAATCCGGCGGGATTACCGGAATCACATCAAGCACCATCCATTCAGGACGATTGTCGCTATCGCGAATCGACTCGACGATCTTGAGCCGGTTGATCAGATCTTTCTTTTTCTGCTTGGAACCCGTCTCATCGAGCTCAACTCGCAACCGCTCAGACAACTGAACCAGATCAAGCTTATTGAGCAATTTCCGGACAGCCTCCGCTCCCATGTCGGCTTCAAAACTACCCTCACCGTACTGCGTACGAGCCGCTCGATACTCTTCTTCTGTGAGCAGCTGCTGTGGTTCGAGTTCCGTTGTGCCGGGGTCGATCACAACGTAATCCTGAAAGTAGATCACTTTTTCAAGCGAGCTGGTTTTCATATCCAGCAGGTTACCCAACCGTGAGGGCATTGCTTTGAAGAACCAGATATGCACGACGGGTGCAGCAAGTTCGATATGCCCCATTCGCTTACGGCGAACGCGACTGTGGGTGACCTTCACACCACAGCGATCGCAAATCATGCCCTTGTATTTCATCCCGCGGTACTTACCGCAAGCACACTCCCAGTCCTTTTCAGGTCCAAAGATACGCTCGCAGAAAAGGCCATCCTTCTCAGGACGGTAGGTTCGGTAGTTGATCGTTTCAGGCTTTTTGACTTCCCCGAATGACCAGCTCTTGATGTCCTGGGGACGAGCCAGTGAAATCCGAACCGATGCGTAATCGTTGATGCGATCGTAGTTGCTGGATTCGCCAATCGACATATTGTTGTGCTCCTGGTCGGCCTGTGGCGGCCGTTTCCGTGACTGAGACTCTTCTGGCGTGATATCTGACTAGGACAAATTGTGCTGAAAATGATTCATCATTCGCTCTGCCCTAGTCATGGCAATTTTCTGAAAACCTAATTAACGGGTGGGTTTTGCAACCGATGCGGCTGACCTAGATCGGTCGTTTCTCAAGCTGCATATTGAGCGCAAGACCTCGGATCTCGTTGGTCAACACGTCGAAACTGGCTGGCGTTCCCGCCTCCAGCGTGTTTTCTCCCTTGACCATCGACTCGTAAATTTTGGTACGTCCTTCAACGTCATCACTCTTGACAGTCAAGAGTTCCTGCAGGATGTAGGCGGCACCATATGCCTCCAAAGCCCAAACCTCCATCTCTCCAAAGCGTTGTCCACCGAAGCGGGCTTTACCACCGAGAGGTTGCTGGGTGATGAGTGAGTATGGTCCGGTGCTCCTCGCGTGAACCTTATCGTCGACAAGGTGATGCAGCTTCAACATGTAGATGTAACCAACAGTTGTCTCCTGCTCCATCGGACGACCTGTACGACCATCACGCAGGCGAATCTTGCCGTGTGCTGGCAACCCAGCCTCATCAAGACACTTGTTGATGTCACTTTCGGTTGCACCATCGAACACGGGCGTGATCGCCTGGAAACCAAGCTTGGCACCAGCCCAGCCGAGATGCGTTTCAAGAATCTGCCCCACATTCATACGACTGGGAACACCGAGTGGATTCAACATGATTTGAATGGGTGTCCCATCCGGCAGGAACGGCATGTCTTCAATGGGAAGGATCTTCGCGATCACACCCTTGTTACCGTGCCGTCCAGCCATTTTGTCACCCACACTGATGACACGTTTGGTTGCGATGTAAATCTTGACCATCTGAAGCACACCGCTTCGAAGCTCATCACCCCGTTTCATGCTGTTCAGTTTTCGGTCACGAACATCGATGGACACTTCGACGTTGGGCCACTGCTGAGCGTAAATCCGCTCCACCTCTTTCTGCTTTGCCTCATCCTTGACTTGATCAAGGATATGCTCAAAGCGGAAAGAACAGGCTCGCTCAGCAACGAACTTTGGATCCTGACCATCCGCCAGAGGCGTTCCAGTTGCGTCCTTGAATTTGGTACCGGCGGCCTCCTCAAGTTCGACGATCAATGCCTCAAACGTGCTGGCAATCTCTACATTGCCCTCTGTTTCGGCATCTTTCAGTTCCTTTTCAAAGACCTTTCGCTCGTCTTCCGAAAGACTCATTCGACGCGAGAACTTATGGGTATCAATGACGA
>JAAHTH010002886.1_pt1 | contig 12474 bp, 12 predicted proteins | sample 6116091 | NCBI WGS metagenome assembly JAAHTH01 (sample SAMN13939990, study PRJNA603662) | sponge metagenome | isolation source: marine sponge | host: Mycale hentscheli | place: New Zealand | collected 2006
GATTGTGTCGTGATTGCCACAATAAAGCAGAATCAGATAGTGCGTTTAATATGTTCTGTCGGATAAAACATCTGGAGCAGGTGTGCCACCAAATATATGCTAAAATTGAATATCAAAAAATATATGAAAGTAGAAAAAATAAAAATAAGTAAATTAAAACCTGCAACATATAATCCTAGACAGATTACTAAAAAGCAGTACAGCGATTTAAAAGACTCAATAGAAAAATTTAAATTAGTTGACCCTATAATTGTTAATAATGATATGACCGTGATAGGCGGTCACCAACGATTAAAAGTTTGTAAAGATTTAAATTATAAAGAAATAGATTGTGTTCTATTAGACCTTAACAAAGAACAAGAAAGAGAATTAAATATTAGGCTAAACAAATCAGGTGGTGAATGGGATATGGATATACTAGCAAATGAATTTGATATAGAAGAATTAAAAGAGTGGGGGTTTAAAGATGTTGAGTTTGGTTTTAATATAGATAAAATAGGGGAACAAGAAGAATACACAAAAAAAGTAGAAGCACCTATTTATGAGCAAAAAGGAAAAAAGCCTAAAGTTTCAGAATTGTATAATGAAGATAAATCTGTAGAACTTTTAGAGAAAATTAAAAAATCAAAAGTCAGTAAATTAGAAAAGGAATTTTTATTAATGGCAGCATCTAGACATTTAGTTTTTGACTATAGTAAAATTGCAGAATACTATTCACACTCTAATAAAGAAATGCAAGAACTTATAGAACAAAGCGCTTTAGTTGTTATAGACTTTAATAAGGCTATAGAGAATGGATATGTTAATTTGTCAAATGATATTAAAAATCAGTATTTAGAAGACTATCCTAATGAGTAAAAATTTTGCTGTATTTATTATGGTCTATGGCAGACCTGAAAAGAATTGGACTTATAGACTACTTAAAAAAAGTGGATATACAGGTAAGATTTATTTAGTTGGTGATGACCTAGACAAAACCATAGATGGATATAGAAAAAAATATGGAGATCAATTAATAGTGTTTGATAAAAAAAAATCAGCTTTAAATTTAGACACAGGAGATAATAGTGGGGATTTTAGAAGCACCTTGTTTGCATCTAATAAGATTTTTGATTTAGCTAAAGAAAGAGGTATTGATAATTTTTTTATTATGTGTGATGATTATACTGAATTTAATTATAGGTTTGACAATAACTTAAACTATGTAACTAATAAATACATAAGAAATTTAGATGTCATTTTTAATAGTATGGTTAAATTTATGGATAGCAATAAACAAGTAAGCTGTATAGCTATGGCACAAACAGGAGATTTCATTGGTGGTAAAGATGGTAGTATGGCTAAAAATTGTACTTTAAAAAGAAAAGCAATGAATACCTTTTTGTGTAAAACAAATAGAAGATTTAAGTTTATGGGCAGACTAAATGAAGATATTACCACATACGTAAACTTAGGTTCAAAAGGGGTTTTGTTTTTTACCATACCATTAATAGCAATAAATCAAAAGCAAACACAAAGTGCCAAAGGTGGTTTGACTGAAGTTTATCTTAAATATGGCACTTATGTTAAATCATTTTTTTCAGTAATGTATAACCCATCTTGTGTTAAAGTAAGTCTAATGGGTGAAACAAAAAAAAGACTACATCATAGAGTTAGTTGGAATAATGCAGTACCTAAAATAATAAATGAAAAATATAAAAAACTATGAACAAAAGTAGACACATAAAAAAAGAAACATTACTAAAGGCTTTAGAAAAGAGTTTAGGGGTTGTGACAATAGCTTGTAAAAAAGCTGATATTCCTAGAAGCACATATTACAAATGGCTTAAAGATGATGAAGAATTTAGACAACAAGTGCAGGAGATTGAGAATGTTGCTTTAGACTTTGCTGAAAGTCAATTGCACCAACAGATTTCAGATAACTCAACAGCAGCGACTATATTCTTTTTAAAGACTAAAGGTAAGTCAAGGGGATATACTGAGAAATCTGAATTGGATATAACTACTGATGGCAAATCTATAACCGATATAAATATAAAAGTAATTGACACAGGTAACGATTGATACAACAAATGTATTTCACAAGGCTTATGGGTCTAGCACACGAATAACGTGCTTACAAGGGGGTACACGTTCTTCAAAGACCTATTCGCTGTGTCAATTATTTATAGTCAAAGCATTAAAAGAAACAGGCAAAGTATTTACTATATGCAGAAAGACATTACCTGCTCTTAAAGGTACAGCATATCGTGATGTGTTGGAATTGCTAAAAGAACTAGGATTATACTTAGAAGAAAACCACAACAAGTCAGAACTATCCTACGCACTTAACGGAAACTTAATTGAATTTATTAGTGTGGATCAGCCACAGAAGATTAGAGGTCGTAAACGTGATTATTTATGGCTTAATGAAGCTAATGAGTTTAATTATGAAGATTACCAACAGCTTATATTACGAACAACAGATAAAGTATATTTAGATTATAACCCTTCTGATCCTTATAGTTGGATATATGATAAGGTAATTACAAGGGATGATTGCACATTTATTAAGTCAACATATAAAGCTAATCCATTTTTAGATAAAGATACTATTGCAGAGATTGAAAGATTAAAAGACATAGACCCTGACTATTGGCGTGTTTACGGACTCGGTGAAATCGGTTCAATACAAACAATGATATTCAGGAACTTTCAATTAGTAGATGAAGTACAAGGCAGGTTAGTTGGCTACGGATTAGATTTTGGCTTTACAAATTCACCTAGTGCATTAGTGGCAGTATATCAATCTGATGATAATTTATATATCAAAGAAATGTTATATGAAAAGAGATTGACAAATACTGATCTTGCTAATAAGCTAAAGGAATTTAGAATAGATAGGCAGTCTGAAATTATCGGTGACTCAGCAGAGCCGAAAACAATTGAGGAGATATATAGACAAGGCTTTAATATAAAACCTGCTAAGAAAGGAGCAGGAATACATTTAGGCATAGATATAATGAGAAGGTATAAGTTGCATATTACTAAGGATAGTCTAAATGCAATCAAAGAATTTAGGGGTTATAAATGGGCAACAGACAAGAATGGTGATGTGCTTAATACACCTGTAAAAGTCAATGACCATTTAATTGATGCAACACGTTATTTGTGCTTAAATAAACTTAGTGTTAACCATAGTGGTAAATACTATATACTGTAGAAAAAACGAATTATGAATTTTTATATTTATTAGTAATGAACGAGGTTAAATTAATAATACCAAATAATTGGGCAGATGTAACAATTGGAACTTACCAAGAATACATCAAAATACAAGAAAGCAAAGGAAGTGATAAAAACAAGATTATAAAGAGTTTGGCTTTGTTGTGTGGAACAAGTCCATTTGTGGTAAAGAAAATGGCTTACAAGGACTTATTAGACATAATGGGGATAATTAAAAAGATGATTGATACAGAACCTGACAAAGAACAATTTAGAAAGGTATTTACATTTAAAGATGAAGAATATGGTTTCTGCCCTAATCTTAGTAACATTAGCACAGGAGAATATATTGATTTAGAAACATATTGTAAAGAGCCAATAGAAAATTTACATATTATAATGTCAATATTATACAGAAAAATTACTTTTAAAAGGAATGAAAGATATGCTATTGAGGATTATAACCCTGATGAGTTCAAAGAGGAATTATTTAAGGATTGTCCAATGGATATAGCATTAAGTTCGTTAGGTTTTTTTTTGACTTTAGGAAAAGAATTAGCTTGGATTTCGCACAACTATTTACAAGTACAGGAAGCGAAACTACAAAAGGGATAAGTATGACTAGTAAATGGGGTTGGTATAATACCTTATTTATGCTGTCTAATGATAATATATTAAACATAAATAAAATAACAAGATTACCAATCTTAGAAGTATTGACATATTTATCATACACTCAAGATTATAACAATAAACAAAAAAACAATTATGATAACATTTAGAAATGTAATAGGATTTTTTGAAACAATTGCTGATAAGCACTCGGAAATTCATAGTTTTCATAGTGGGTTTATGGACGAGGTGGATATAAATAAACTTGGTGTAAATGATTACGTTATCCTGTACGCAGAGCCAGGAACTGCAACAGTAGGTAAGGGTGCAATGACTTATACTTTTACAGTCTATGTTTTAGATATGATTAGTGATGTAATCGGTGATGCTCCTAATGATGAAAGATTAAGTAGAACAGACACCTTAAGTGAAAACTTACAAATACTAAATGATGTTATAAATGAATTTCATCAAAATTTATCTTCTGTAAGTTGGGTTGCTGATGAAGTTGTATTAGACTTACCAATATCTTGCGAACCCTTCACAGCTAAATTTGATAATCTTCTAACAGGTTGGTCAGCTACATTAAGTATGCAAGTTAACAACAAAAACAATCTTTGCATTATGCCAGGAATATCTAATAGCTAATGAAGTTTACCAACACAATACAAGTAATGCAGAAGCTAGGTTCATCAGTAGTTAATAAAGCTAAGAAGAACCTTAAAAAGAAACAGACCAAATCTAATAAGCTATACAATGGTATTGACTATGTTGTTACATCAGATAAAAAAGGTGTTGAAGTTACTTGGGGATTTGGTGGTGATATATATTGGAACTTTGTAGATCAAGGTGTAAAAGGTGCAGGGGGTTATAAAGGAAGTGGTAAAATGCGAGGACAGGGTAGTGATTTTAGATTTGGTAGTGGTAAAGGTAAGGGTGATTGGCAGGATTTTAAAACCTCAATCAAAAAATGGATAGCTAACAAACCATTAAAATTAAGGGGTTCTGATGGTAAGTTTGTAGAAAAGAATAAACAAAATATAAATAGTGCAGCATACTTAATACAAAGAGCAATATACCAACGAGGTTTAACAAGAACACTATTCTTTACTAAACCTTATGACCAACAAGTAGCACAATATGAAGATAAAATATCAGAAGCATTTGCAGATGATTTAGAAGTAGAATTAAAAAAAACATTTAAAGATTAAATTATGGGAATAGGAAGTATATCATTTTTACAAGAACCTGTAGGAACATCAGACCAAGTTCCTGTAATAACAAATTGGACACCAATTGTTCCTTATACTGTATACCAAGATGATATATCAGGCTTATTTTATTTTAAACTAATTTTAGAAGTTAGATTAGATTCATCTACAGGATTATTGTTAGGAAAACTAAAACAAAGAAGAAATGGGTATGCTCCTGATGTTGCAGCAGATGAAGCTAGAGCAGTTTTTGATTTAAGAGATATTGTTAATTCTCAATTAGAAGATACTAATGCAGACCAAAATTTAACAACGGCATCTATACATACTTTACCTAATAAATTAACAGACAGCTCATACCCTTTTAGTTTAAACTATAATCAAGTAAAAAGTATATATGTAAAATGTTATCAAGAGTATTCTTCGGAAGCAGTAGATGGGCCGACAGAACACACAACACCAACAGATAATGATACTAGAAGATATATCTCAGCATCATTACCTTTAGAAGTAGCAAGAGGAACACAAGATTTTCAGACATATAGATTTAGTGCTTTTAAATTAGATGATGATGAAGCAAGGTTTTTAAGTGATGTTCAAGAAAGTCCAGGTAGTGTGGTTGGTGGTGAAGTTTATAGAAACTATGTTCAAGATACTGATTACCATACGCTAGGGTTTTTAAATGGAGCAGCTACTGATCCTAGTACAACTAGAGAATTTAATAGCAAGATGAGATACTTATATATTAAGTATTATGATTCAACAGGAACAGAAATTAATTCAGGCACAACTAAAAAATTATCTAATTCTTCAGGGTATGGTGGTTGCAAACCTTTAGAAAGTGAAGGTCAATTAAATCTTGACACAGAGAGATTATTATATGTAGGTTGTGGACCAGCTAATTTAGAAGCACAACTTTATGATAGTGATGCTAAACCTAGTAATAATGCAGGGTGGGCGTATTATAAAGTTTACGGAAGAAACTCAGCAAATGATGCAACTGTAACAGCAGATTATTATTTTATAAAACAAGATGGAAGCTGTAAAGGTTATAAGGTTAGAAGATTAGCTTGGATAAATAGCGTGGGGTGTTTTGATTACTTTAATTTCAACAGAAAGTCAGAACAAACATTAGATGTAACTAGAGATGAATACCAAACAATGCTAGGAAACTTTAATGACACAATGTATTCTTATGACAATTTTCAAAGAGGTAAAAAAGTTAGAAGAACAACAGCAGTATTAAAAGAAACTATAAATACAGATTGGATAAACGAGCAAGATGCACAATTATTAGAAGGATTAATTATGTCAACAAATGTGCAAATAGTAGAAAATTCAGATACTGATTATACTGTTCCTGTATTGATTACAGACAAAAGTATACAAAGAAAAACAAGTGCAAATGATGGCATTAAAATACAATATACTTTTAACATTGAATATGCTAACCCATATAACACCAATAGCTGATGAAAGTTAGACTACAGGTATATAGAGATACAATGTTGGGAACAGGGGTATTCTCAGTAGGCGCACATTCAATATCATTTATGTCAGATGTGGTGGTTACAACATCAGGCATAGATGTTACTACAATTTTTTCTGTTGGTGATTTTTTATACACAGGTGCTGGTAGAAAATATGGAAAAATTAAATCAATAGATAGTGCCACACAATTTACATTTAATAATTTGTTTCCATATCCTATACAGGCAGGAGCTGAGTTTTATGTTCCTGCTATTGGCACTTTTGATTTAGATTTACAGAAAGAACCAAACATTAGTATTAATTACCAATTTGATGATGTAAAAGATCCTAGCAAAACAAAAGGTAGTTTTAGTCAAACATTCAAATTACCGTTTACAAATAACAATAATGAATTCTTTCAAGATTGGTATAATGTAAACTTAGATACATTAGTTTTTGATACTAAAAAAGAATATGATGCTAGTATTTATGTTGGCACTATATCACAATTTGATGGCATTTTACAATTAAGAAACGTATATCAAAAAGGAAAATATTATGAAGTAACTGTTTTTTCTAAAGTATCAGGATTATTTTCTCTTATTGGTGATGATTCTCTTAGAGACGCTTTTAAAAGTCAAGATGGTGATTCGTGGAATGAATCTTTAAACCACGTTTTTGATGCTAACCAAATGAGATACTCTTGGCGAGGTAACCAAACTTACTTTGTAAATACTGATAGCGTTTCATTAAAAGATCCTGACTATGATGTGCAGAAAGTTATGTACCCTATTTCTATTACCCAGGACAAGTTTTTCTTTAGTGATAGTAATGATAGGTTTTTAAATAAAAATCAAACAGAGTTAGATGATAACCAAAGTAATATAGTAGATATAACACAATTTAGACCTTCTATTCAAATAAAAGAAATGATTAAAATAATTCTTGGTAAAGCAGGGTTATCTTATACATCAGCTTTTATTGATAGTGAGTATTTTAGTAAAATATTTATGACAACAGGTGGACATTTAGAAAGTTCTCCAACACCTGTTAAATCAACATCAGTAATAGCATCAGCAGGTGGACAAGTTATTGTTGGTTATGCACAAGATACTAGTTGGGGAATAATGGGAACAGAAGCAGACCCATTAACTGAAACAGAACAAGATGAATATGCTGACCCTTCTGAAGATTATTTATTGAGTTATGTGTTAAGTCCTAATACAACAATTAGTGATAGTAGTGATTGTTTTGATAATGGTGTTTTCACAAAACGACACCCAACACAAACCATTCTTTCTATAAAGCACAGAATAAATAGTAGAAAAATTAGAAGAAGTATAGAGGGTAGTACGAGTAACATTTGTGGTTTTACTGTTACTTATAAATTAAGAAGGTGTAATTCTGACGGAGAATGGAATAATAATATATTTGGTAGTGCTGTAATCTTAGCTGAAGCATCAGCTTTTTTAGGAAACCCTGATGGTTATAGTGGTACTTGTACAACTTGGGTGAAGGATTGGCACACAGAAAATATAGATATTTCAGACATATCTTTTGGTAGAAGTTTTAAAATTGTAGTAGAAGTAAGTGGTTTTTATGTTTATTCTCCAAGTTATACAGAAGCAGGACTTTCTTTAGGTGTAAATTGTACAGGATTTTGTGGCGATAGTGGTGAGGACACTTGCGCAGGTGGTTATGTATTTGGATCAACACCCCCTAGCACATCGCAAGAATGTCTAAGCACTCAAATTACAATGAATTATGACGGTTATGATTTATTAAATTATGGTGCTGAAGTAGATGTACCTGCGTGTATAGATCCTGAACTAAAACAAAAAGATTTCTTCAAAGACATTATTCAAAGGTTTAATTTAATAGTATCTGCAAACCCTAATAACCCTTCAAATATAATCATAGAACCGTATGACACTTATTTAGGAAGTGGAACAATAAGGTATTGGACAGACAAATTAGATTTATCAAAAGAAACAATAGTTAAAGATACAAGCTCATTACAAAAAAAACGTATTTTCTTTACTGATAAAGAAGATAATGATTTATACAATAAAGAAATAAAAGAAAGGCACGAATGGGCTAATGTTTATGGGAATTTAGAAATAACAGAAACAAATAATAAATGGGCTAAAGGTGAATTAAAAAATGAACCAATGTTTTCACCGTACATTAATGGTTGGATTCTTAAAAGTTCAAGTTCACAACAGGCATATCAAACAGAAGACCCTTCAGGTACTGACTTGCATAATATGGTTGTTCAATATGAAACCACTTATGAAATTGAAGATGATGAAATTGACATTAAAAGTACTAAAACAAACCCTAAATTATTTTGGTATAATGGTTTGCCAACAGACATTAGGAATAATAGTGGTACTGCTAAGACTATATATATGCACAGCTACTCTCTTGCTGGTTGGGTTGCGCATTCTTTTACTTATTACCCTTTATGTAGCCCTTACGAATTAACCCCTGATGCTTCAGATGATGAAACTGAAATAGTAGCTACAACAAAATCACTATATTGGGATTCTTGGGCGACACCTTTTGTTCCTGATGCAAGAGTATTTAAGTGGTCGGAAAGCACACCTGATAATTGGAATTATACTTTATATGGTTATTATTGGCATTCATACCTAGTTAGCTTACATCACCCTGAATCTAGGTTAATGGATTGTTACCTTAACCTTGATGCAGTAGATATATTTAATTTTGATTTTAATGATGAAATCTTTATTAAAGATTCATATTGGCGAATTTTAAAAATTCATAATTATCAAGTTGGTGTTAAAACATCAACAAAGGTTACTTTAATAAAAGTTGTAGATACCCAAATAGGCTCAGATTGTGGTTGGTCTATTTCTAGTGAAGGTTTATTTGATGACCTTTATTTAACTTGGTGTCCTAATACAGACACAGATTGCTCTAATCCCACAATTTGGATTCCACAAGATTGTTGTTATAGCAGAGGGGGAACGCCTGAGCTTAGTGCTACATCAGCAGCAGCAGCACTTGGTTTAAGTAATGGAGAATTACCTTGTAAAGCATATCAGGGTAGTTTACCTATTTCTAAAAAGATACTATCTACTAGAACAAATATTAGGAATATACCTAAAATACGATCAATGGGTAATAAGGCATTATTATCTAGTGTTGATAATTTTAGTGTTGGCTCAGGAAAAACAAAAGGTAGCTTACCAATAATGATGCCAATTAAAGATGATATTTCTATTAAATACACTAGAGATTTAAGTGATGGCAATAATATAGCATTTAGAGGAGAAAGCCACAGAATAGTTTTAACAGGTCAAACAATAGGCAATACAACAGCTTATGCTTACCCTGAAGGTGCAAGTGGGAATCCTAGTATTGCATTGCCAAATAATAGCAATGTTATTATTAAGGTTAAAGCTATTAATACTGTGGTTGGTGGAACAAATGCCACCTATCCTGTAGGTACGACAGAAGCATTTGGCTATCATACTGCTTTTAAAATGCTTAATAATACAGGATCACAAATAGGAGCAGCAGGTGGTGTACAGGAATTTGGAATTTCAGATGGAACACTAAGAGGTTCTATCGGTATTTCTTTAGATACTACAGCAGGTCAAGAAAATAGAGTTTTATTTGGATTAATAGATGGACAAGCTAATACTATTAGAGTATGGTCGTTGACAGTAGATTTTAGTATACAAATAATACCTAGTTTATCGCTTCCTTTAGATACTAATTTTGCAGAATGGCAGGACTCAAGTAATATACATTTACAAAATAGAAGAAGTTTATTATGGAATTAAAAAAATATATAGAATCAACAGCAAAAATTATAACACCATCTATTGACCATATACAATTAGTAGAATATAAAAATAAAGAATTAGACTTTGTGTATGGCATGGAACAATATCATACAAGTTTTAGAAGAATGTTTAAGCAAATAATAAGATTAATATGCCGTTAAAAAAAACAGTAACATTTGAAGCTGATACCCAACAAGCTGAAGCAGCGATTAAAAAGCTAACTCAAGCAGAAAAAAAGGCAGCAGCAGAAAGAAAAAAGCAATTAGCAGACCAAAAGAAAGAACAGGGCGAACTCATAGATAGTATGGGAATGTTCGGTATGAGTGTTGGTGGGTTAAAAAAGAATTTTCAAGCACTTAAAGTAGCATCTAGTTTGACTTTTAAATCAATGAAAGCAGGTTTAATAGCTACAGGGATTGGTGCATTTGTTGTGGCAATAGGTTCTTTAACTAGTTATTTTACACAAACAAAAAGAGGTGCTGAAATACTAGAAACAGCATTAGCAGGTATGGGTGCTGTTGTTAGTGTTATTATTGATAGAATGTCAGCATTAGGTGAGCTTATAATTAATGGTGTTAAGTTGTGGTTATCACCTATTAAGGCTGTAGGTAAGGCTTTAAAAGGAGATTTTAAAGGTGCTTTAGATACTGTGCAAAAATCATTTAAAGATGTTAAAGAATCAGGGGAGAAAACATTTAAAGGAATAGGTGCAGAAGTAAAAAAGGAGATTAAAATAATGACTGACCTTTCTAAAGCGACAATAGCTTTAAGAGATAGTCAAAGAGAATTGAATGTTGAAACAGCTAAACAAAGAGCAGAAGTTGAAGCACTTAAATTAATAGCAGAAGACAGAACTAAAACAGAAGAAGAAAGACTAGTAGCGGCAGAAGAAGCATTTAGAATAGAACAAGAATTAGTAGACCAAAGAGTTGCAAATGCAGCAGAAGCAGTAAGGATTCAAAAAGAAGAAATGGCAGCAAGTGAAAATACTGCTGAAGACCTTGACAAACTTGCAGAATTAGAAATTAATCTATTTAATATACAACAAGAATCAGGCACAAAACAAATAGAACTTAATAACAAGATAAATGCTATTAAGCAAGAAACTATTAATAAAATAAAACAAGAGGAACAGGCAGAAAAGGATAAAATTGCAGCCGTAGAAGCAGCAGAGTTAAAAGCAAAACAAGATAAAGCAAAAAGTGACGAGACTTTTCAAAAAGAAGTTATTAACAGAAACCAAACTGAGGAAGAAAAGGAAATAGATGCTATAAAAGTAAAATATCAAGGATTTCAAGACGATTTAGCAGCACGAAAAGATGACCTTGTTGATTACTTTTCTTTGCAAGATGAATTAAATGTAGAGTTAGCACAAGAAATTGGAAAAATAGAACAAAAACATAAAGAACAACGAGAGAAAGAAGCAGATGCAAAAGCCGAAGAAGTAGAGAAAGAAGTTGAAAGACAAACTCAAAGTAGAACTAGAGACCAAGAAAATCTTGACTTTTTAGACATATACTTTGCTGATGCAGCGTACATAAGAGAAACTTACACACAAGACCAAATCAATGAAATAGTTGAACCTGAAAGAATAAGGCGACAAGAAGTAGCAAAAACAGCAGCCTTTGAAGATGCACAAAGACAGGCAGGTTTAAGTGCAGCTAAAGGCGTAACAGATGCTTTAGGTGGTTTAGCAAAAGAAGGAACAAAAGGTGCTAAGGCAATGGCATTGACAGGCATATTAATAGATACTGCAAAAGGTATTTCAGGGGCAATTGCTGCAGGTGCAGGTTTGATGTTTCCTGGTAACTTAGTAGCTATTGCAACAGGGGTTTCTAGTGTATTAGCAGGAATAGCAAATGCAAAAAAGATTTTCTCTAAAGCTGGTGGTGGTGGTGGTGGTATTGATACTAGTGTGGGTAGTAGTGTTTCATCAGGTGGTGGTGGCATAAGGTCTGGAGAAGCTAATATACCCAATATAGAAAATATGGGAAACACACAATTAGGTGAAGATACACCTGTTGCACCTGTTCAGGCTTATGTAGTAGAAAATGATATTAGTAGTTCACAGGCATTGCAAGAAGAACTAGAAACACAAGCTACATTGTAAACAAAATTAAGAACTTTATATTTATAGATGTTATGGGAAAAAAGAAAAA
>JAAHTH010002887.1_pt1 | contig 12472 bp, 7 predicted proteins | sample 6116091 | NCBI WGS metagenome assembly JAAHTH01 (sample SAMN13939990, study PRJNA603662) | sponge metagenome | isolation source: marine sponge | host: Mycale hentscheli | place: New Zealand | collected 2006
GATCAACAAGAAAATTTAAATGCTTATGAAAGTTATCTTAAAGAATCTAAATCTATTGAGGAGCAAAACAAAAAGAAGTATAATTACTTCCTAGATAAAACCGATGAGGTTTTTAACAATGAATTCAAAGGTTTTGAGTTTAAGGTGGGAGATAATAATATAACTTTTAAACCTGGGACAGGTGAAGAGCTTAAAAATGTGCAGTCCGATTTTAACAATTTTGTTAATAAATACATGGACAAACAAACAGGGTTAATCGCCGATCCAAAGGGATATCATCGTTCACTAGCAGTAGCTATGAACCCTGAGAAATTTGCTCAATTTTTTTACGACCAAGGTGTTTCGGCAACTGTGGATAATGTTTCTAGAAAATCTAAAAACATAAACATGGATATTAGAAACGCTGCTCAACAAACTGTCACAAAAGATGGTATGAGAATAAGGGCTGTAGGAGATACCAATAGTGGAAGAGGACTTAAAATTAGAAGTATTAAAAAAGTTTAACAAATTAAAAATTTAAATTATTATGGCAGTACAAGCGGTACCCGGATTCGATTTACAACCGAGTTCACAACAAGTCCCTGTATCAACTAATTATCTGTCTTCGGCAGACTTTACTTGGTTACAGCAATATCTTCCTGACACTTACGAAAAAGAATTCGAAAGATACGGGAATAGAACAGTAGCATCATTCTTAAGAATGGTAGGCGCTGAAATGCCTTCTAACTCTGACCTTATTAAATGGGCAGAACAAGGAAGGTTACACAATAAATACCAAGGTTTAACAACAGCTTCAGCAGCAGCATCTGATACAGCTACTTTTGTTATTCCAGCAGGTGATTTTAATCCAGCATTAGCTTCGCCAAATTTGGCAGCTCTTAGAGCAGGACAAACAGTAATGTTAAGTTCTTCTGTAGCAGGATCTACACTATCAGCTAAAGGAATTATAACAGCAGCTCCATCAGGAACTGGTGCAGCAGCTAGAACTTTTAATGTAGGATTCTACTCGGCAGCGGGTATGCCTGCATTCACATCAGGTTCTATTGATTGTTTTATTTATGGTTCTGAATTTGCAAAAGGAACAAACGGAATGGTTGGTTCTAATGAAGCAGATGATTTTATCTTTCAAAACAAACCTATTATTATCAAAGACAAGTATGAAGTGTCTGGTTCTGATATGGCTCAAATTGGTTGGATTGAAATCCAGTCTGAAAATGGAGCTAATGGATATTTATGGTATCTTAAATCTGAGCACGAAACAAGACTTAGATTTGAAGATTATTTAGAAACAGCTATGGTGGAAGCAGTTCCAGCAGAAGCAGGTTCTGATGCAGGTAACTATCTGCAAGGTTTAGCAGCAGGTGGTGCTTCAGCAGCAGAGAAATCTGGTTCTGATGGTATTTTCTATGCTGTTGAAAATAGAGGTAATATTTTTGGTGGAGGTAATCCAACAAGTTTAGCTCAGTTTGATAGTGTTATTCAAAGACTAGACAAACAAGGAGCTATCGAAGAAAATGTTATTTTCTTAAATAGAAATTTCTCATTTGATATTGATGATATGTTAGCACAACAAAACTCTTATGGAGGTGGTGGTACATCATATGGTCTATTTGATAATGATAAAGATATGGCTTTAAATCTTGGATTTACAGGATTCAGAAGAGGTTATGACTTTTACAAGTCTGACTGGAAATATCTAAACGATCCTACAATGAGAGGTGGTTTAGTTGGTGGAGCAGTTAATGGATTATTAGTTCCAGCTGGTTCAACTACTGTATATGACCAAATCTTAGGAAAGAATGCTAAAAGACCATTCTTACACGTTAGATATAGAGCTTCTGAAACTGAAGACAGAAGATACAAAACTTGGATTACTGGTTCAGCTGGTGGTGCAAGAACTTCTGACTTAGATGCAATGGAAGTCAATTTCTTAAGTGAAAGAGCTGTATGTACTTTAGGTGCAAACAACTTCTTTATCTTTAAGGACTAATATTATTGTAAATATTACCCTCACTACGGTGGGGGTAACATTTATGTTTTACTGAAATCAAATTAAATTAAATTAAATACAATGAAAAAAAAAGCAAAATACGTCACTAAAGTTTATAAACTTGCAGGTGACCAAACTCCTCTCTCTTACATGTTATCGTCAAGACACTCTCAAAGGTCTCCTTTGTTATATTTTGATGAAGAACAAGGAATTAACAGACCATTAAGATATGCACGAAATCAAAAAAGCCCATTTGAGGATGAGCAAGATGGTAATGCAATTCTAGAACCAATAGTTTTTGATGATGGGATGTTAGTAGCTCAAAAAGAAGACCAAGTACTACAAGAGTTTTTACATTATCATCCAGGTAATGGTAAGATATTTTTAGAAGTAAACAAAGAACAAGATGCATTAAATGAGTTAACAGAAGCCGAAAGTGTTTTAGAAGCTCAAATAATTGCTAAAGAACTTTCAAGTAATACCCAGAAACTATTACAAGTATCTAGGGTTTTGTTAGGCAATGTTGTTGATAGTATGACTATTCCAGAATTAAAAAGGGATTTGTTAATATATTCTAAAAATAATCCAGAAGACTTTATTAATACCATAAACGATCCTATGTTACAATTACAAGATGATGTTTATCAAATATTTAAAGCTGGGTTCTTACAAACACGAAACAATGGTAAAGAAGTTTATTATAATCTACCTAACAATAAAAAAAGATTAATATCTGTTCCTTTTGGAGAAGATGCTAGTTGGATTGTTGGTTCGTTTTTCCAATCAGATGATGGTGTTGAAATATATAAGCTACTTAAAAATCGCTTAAAAAAATCAGAATAAATTAATTATCTTTGTATAATTGTTTAACCCCATAAATTTATAAGATATGGAAAAATTTTTAAAAGTAACTGTAAGTGATCAAGATTATTTAATTAATGTTAATCACATTCTTACAGTAGAACAAGGATCAGCAACTGGAGCTGTAGACATTTTATATGATATAGTAGGTCATACAGCAACTGGTGCAAGTGAGGTTATAGGTGTTACATTAGTTGCTTCAACAGCAGATGATACAGCTAAAAAGAAAGAGCAAATTAGTAGCATCGTAGAGGCTATTGAAGATGCACTATCTACTAGTTGGAACAGACCTATTTTTACTATTTCACCAAAGTATCCTGTTACAAGTGTTCTTCAAGTAGAAAAAGCATGGGCATAGTTTAATCTATTAGACTTAAATTAAGAAGAGGCTTAAACAATTGAGCCTCTTTTTTTTTGTTTATATTTGTAAAAAGAACTAGAATGATTAATTCAGTTAGAAATACAGTACAAGCAATCGCAAACAAGAATAATTATGGATATATATCTCCACAAGATTTTAATTTGTACGCACAACAAGCACAAATGGATTTGTTTGAAGACTATTTTTATCAATACAATAGTTGGATAAATAAACAAAACCAAAGGGTGTCTGGTACTGGTTATGCAGATATAGTAAAAAGTTTAGTAGAAGTAATTGATAGTTTTTCAGTAACTAAAGGATTAATTAAACAAGCAAATAATATGTTTAATCTGCCCGCAGATTACTATTATATAAATAAAATAAATTATTACCCCAACTTTGTGGACAGTGGATTTACTACTGCCGCAGGAGTAGCTAATCGTTTAACAGACTCAGGTGCTCAGTTTTCTACTAGTGGTGTCGTTAAAGTAGGGCAATTAATAACAAACACAACATCATCCAGTGATTATGCTGGATTTAGTGCATTTATAGTAAGTATAGATAGCAATACACAATTAACATTAAGCACAAATATATTTCCTATAGGTGGAGCTGGTGGTGACACATATTCTACTTACAATACTACTGGTATTGTAGAGGTTGAACGAGTTAATCAAAATAAAATATTTTATCTTAACAACTCACCACTTACTGCTCCTACAACTGGTTTTCCTGCTTATGTATTAGGAGGTGCAACTAGTGGTATTGTAGGATCGAGTGATTCTGCACAAGGTCAGTTAGGTAATACTGTTACAGTATATCCATCTACTATAAGCACTGCAGGATCTGTTATTACTGATTATGTAAGATATCCTTTGCCTCCTAAATGGACATACCAAACTGTAGGTGGGACTTCTGGAAGCCCAGAGTTTGATTCTAACCAAGCTGATTATCAAGATTTTGAATTACCATTATCTGATGAACCTGGTATAGTAGCAAAAATTTGTCAGTATGTAGGTATTGAAATAAGAGAAGCTGATGTGTATCAGTTTGGAAAACAAGAAATAGTTGAAGACAATCAAATACAAATATAGATTATGGCGTATTTAAACGATTATCAATATTATGCAAATGAAGGTGGCACTCCTAAAGATAAAAATTGGGGTTCATATCAATATGTTACTTTAGATGAAATAGTTAACAATTTTATGTTAATGTATCAAGGTAATAATGAATTGATAAATAATATTACACGATATAAAGTTTTATTTCATGCAAAAAGAGGGATACAAGAGTTGAACTATGATGCTATGAAAGAAATAAAAATATTACAATTAGCTTTAGATGATTCATTATTATTTGTTTTACCTCATGATTATGTAAACTGGGTTAGAGTGTCAATGTTTCAAAATGGAGTGTTATTTCCACTTACTGAAAATATACAAACACAATGGGCTAGTACTTATTTACAAGACAACAATAATAATATATTGTTTGATCAAAATGGAAATGTTCTAAAGCCACAAGATTCACCATTGGATTTATCAAAAAAAACAATCTATTTAAATAACGAAAGCCTATACGATGGGTGTGAAGGTTATTGTGTAGATGGCTTATGGTATTTTGATTTTGCTATTGGTGGACATTTTGGATTAAACACTGAAACTGCTAACACTAATCCTACTTTTTCTATAGATAAACAAAGAGGTGTTATCAATTTTAGCTCTATTGCATCTGGGCAGTCTATTGTATTAGAATATGTTTCTGATGGAATGGAGAAAGGCAACGATGCTGACATTAGTGTAAATAAGTTATTTGAAGAATTTATTTATGCATATATTAAATACTCTATATTAAATGGTAAATTAGGAGTTCAAGAATATGTTGTAAACAGAGCTAGAAAAGATAAGTCTTCTTTATTAAGAAACGCAAAAATTAGATTAAGTAATATACACCCTGGTCGACTTTTAATGAATATGAGAGGTCAGGCTAAATGGATTAAGTAATATGCCAATAGTAACTACAAATTTTGTACGCGGAAGAATGAATAAAAGCGTGGATGAGAGGCTTCTTCCTCCAGGCGAATATGTCAATGCTATAAATGTTAGGCTAGGATCAACTGAAACCACAGAAATAGGAGCTGTAGAAAATTCTAAAGGAAATACTAAACTTACAACATTACAATATGAAGGTGCTGATTTAACAAATGCAACTTGTATTGGTGCATATGATGATGGAGCTAATGAAACTATATATTGGTTTATAACATCAACAACTGTAGATATGATTGTTTCTTTTGATACAAAAAATGAACTAATCACTTATCACGTAGTTTCTGTAAGCGTTTTAAATTTTAACACTACAAACCTAATTAATAGTGTAAACAAAATAGGTAATTTATTGTTTTTTACTGATGATGTAAATCCACCACGAAAAATCAATGTTACCAGAAATTATCCTAGTCCACTATCTGGTGCAGATGTTGTAACAGATAAAGAGTTAAATGTTATTGTTCAGCCACCTTTAGCGGCACCTACATTTAATTTAATATCACAGGCGACTGAAGCGAATTATATGGAAACTCGTATGATTTCTTTTGCTTATAGATATAAATATCAAGATGATGAGTATAGTGCACTATCACAATTTACTGACATAGCCTTTGTTCCTGGAGTTTTTAAGCTAGATATAGCCACAAATCTAAACAGTGGTATGAAAAACATTTATAATGCAGTAGAGCTTAGTTTTAACACTGGAGACTCTAATGTAGTTGGGATTGATTTAATTTTTAAATTTGCAGACTCTAACGTATTAAATGTTATTGAAAGATTTAACAAGTCTAATTATGGATGGCCAGATAATACAATTCAGACACAAACATTTAGTAATAGTAAAATATATACAATACTACCAGATAGTGAATTATTAAGGCTTTATGATAATGTGCCAAGAACTGCAAAAGCACAAACTTTAATGGGTAATAGGTTGGTGTATGGTAACTATGTAGATGGTTACGATATGGTAGATAGTGATGGCAATAGTTGTCAAATGACTTTTGAAGCAGAAAGAGTTAGTAGTAATATAGAAACAAATGATTTCACTCCTACTTTAGTAAGTGGAGCACAATACACTATTGACACTCCACAAACTATAGCTAATAGTACTGTTTCTATAGATTTATCTGATATTGCCACAAAATTAAAAAGTGGAGCTGTATTAGATTTTGATTTTACATTTATTCATTCTACATTTTCTGGCAATAGTGGTTCAACAACCACATCACAACCTTCAACTGACATCTCTACAATATTTACATTAGCACAAGATTTTAATAGTATTTATGAAATGGTAAATAGTGTTGATTTTAAAACCAGAATTGGAAGTGAACCTGCATACTTTACAACAGTTGCTAATGCTTGTTCTAATGGAACAAGTTTTACCGATACATTTAATTGTGCTGTAACTAATCCTGGTGATAGTAATTCTAACATTGGTTGGTCAAAAAGCGAAAGTGGTATTTCTGGTTTAAATCAAGGAATTAGAATAACATCACAACCAGGTTCAAATGTAGTTACATTTCAAATACCAGCAATGAAGTTTGTTGATTCTGATCCTTCAATAGGAACATCAGCACCTTTATATGAATATTATAAATTTACTTCTGGCGAGGTGTTGTTTTTAGGAAATGGTAACACTAAAAGTTTACATAGTAACAGAAACTACGAAGTAGGTGTGGTTTATATGGATGAATACTTAAGAAGTTCTACCGCTTTAGTCTCACCAGACAATACAATATTTACACCTGCTTCAACATCAGCTCAAAAAAATCAAATTAAAGTTACTATACCAATTACTCAAAAACCGCCTTACTGGGCAAGTAAGTATAAATTTGTAGTAAAAAGAGCTGAGGGGCCTTATGAAACTATTTATAGTAATTTTTATTACAGAGACACTACCACTAATACAGTATATTTTAAATTAGAAGGGCAAAATCAAACTAAAGTAAAAACTGGGGATATATTAAGGGTAAAAGCTGATACATTTGGAGCTTTATCTACTTATCAAACACAAGAAGTTTTGAGTGTAGATGCAAAAGAACAAAACTTTTTAACTCCTGCGGCAAATATAGAAACAGGTGGAATTGCTCCTTATATTTCTGAATTAGCAGGATTATACATGGAGTTAAAACCAACTAATTTTAATATAGACACATCAGAAGACTCATCTGCATGGAGCTCTGGAACTGAATCTGATCAGTCAAAACGAAATTATCCAAGCATCCAAATACCATGTTTTAGAGATAAAACGACAAATGATGTAAATGTTGAATTACCAGAAGGAAGTTTAGTTACGTTTGATTTTGAGTTTTTTAGAAGTGAAAGAAATAACAATGCAGGTTCAGAAATTTATAGATATAATAAAACATTTCAAGCATCTAATGATTACGATAATTTATATGAGTTTGTAGTTGGTGAAGCAATTGATTTTACTGGTGGTACAGACACAAGCACAGATGATTCTGGTGCAAATCAAAATATATTTATTAATGAAAATCCATTACCGTCTAAAAGTATACCTGGAAGAATACAGGGTAAGAATCAATATAGGTTTTCTACAACTAATGGAGGTGCGCCTTCTACAGGATCAGGGCAAACTAATTTTTTATATTTAGCATTAAAAAGTGGAACTCGTGGTATTGGAGGACACCCATCAAGAGTAAAAGGTAGGATATCTGTACAAGTTGCAAATTCAATAATAACTTTTGAGTCAATACCAGTAGATGTTGATAATGACATATATTATGAAGATGATGCATGTTATGATATAACAGGTGGTTTTCATACTGGAACAACACAAACACAAACTAGCACACTACCAGCTATTAGTACTTTAGGCTTTTTTGATTGTTTTTCATTTGGTAATGGTGTAGAAAGTTTTAAAGTAGAAGATTCTCTTATAGGACAATCGTTCACTCTAGGACAAAGAGTGACATCTGTATCGGACCAAGACTATAAAGAAGCAGATAGGTTTGCAGGAATGACTTACAGTGGCTTATACAGTGAAGAATCTAATGTAAATAGACTAAATGAGTTTAATTTAGGTTTAGCGAACTTCAAAGACTGTGAGGTTACTTATGGTCCAATTCAGGTTTTACATGCAAGAGAAACAGATATAATGTGTTTACAAGAAGACAAAATATCTTATGTGTTGGCACAAAAAGATGTTTTAACCACTGCGGATGGTGGGGGTGCAATATCAGCTTCTCCTTTAGTCTTAGGACAACAAGTAGCAAGAATAGAGGAATATGGTATAAGTAGCAACCCTGAAAGTTTTGCCTCACATGGTGATTCTATGTATTTTACAGATGCTAAAAGAAATGCAGTAATACAGTTAAAAGGAGCAGGAAGACAACAAGCATTAGTTGTTATATCTGAACTAGGAATGAGGTCTTATTTTAGAGATTTATTTACACAAAATTTTAATAAACAAAAACTAGGTGGATTCGATCCATATATGAATGAATATATATTATCCTCTACTGTAACAGATATACCATCAGTAATTGTACCATTACCATGTGGGACATTAATTTCAAGACAATCTGTTACAAATGCTTCATCTTATTCAATAGATTTTGGAACTTCTCAAGGTACTGTAGACTTTACATTTAATGTAACTGGAACGGTGACTTTACAAGTGGTTTGGGATAATAATAGTGTTATTAATCAATCAATTACTGGAAGTGGCACTGTAAGTTTTAACAAAAACAAAGCTAATCCAGCTACTGCTACAGTTACAATAACACCAAGTGGAAGTGCTACATATGATATTACACCTAATTGTCCAACAACTAATGAAATTATTGTTGTTCAAATAACTTTAGGTTCACCAGTAGATGATGGTAAGTTTATTCATAATCAATATTACTGGAACAAAGGAACATTAACAAGTCCTGTTTCAAGTGAACTTATAACTTTTAATTCTGCTGATCCTGTAGAAAGTTTTATATCAACGACTGGACAAACTTCAGTTGGGATTATGCCAGTATCTGGTTCAAGTATTACAATGCAGTCTAATAAAAAAGATTTTGATGATTTTGTTTTTGATGGAACAGTAGATAAGTTTAAATACTTAGTAAGCCCTATACAATATACTGCAAATGATTGGGCTATAATTGATGCTGCATCAACAACTGCAACACCAATAACAAATCCATCAACTGGATTGTATCAAGCATCATTTACTTATACTAATAGTAGTCCTATAACAGACAAATATTTATACATGGTATGGGATTACAGAAATGTAACTAATATAGTACTTAGAGATGGATCGACTGATTTAACTGCATGTTGCTCTGGAAACTCTGTCAGCTATTACATAGACACAGATAGTTTTGCTACAGCTACAGCAGTATGGACAGATTCAAATTTACACACTAAAGCGCCTAATCAATTTTATCAAGCAACGAGTATTGTGAGAGAACAATCTGCAGGACTTTTACTACCTTCAGTAACATGTGCACCTTGTGGAACTGCTATTCCATTATGTTCAAGCACTACAAGTGCTTCAGATGTGTGTTGTACTGGTTGTACATATACTTCTTATACTTCATCAATAATGAAGTCTTTGAGGTCAGAAGCTTGTGGATTAGCGCAAGATCAAACATATTATCACAACGGAACTGGAACAACTCCAGTTGTAAATAATTTTGTATATTCTGACAACACTGGAACTACTCTTCTGGCAGCGGGATATTATTCACTAAGTGCTACATCAGTAATATATGTTAACAGTTCTGGTATGGTAGAAAATTTATTAACTTGCTAAATAATGGCTACAGATAACACATATTATATAGACACCAATTTGTTCTCAACTGCAACTGCGGTGTGGTCTGATAGTGCATTAACAACTAAAGCACCAGATGGGTGGTATCAAGCACCTACTGAAACTACAGTTACATACAGGCAACAAACTGGTGGTGTTTTAGGAACTGCGGCAAACTGTGAGTGTCCAGTGGCATGTGGAAGTAATATTAGTGGAAGTGGTAATGTTGGTAGTTATGTTATTGATATTGATATGGGTAACACCACAACAGATGTAGGTGCAATAGTTGTATATTTTCAACCTTACAATATCCCAGATGGTATTTTAGCAACATTTGATTCAACTACTTACAATACCTTAACTACTAATAATCATGGTATTGAATTAGCTACTGCTGGAGAAATAAATTTTGTAGGTACACCTACTGGAGGTTGTACAGCTAGTGATTTAGAAGGAAGTTCTACCACAGTTTCTAACTACACATATAATGGGACTGCTTTTGTAGATACTGGTACAGACACTACTATAGTTATACCATCTTCAGGTACAGTAAACTTAAATGCTACTGGTAATATTTTTTATACTATGGTGATACCTAAACCAAATGCAACACCTTCTAATTTAAGGTTACAGTTGGTTGGGGTTTGTGGTAATACAGCATTTCAGTTCGATGCTATATGTCCAGCATCTTTACCTTCGTTTACTACTAATACGGTTCAAACAAATTCAGGGTTAGCTTGTAGCGCAACTCAAGATCAAACATATTATTTTGCACGAAATTCATCTTCCGTAGGTCAAACTACTCCTGTGCCAGACAGCAATACAGTTCCTCAAGTAGGGAATTTTGTATTTTCTAACAATACCGGTGCTACAGCTTTAGCAGATGGGTTTTATAAATTAGATGCAACGACTGTTGCTCAAGTTGTTTCTGGTGTGGTTTCTGCTATTACAACATGTCCAACTAACACTGCATTTGCATCCTCAACAACTGGAGCTTCAGTTATCACAGCATGTACAGACACAATCGATCAAACATTTTATCACAATGGTTCTGGTACATTACCTACATCTGGAGATAATGCATATTCTGATGCTGGTGGAACAACTCCACTATCAGCTGGATTCTACAAATTAAATGTAACTTCTTATATTGAAATAACTGGTTCAGCTGGACTGGTTAGTGGACCATCAAGTTTTGTATTAGGCACATCATTCAGTTCAAGTACTAGTCAAGCTAGTGGAACCGATGCATGTGCAGCTTCATTAACAACAACATTTTATCATAATGGCTCTGGTTCATTGCCTGTAGCTAGTGACACATGTTATACAGATGCATGTAAGACTATTACATTATCTGATGGCTTGTATAAAATTACAACTACCAATGGAGGTAGTTATATTACAATAACTGGAGGAAGTGGTGTAGTTGCATCTGTAACTAACTGTAGTACTTGTACAGCTTACCCAAGTAGTAATCCATTAAGTTTTGGAGCAATATGTAATCCTGGTGCAACTCCATCTATAGACAATATGTATTATCATAATGGATCGGGTACATATCCAGTAAATGGAGATACAGTGTATACTACTATAGGATGTAGTAATCCTTTAAATGGTGGTAATTCATACTTTTATATTTATTCGGTAGGAACTAATAATTTTTATATACGTGTAAATTCAAATGGTTTAGTAATTTTAGACTCAAGTTGTACACCACCTTAATAACAAACTATGGCAGCAGAAACTTTAACATTTAGCGATGACAAAAGAAGCCCAGGGTGGCCATCTTTTTATACATTTTTTCCAGAATACATTAAAGGCATGAATGGATATTTATATACATTTTACCAAGGAAACTTATGGAGACACAATACCAACTCATTAAGAAACAACTATTATGGTGTACAAGGTATTTCAACTGTCACTAGTGTGTTTAATCCAGAGCCTACATTAAGTATTAAGTTATTTAAGACTATGTCTTATGAAAGTTCTCACAGTTGGGCAGTTACTGATTTAAACACTGATTTAAGCAGTGGTTCAATGCTTGAGACATATTTTGAACAAAAAGAAGGTGAATGGTATTCTTATATAAGAAGCAACTCTGGAACAGTAGACTGGAAACTAAGATCTGGTAATGGTTTAGGGGGTTGTGCAACAGTTTCTGGTGCTGCTGCTACAACATTAATTACATTTAATAGTCCAATTGGAAATATAGTAAGTATAGGAGATATAGTATATGTTGGAACAACTACACCATTAATTGTAGGTCCTATATTATCTTTTACCAGTAATTCTATTACTGTAGATGCATCTGCTGTAGGAGCAACTATACCTACTGCAGGCAATATGATATTATATTATAAAAACAGTATAGCAGAGTCACATGGAGCTCGAGGATACTATATGGAGTTTACAATGACTAATGATGA
>JAAHTH010002888.1_pt1 | contig 12472 bp, 6 predicted proteins | sample 6116091 | NCBI WGS metagenome assembly JAAHTH01 (sample SAMN13939990, study PRJNA603662) | sponge metagenome | isolation source: marine sponge | host: Mycale hentscheli | place: New Zealand | collected 2006
TACTAGTTTTACACAAGTAACTGATAGTACATCAGGATTAGATTGTACTAGTGATTTTGTCATTAATAATTGCCCAGAATGTGCGCAAGCATGTTATAGAGTAATAGATTGTGAAGGTAGTTTTTTTGAGGTACTTTCTGATATTACTGCATATGGTTTAGATGATATATCAAATTATGTAGGTCAGTTTGTTACACTTATAGATAACTCTTTAGGTACCCCAATGGTGGGTACATTTTTTGTAGATTCTTTAAGCCCTACTTGTACAAATGCAGTTGGTAATATTACTGTAGATCCTATTTTACCTGCTGAATGTGATTGTAGATGTTTTGAGATAGTAGGTACTGTATTTAATGTAACTTATGTAGATTGTGAAAATAATCTTATATCAAATAAATTAGGTGGATCATTTAAGTTTTGTTCTAAAACATATCCTATAGTAAATACAGCGCCAGGAGATACAGTTGAAATAGTAGAAGGATCTAATTGTGTAGATGGTGAATGTCAGATTGAGTGTTTTCAATTAGTTAATTGTGAAACAGGAGAGATAATATATACAGAAAGTGAATTATATCCATATTTTATTTCTAACCAAATTATAACAATTAATGGTTATGATGGGTGTTGGCAAGTTTTAGATGGTACTGGAGGATGTGAAGATTGTCCTACCAATTTAATTGTACTAACTGTTTTTGATGATTGCTCATCATGTGTTGGTCCAGTTGCATATAAACTAACAAGTTGTTCTAATTCAGCAGATATTATTTACACTACAGACGACTTATCAGCATATATAGATAAAACTGTAGAACTAGAAAATTGTGGTTGTTATTTAGTTGAACTAATTGATTACAATCCTCCTACAGATACTTCAGTTACAGTTTTATATCCTTTTGATGATTGTGAAGCTTGTGAAGCTATTTATTATGAACTTACTGATTGTAATACACCTTCAACAAAAGTTTATACTACAGTTGATTTATCAGCATATGTTGGTAGTATAATTAAAATAAAAAACTGTGATAATTGTTGGGAGGTAAATACAACGAGAGTACCTGGTGTACTTGAAACAGTAACTTTTGATTCTGAATATATAGATTGTCCAGATTGTATATTTGCAGATCTTAAATGTATTTGTAATAAGATAACTAATATAGGTGATACTTTATCATTAAATGTAAAGTACTATGATTGTGATGATGATGTTCTTAATTCTGTATCATTAGCACCTGGTGAAACAACAGGTAAAATATGTTTAAAATATATTGCAAGTACTATAGATCCTCAAGTTGGTTTTGTAGAAACTTTTGGAGAATGTCAAGAAGGTGTATGTCCTCCTGAAAATTTAGTTACATCTCAAAATAGAAAAATTAAACCAGGCTATAATACACCTATATGTTCAGCAGATAAGTATGATAGAATAACATGTGAGTTTGCAGATATATATTATAAAAAAGCTTTAGAAGAAAGATACGGTATATCTAATTGTTGTCCAGAAGAATTACAAAATTGGACATTAAAAAAGAGTTTAATTGATATGCAAGCTTTAAAGGATCCTTATTTTAACTGTTCACCTAAAACCTCTTGTAATTGCGGTAATACAAGCATTTGTACTACTTGCAATTCTAAAAATTAATTTGTATATTATAATTAGACAAAGATATGAAACCATTAAACTTAGATAATAAACCTTGTAGTCCAATATCCAGTAACTGTGTTATATGGCAAGGTCCTGATATTGAGTGTATTAATATATGCAATGGAGATTCAGTATCTGATGTAGTTGCTGCATTAGCAACTGAACTTTGTAATTTATTAACTGAAACAAATGTATCTAGTTATGATTTAACTTGTTTAGGTGTTACATCAGCATGTCCTCCTCCAACTTTCCAAGCTTTAATTCAATTATTAATTGATAAAATTTGTGAATTAAATAATGTACCATCAGATACACCTGTAGATTCTTCAGGATGTCCTGATTGTATAGTATCTGTTGCATCATGTTTTGTAGAAGGTACTACTACTAACATGCAACTTATTGATTATGTACAAGCTATTGCAAGTAAAGTTTGTGCATTAGTAGACAACATTGCTGATCTTCAAACACAAATAGATGGTATTGATATTAGAGTAACTGCATTAGAAAATGCAACCCCTCCATCATTTACAATACCTCCAATAGCAACAGGTTGTTTATCAACTGTTATACCTGGAACTCCTGCTACTGAAGCAATTGATATTGTTTTAGATTATTTAGTAAATGATAGTACTATAGGATATTGTTCTACAATTAATGCATTATTTGGATCAGGATCGGCAGCTGATATTTTAGCTGTAGTAAACCCTGCATGTATTCAGGGGTCAAGTGCTTCAATAACATCAGGTAATGATGCTGCATTAGGAACAATGAGTGGTGATTATGCAGCATGGATAAACACTCCATTAAGTTTAGCAGATACACTAAACAATTTGTGGATAGCAATTTGTGATCTTAGAAATATCACTACTGTAGCATTTACAGATACTGGTACAGTAAGTTTTGTTGAAAATTCAGGTTTACCTAATTATAATTTTAGTGCAAATATTAATCAACCTAGAGCTTTAATTAAGGCTGTAGGATCAGGAGTAGGTGGTGTACTTGATGGAGGAGATATAAATAAATTTAATGGTCTTAAATATAGTGGTGATGGTTATGTAGTTAACGTTTCAAATACATCTCCTAATACTGCTTTTGCATTATGTAATGGTACACAATGGAAATTTCCAGGAGGTACTATACCATATGATACTTTTAGTGGTGGTATTGCGTCTGGTGGTCAATTTCAACCACCAGCAGGAGTTTATAATATAGGATTTAAAGTTAGTTTAAGTGCGCCTACAACTACTACACCTCTTCCAGATGCTCCTAGTGAAGGAACTCCTTTTGGTACAGGTAAGGGTTGGTATGGTGGTGATAATGTATCATCAAATGATCAACCTAGAGCAATAATTTTAGCATCTGGAGGAACAGCTCCTGGAGCAGGTTATACAGATGGTGTATTTACTGTAGTTTATCCAAATGGAACAATTACAATACAAATAACAACGGTAGGTGGTGGAAATACTTCAATTGCTTCTATAACTTTATTAAATGCAACTGGTTCATTTGATAGTTCTGATCTTATAACAGTTCCGATTGCTCAACCTGGTTCTGACTCAAGTGCTATAATGCGAATTGTTGCATTAACTAAACCAACACCTAAAGTTACTGTACTAGCTAATGTACAAAATATAGCTTCTCCAACAAACTGTACTTCTTATTGTGATGCAGTATTTGCCCCAAATAATTCAGTTGTTAGGTGTGATTTAAGTGCTACACAATTAGGTGTAGTATTTAATGGTACTGAAAGATTAGAAGTTAAACTGGCAATTCTAGTTAATGATGAAGACCCTCTTGTATCAACCAACCCTAATCCAAGATGGGAGTATAAAGATAGTTATCTTAGTTCCACAGATAGCTTTGAATTCTTTATACAGAAAATAGCAGACTAAAAAATAAAACTAAAAAAAAAAATAAAAAAATGGCTTGTTCAAATTGTAATTCAACTACTCAATGCGGATGTACATCAGGTGCTTATACCGTTATACCACCGTGTCCTCCAGCATGTGCTGAGGTATTTAATGCTTCTTGTATTGTATACACAGGTGCAGATATCACTTGTAGTGCAGATACTGTAATATCTCGTAATGATTATTTAGATTCAGTAATTACTAAACTAGTGGATTATGTATGTGCAAATACATCATCTACAAAAGTAGTTTTAGTAGATACACTTACTACAGGTAATCCAGTTACTGTAACTCATAACTTAGGATCAACTGCTGTATTAGTTCAAGTAATTGATGATGCAACTAATACTCTTCTTGACCCAGCAAACTTTACTATAGATACTTATTTATCTAACTCAGTAAACGTTACACGTTCTGATGCAGCTGGTCTTACACGTATTGTAGTAATAGGATAATATTGTCGCAGTTTGTTGGTTTCTGTGGCTAACAATGGCAAAACCCTCACACTTGTGGGGGTTTCGTTTTTATAGTTACATTTGTTAAAACCAATAATTTTTAGTATATTATTATGAAGGAATTTAACAAACCAGACGTAAAAGCTCCAAGATTTAGACCTCAAGTTAAAACGGTTTTAAATACTGAGTTCTTTGAAAGATTTAAATGTAAACATCCTAAGTATAAAAACTTAGATGATAAAGATTTGAGAAAAATTATCAAGTCTTTTAATGAAACACTTTGTAATAAAATTATAGAGAATAGAGATGGTATTGAACTACCTCAGCAATTAGGATGGTTATTTATAGGAACTTGTCAAAAGAGTAAAAAAGAAAATATTGATTTTGCTAAGTCTAATGAATATGGAGTTAAGGTTTCAAATAAAAACTGGGAGACTGATGGTAAACTAGCTAAGATATTTTACACCAATCATGCTCCAAAACATAAATTTAGAAATAGAGAGTTCTGGGGGTTTGTTGCATGTAGAAAATTTAAAAGAAATGTTTCTAAATCATATTCTGACAATTGGACAAAATACGTGGTTGTTGATCCTTTGAAAAAATTAAGAATGTCATATGCAAAAGAATTGTATAAAGAAGTACGTTTAAAAAAGACTAAACAAGAATTAAAAACTTATAATGAATTTGATATATGACAACAATAGGTGAAGCAATATCAAGAGTAAGAAACACACTTAAAGCAGTTAAGGAAGATCCTTTTTTAACTGACAGAGTTTTATATTATTCAATAATTAAATATGGTAAAACTTTATTAAAAAGAGAAGATAATCAATATAGACTTATGAGAGTAGGATCTATATTTTCTGTTTTACCAATGATGGAACTTATTGATGTAGATAAAGTAGAGGCAGGGTGTATGGGTATATATTCTGGTTGTTATTTTAAAAGAACAAAAGATAAATTACCAGATATTTTTGATGGGTTGTTTGGACCAATTATACGCACTGTATCTTCAATAGATAGTTCTATAGAGGTTTATAGAACGGATCCAGGTACTTGGACTTCAATTGCTAAATCAACAACTTTTAAATATAACAAAAGACCTTACTTCTGGTATTTAAATGGCTATCTCTATCTACCTAATGTAGATTGGGATGCTATTAGAGTAGAGGCAGTATTTGATGATGATATATCACCTTATCAATGTGATGAGGATTTAAAATGTCAAATTAGACAAGACCAAGCTTTACCTTTTCCTGAATATTTATTTTCTGAAATTGAACAAATGGTTGTCAAAGAATTTACAATAACTATGCAAGTTCCTCAAGACAATCTAGATGATGGCCAAAACGCACTTAGATAATGGATTTTAACTACACACTTAAATATCGGACTTTTGATCAACTCTTAGAAGATGTATCTATAGATATGAATACATTTGCTTTAGAGAATATGATTGAACCTCAAACGTTAATTAAATTAGCTCGCAAACTTAATTTTGAATTAGGTCTTAGAATTAATCAACAAAGAGAAACAATTTTAGAAGTATGTCATGGTAAAGTAAGATTGCCAGATGACTTTAAAGTATTTAACTATGGACTTATCTGTGGAGAATTTCAAACTACAGTAGGCTATGATGGACTTTCTAGTGGTACTAACATGCGTGAAGTACCCATAGTTGATGGTAGAGTTACTAATACATATAATGATTTTCCAGCACAGGTACCTGATCCTTGTGATACATCTAAACCTACTTGTTGTTGTGATGATAAAGGTAATGATGGTATATGCTTAGTACATTATCCTGATAAGCCTTATGGGGATGAGCTAATTAAACCTAGAGTTTTTATGAACTGTAAAGGTGAAGCTTATGAATTAATCCAAGTAATTAACTCAAGTAACATTAGAAAATATACTACTTTGACTCCTATTAAAATGAAGGCTAGTCAAAATATAGATTGTGATTCACCAAATATTTATTACAATGCTGCTAATGAAGGTTATATTAAAAATGGCTTTTTGTATACAACTTTTGATACAGGATTGGTTTATGTAAACTATCAAGGTGATCTAGTTGATGACGATGGTAATTTGTTAGTACCAGACCATGAGTTATTAAATGAATATTATGAATATGCATTTAAAAAAAGAATATTGGAAAACTTAGCTTTAAATGGTGAGAATGTTGCTCCTAGGTTACAATTAATTATGGGTGATTTAAGAGCTGCTAGAAACCAAGCTTTAAGTTTTGTTAATACTCCAAACTTTGCTGAAATAAAACAAATTTGGAAAGCAAATAGAAAAGCAATGTATTCAAGATACTATGATATGTTTTCATCTTATGCTCCATTAAATTCTTTAAGAAGGCACGGCACAAATAGAAATGTAATTTGATATGGCTAAGAGAAAACCTGGTATGCAAAATGTATCAAAAGATGTTACTAACTCTTTTGTAAAAGGTCTTAATAAAGATTCAGAACCTTCTTATGTAACTGAAGGAATGTGGACTCATGCAATTAATGCAACTAATAGTACAATTGAAGGAGATCTTGGAAGTATATCAAATGAGTCATCAAATTATTTATGTGGTACTGCAGGAGCTAGTATGCCAGCAAATGCAATAGAAAGAATTATAATAGGTGGTATACATCTTTATTCTGATAAATGGGTTATATATACAGCTGGTAATGATGCTCTTGGTAGATCAGTAAGTTCAGAGATAGGTTTATTTGAAACCGATACTTGTACATATAGAGTTGTAGTTCAAGATGCTTGTTTAAAGTTTGATAAAAGATATTTAATTTCTGGATCTTCAAGAGAAAGGGAAGATTGTTCATGGCAAGTATATTGGGCAGATGGTTTAAATCCTGATAGATTTTTAAATGTAGGAGATGCAAAAACATGGCCTGATTCTTCATATCAATATATAGGTAATAATTATTATAGTAATGGTGTAGACATACAATTTTTATGGCCTGGAGTTCAGTGGAATGAAGATTGCAGTATTGTAAATGATTGTGAATTTTGTGAAAACATAAACACCTTAGATTGTGATAAAACAAGGTTAGCTAGGTTAATGGAAACACCTTGTCTTAATTTAAGATTAGGTGAGTCAGGTGGTACTGTGGCCAATGGTACATATTTTGCTATAATCGCATATTTAATAAAAGGTCAAAGAGTTACAGATTATTTTAGTCAGAGTAATAATCAAATTGTTTATGTTGAAGGTGACTTAAGTGGTTCTTTAATTTTAGATATAGCTGCTGATCAAGAAAACTTTGATGAGTTTGAATGTGTATTAGTTCAGAACGTTAATCAAGGTACTGTAGCAGTTAAGCTTGGTGTTTATTCTACATCTATAAAAAATATATTAATTGATCAAATTAATGCTAGCCTTGTCAGTATTCCTTTAGAGCAATTGCCAATACAAACACCTGTTTTTGAAACTTCTAATCAAATTACAGATGCTAATGGTTACTTATTGAGAATGGCTCCTAGGTCTAAGTTTGACTTTAATTATCAACCATTAGCAAATTTAATTAAAACTAAATGGGCTTCTGTAGAGTACCCTGGAGATTATTATAATAAAGGTGGTAGTAAAGGTAATTATTTAAGAGATGAGGTTTATACCTTTTATATTAGATGGGTATATGATACAGGAGATAAGTCTTCATCTTACCATATTCCAGGAAGACCTCCAAAAGAAGTTGAGTATATAGATCAAAATAATAATGTACAAAGTATTTTAGAGACAGAACCTCTATTAAATTTTAATGCACTATCAGAAAATGATAAAGCGTATGATGTAATTAATACTGCATATTCCATATCTTCACCTGTGGTTGGTTCAACTACAGATGATGATGGTACTGTTATTGCTGTTGGAGATATGGGTTACTGGGAATCTACTGAAAAATACCCAGATGATAAAGCTGAGATATGGAACCCAAGTGAATATTGTTGGACAGGTGTAGAGGGTCAATCAGGAGATTTTGATCTTTGTGGTAAAAAAATTAGACATCATAAGTTCCCTTCAGATTTTCTTAATAAAAATACATCTCAAGATTTAGTTCATTTTAAACCTAACCCTGATCCTACAAATTCAGGTGATGATTATAGAATAAGATTACTTGGAGTATTTTTTGAAAATATAGTTCTACCAAAAGATCAAGATGGTAATGATATAAAAGGTATTGTAGGATATGAAATCTTAAGAGGTACAAGAGAAGGTAATAGATCTATTTTAGCTAAGGGTATTATTAATAATTTTAAAACTTTTAAGTTTGCTGGAAGTGTTAAACAAAATCAAACTGGGTTGTATCAGAATTATCCTTTTAACTCAATTAAACCTTTAGGTCATTCAAATGATAGTTCTGATCATAATTTTAGATTTAATGACCCTTTTATAAAAAATACTGATCAGGATGGTAATGTGGTTAATCAAAAAGTACCAACTGATATATTTACATTCCATTCTCCAGAAACTCAATTTAGAAATCCTTTTTTAAATACTTCTGAGTTTAAGTTATATGGTAGTGTTTCTGGTATAAGTACTCAACAATTTATTGAACCATCTGATCATCCTAAATTTAAAATATTAAGTAATACTGCAATTATTCCTGCAATAGTAGCAGGAACTGCTGCTACAGTAGTTTCTTTAATGGGTAAGAAAACTGAAGAAAAAAATATTTGGACTACTGGTGCAAATCCTGGAGATGCTGCTGGTGTTTTTGCTGCAGCTTATTCTACAGGTCAAGTTGGTGTAACTACTGCAACTTTAGCTTATAATCAAGCTTTACAACAATATTATGCTAATGGCGGTTCTATTGTTGATTCTTTTACATCTCTTTTTGCTGGCTATGGTAATACTCTTTTATCAACTGGTATTGAACTACCATACCAAGCAACTCTTTCTGGTCTTTCTGCTACAGGTACTAATACGGTACCTTATACAAGAGTTCAAGTTGAACTTCCTAGCTGGGCATATTTAGATCCAGTAAGTAGGATTTTAGGGGCTGTAAACCATGTTAGCTTTTATTTTTCTGAAGGTGCTGATTTATTAATACAATCGCTTTATGAGTTTAGTCCTTTAAAGCAATATGCTCTTCAGCAAGTTAGTCATGGTTTTTATTCAAATATGAGACCTCCTTCTTTTGATGACTTATATAGGTTTAATACTGAAGACAGTTTTTATATAAAAAACAATATACAAGATGTTCCTTCTTATCAAGACAATTTAAACAATTATAAAAATTATAGTATTAATAATTTAAAAAGACCTGAGACTGTAACTGTTAGAACTAAATCAGGTCCGTATTATGATGCTTTATTTTCAGATGGTGTTACTATTGGACCAAAATTGTTAGATGAAGATTTATCTACAGTAACGTTAGGTACACTTGTTCAAAATAGTAATAACCCTGCTATACCTTCTGGTGGAACTTTACCTAGTTTTGCTAATCCAAGAAATGCTTTTGGTTTACCTATAGCAAGTCAATATGGTGGGCTTAGATCTAGAATTAGAAATCAATATGGTCAGCTTGACTCTGTCAATCAAATTATTATCACACCTTGTGAGCAAAAGCTATCCAACTATGAGGTTTTAGAACTTAGTTATACTTGCTCGCTTAATGGTGTAACATACCCTTTTAAAAAAATTAATAGGTCAAATTTATTTTTTGGTGGTGATACATATATCACTAGGTATACTGAAAAAAATACAATGTTATACTTCTATGACTGGTTATATAATCAACCTGATACATTTGAGTTTAATTATTATTTACGTGATATGATACCTAATGCTAGATTTACAATTAATAGTAAAAGGTATGAGATACAAGATCTCTTTGGTAATTTTGATGACTTATTTAACTTTAACAATAATGATGAACTAGATGATATTGGAGAGGGTCCTTTACCTTCAAACTTTTATAATTTAGACTATAGAGTTGGTAATGGTAATAGAAAATATGACTATACAGATGATACAAGAAATGGTTTTCCCGATAAAGAAAAGGGTTTATTTACTATTAAAGAAGCATTCTTTTATTTAGCTAACTCTAGTGTTAGAGACTTTTTTGTTGAGACTGATGTATTAGTAGATTTTAGACAACAATCTGAAACTCCAGGAAGAAAGCATTATAATCCGTATAGGTTTACAGATTATATATCTATGTTTGATATTAATCCAAATGTTATAGGTCAAAGCTCAGACTATAGATATGATTATTCATTAAGTATTTCTAAACTGTATAATCAATATTTTTCTCAAGGTTCTCTTCAATCGAAGTATTATAATCCTTCTGTGTCAGAATTATGCTTTACATATTTTCCAGATAGATTAATTTATTCTCTACCTGTTCAAGACGAATCTGTAAAAGATAGTTGGTTCATATATTTAATTAATAATTATAAATCATTTAAGAATGAGATTAATAGTATTAAAAGAATTAATGATAGTGGTATTTTTATAACATTTAAAAATGAATCTCCTATAATGTATCAAGGTGTAGATACTTTACAAACAGATCTTGGTACAAAAATTACTATTGGAGATGGTGGTTTGTTTAGTCAACCAAATCAAAATGTATCTGCAGCTGATGATTCATATGAGTATGGATCATGTCAAAATAGAATGTCAGTTATATCTACACCAATAGGTATATATTATATGTCTCAAGATCAGGGTAAAATCTTTTCATATGGTGGAAGTGGTTTAACAGAAATATCTAATGCTGGTATGAAATGGTGGTTTGTACTTTTTATGCCATATAGACTTACTGATGATTTTCCAGATTATCCATACCAAGATAACCCAGTGGCTGGTATAGGGTGTCAAGCTATTTATGACAATGCTAGCACTTTACTATATTTTTGTAAAAAAGATTATTATTTAAAAGATGAATTTAAAGGTCGTGTAGAATATATACCTAGGTATAGTGATGGTACAGGTGATCATTTTATTCTTGATGGTAATAAAAATAGTAAGTATAAATTAGGAGATGGTCATATATTTGAAGATGCTTCTTGGACTGTAAGTTATGATCCGAAAAGTAAATTCTTTATAAGCTTTCATGATTGGCATCCTGATATTAATTTAGGTACTAAAGATTATTTTATATCTACAAAGAATAATACATTGTGGAGACATAATTATTTATGCAATGATTATTGTAACTACTATGGTAAACAACACGGGTTTGAAGTTGAAATACCATCACTAACAGGTCAAAATGTAGTTACTATAAGATCATTAACATATGTTTTAGAATGCTATAGACGAAGTGGTTTGAATTGTGTAGATCAACACCATGTATTAGATTATAATTTTGATCAAGCAATTATATCAAATTCTGAACAAGTTTCTGGATATTTAAATCTTAACATTTATCCAAAAAATAATATTGTTGAGGCATTAAAATATCCAAAGCTTTCAAATAATTTTTCAGGATATGACATTTTAGTTTCTAAAGAAGAACAAAAGTATAGATTTAATCAATTTTGGGATATAACAAAGGATAGAGCAGAGTTCCCAATAGATTCAAACTACCCACCTACTGGTCCAACAATTCCTGGAACAACAGTTTTACAGGGTAACTATGAATCTCAAAATACATGGATAACATCTCAAAATGGTTATAGAAGAGTTTTAAATCCTGATAACTTAGATTATAATAAGTCTAAGTTACAAAGAAAAAAGTTTAGACATTATACAAATTTCATTACCTTAACAAGAAAAGAGTGTAGTGATATAAATATGATTCTTAAGATTGTTAATACTAAAAATCAATTATCTCAAAGATAGTGAGTGGAAATAAAAAAATATTATCTCAAGCCAGAAAGGAGGCTTACAAAAAAAGATCTTTATCTAAACCTAAAGATGTTCCATACAACCCTGCTGATGATTTTTACAACTTTACTAGTCTTTCTGTAAAGCCATCTAAAATTCATGGTAAGGGTTTATTTGCAAATAAATTTATTAAGGCTGGCGATAATATAATGCTTTCACATAAGAAGTTTTCATATGAAGATGATGGTGTTGAGTATGAAGAATCTGTTAATACATCTCCATACTCAAAGATGTATAATCATAATGAGTCCAGTCCTAATGCAGTTAATAATTTTGATGATTCAGGTAAAAATATTTATCTAACTGCTACACGAGATATACAACCAGGAGAAGAGATAACTACAAATTATAATGATTTTGATGAGCCTACATTAGAAAGCCCAAGTGACTTTGGTACTGAGTATGAAGGTAGCTCTGATATTGTAAATACTATGATGGATGAAGAAAGAAGTTATGATCAAGACTTCATGTCTAAAGGTGGTTCTTTAAATAGAGCTGTTCTAAAAGATTTAGATAGGCAACTAAGGGATCCTTACAGATCTAAAAAATATAGTAAAAGTTTATCTGCTACTAATTCTTTATTTGCTCCTAATTATCTTTTTAGTAAACCCAGTAG
>JAAHTH010002890.1_pt1 | contig 12472 bp, 18 predicted proteins | sample 6116091 | NCBI WGS metagenome assembly JAAHTH01 (sample SAMN13939990, study PRJNA603662) | sponge metagenome | isolation source: marine sponge | host: Mycale hentscheli | place: New Zealand | collected 2006
GTTATAGAGGGTCGTCGTAAAGAGACGAATAACTACTAATGGCGAAAAAGGACAACTCATTACGCAAATGGTTCTCCCAAAATGGCGGGAAGGGCTGGGTTGATTGCAAGACTGGTAAGCCTTGCGGTCGTCAAAAGGGTGAGAAGCGTAAGAGTTATCCGGCCTGTCGTCCTACTATGGCACAGTGTACGTCAGCTTCTAAAAAGAAGAAGTCTTCGAAGCGTATTAATTGGAAAGCCGATGGCGGCTTGGTAAGAGTGTTTTGATAACCGAAAGGACTATGTTATGAAAGATCTAAGTGGAGACGGCAAAGTCACGAAGAAAGACGTACTGATCGGTCGCGGCGTGATTGAGAAGAAAAAAGGTGGCATGATTAAAAGCGGCTATAAAGATGGCGGCGCGGTCAAAGGCTACAAGAACGGTGGTTGTGTGATGTCAAACCGCGGCATACGCGACACAAAGATGGTGTAAGTACGGACTAGCGAGGCCACGCCTTGTTTGGAAAGGGGATAAAATGAGTATCCAAGCAGCGATGCGATTGTCGAAATACAAAAATGCGCAGCAGTACACAGGAGACCCTAATGATCCTTCGGCACGAGCAAAAATTAGAAGCCAGCTAAATAGAGAGTTCCAATCAGCTCAACCAAAACCAGGCTTTAAAGCCCGACAGTCTCCCAAGACTAATTTTGCAAACGGGCTACTGGCTGACTCTGGTTTTAGTTTCCAATCGGGGGAAGTGCCAAGCATCCGTGACGTCTCTAACAGCCAGATTACGCGCATGATGGAGCTTGCAAACGGACGTTTTGACGCTCTTAAAAACAGTTATGCGCAAGGGCAGGAGGCCGCACAGCAAAATTATCTAGAGATGGGATCCTTGGGCCTACTGCCTCCTGAGTCACAACAAGAGTACAATGCTTCTACTCGTGCCCCCGCTGCTGCGGCTCCTGTTTTCCAGCAGCAGGCCGCGCAAGGCATAGCATCGTTTATGAGGCCCTCGTTAAACGTGGTGCCCTACTCCTCACAAACTCGGCCCCCTGTTGTGGACACACAGCAGTACTCTCCTTTTTACAACGCTATGGATTCCTATAACGAAGATCTTTATAGTTCGAACCCACAGCTGCAAGACTACGCTGACCCCAACACAACGCCTTTTGCGTTTGACTATAGTGGGTACTATTCAACAGGGGGGAAGAGATGACCACTTCGGGTTCAAGAGACTTTAACTTAGACGTCGGCGAAGTTATCGAGGAAGCATACGAGCGGTGCGGATTAGAGGTCCGCACTGGTTATGACGCTCGTACAGCGCGTCGGTCTTTGAACCTGATGTTTGCTGAATGGGCTAACCGGGGGTTAAACCTTTGGACGGTCAAGCAGGGCACACTTACATTGACGCAGGGTCAAGCACAAGAGACGTTGCTAGATGACGTTGTGGATCTTCTTGATGTTGTGGTTCGTCGAGATGGCACAGATTTCGAAGTAGAGCGTATCAGCCGTGGCGAGTATGCCACTCTTCCTAATAAGACTACTCAAGGACGTACCAGTCAGTACTGGTTGAACAGGCAGATTGATCCTGTGATTAATCTCTGGGCTGTTCCTGAGAACTCTACGGATCAGTTAATCTATTATTATGTCCGCAGGATCGAGGACGCAGACTCTTTGGTTGACACAACGGACATGCCGTTCCGGTTTTTTCCTTGCATGGTTGCAGGTCTGGCCTATTACATGGCGATGAAACGTGCGCCGGAGCGCGTTCAGTTGCTGAAGACGGTCTACGAAGAAGAGTTCCAACGTGCAGCGGACGAGGACCAGGGGCGGACTCCTCTGAAGTTGCAGCCTAGTTTGAGTTACTTGAGGGTATAATGGCATACGCTAGCGGCAAAAATGCTTGGGGTATATCGGATCGGTCAGGTCGCCGTTACCGTCTTCGTGAGATGAAGGTGGAGTGGACGGGCGCAAAGGTTGGTCCAGATGAGTTCGAGCCCAAGCATCCGCAGCTATACCCGCCCAAAGCCTATCCAGACCCGCAGGCGTTACGGGATCCTCGTCCCGAGACGCAGCTTCCCGAGCAACGTGCGGTGCAATGGGGGTGGAATCCGGTTGGTTTTGCGTATATTCCAGGTCTTAGTCCTCCTGATAACTTGGTCGCTCAAGGCTCAGTTGGAACAGTAACGGTGGTGATAACATGAGTTTTACATATGCGCAGCTAAAGCAGGCCATTAAGGACTACACAGAGTACGAAGAAACGGGGTTCGTTAATAATATTCCTTTGTTTATTCGGTTGTCCGAAGAGCGCATTCTAAAAAATGTTCAGCTTAGTTTGTTTCGCAAAAACGCAACAGCGTCAACAAGTGCGTCGGTTCAGTATATAAAAGTTCCTTCTGACTTCCTTGCTCCGTTTTCGTTAAGCATGACAGGTACAAACGGAGAAAAGTTTTTTGTTGAGTTTAAGGACCCGAGTTTTGTTCAGACGTATACTCCGGATCCAACAACTACAGGAGAGCCGAAGTATTACTGCCAGTTTGATGTAGACAATTTCTTAATGGCTCCTACGCCGGACCAGTCGTATACCGCAGAGCTTCATTATTTCTATCGTCCCCGTAGTATTACGTTGGACGGAGAGGATAATACTACTTGGTTGAGTGAAAATGCTGAAATGGCTCTTTTGTATGGCGCTCTTATTGAGGCGTATATTTACATGAAGGGTGAGCAGGATATTATGGCTATGTACGCTCAGAGGTTCCAAGAAGCGATTATTGGTATTAAGATGCTAGGTGAAGCGAAAGAAACAACTGATGAATACCGCACAGGTAAAGTTATAAGGGCGAAGCAGTAATGTTTAAACTAGATTTAAGTGTTCCACAGTCTGCATCCTTAGTTCAGGTTAATACAACAGATAACCGTGGGCTAACGCCCGATGAATTGTCCGAACAATGCGTAGAGAAAATCATCGCAGTTTCAGACTCAGCGCATCCAGCGATCAGGGATCAGGCTCGTGCCTACTCGAAGCATCTGGAGAAACTGGTGGCCTATTATATGAGGCAAGCTATTCACAGCGACCGTACTTCTGTGTATAATGCTCTCAAAGACGCGGGTCATCCTGATATGGCCGAGCTTATAAGGAGACTCTAACATGGCATTTAGCGGCAACTTTATGTGTACATCATTCAAGCAAGAATTGATGGTGGGTACACACAACTTCACTACTTCGACAGGTGATACGTTTAAATTAGCGTTGTATGACAACAACGCATCGTTTGATGCGTCTACAACGGCGTATACTACTTCAAACGAAGTAGCAAACTCGGGTACATATACCGCGGGTGGTGGTGCGTTGACAAACGTAACTCCGACAACATCTGGTACAACAGCGTTGACAGACTTTGCGGATCTTACTTTTACGTCAGCGACAATTACCGCGCGTGGTGCTTTGATTTACAACGATACGGCAGCGGGTGATCCATCTGTAATTGTCTTGGACTTTGGTTCAGATAAGTCTTCTACTTCAGGCGACTTCCAGATTGTATTCCCTACAGCAGACGCCTCGAACGCCATCATCCGTATTGCATAAGGACTGATCCATGGTCACGTTTGTAAACAGAGCACGAATGACAACCTCGACCACTGGTACGGGGACGTTAACGCTTGGCTCCGGCGTGACCGGGTATCAGACCTTTGCGGCGGCGGGTGTATCAGACTCAGACACAGTCCGATATGTTATCGAAGACGGAAACAACTGGGAGATTGGGACAGGGACATACACCGCGTCTGGAACCACTCTTAGTCGCTCTGTAGAAGAAAGCTCAAACGGCGGCTCTGCGATTAATTTGAGCGGCTCTGCATCAGTGTTTATCGCAGTTGCCGCAGTGGATGTCTTGAATAAGAGCGGTGATACGATGACGGGGGCGCTGGTGCTTCCCGCCAATCCGACGACCACGCTTCAAGCGGCGACAAAAGGCTATGTGGACAGTATTGCTGCGTCGGGTATGCACTACCATGATCCTGTTCGTGTTGAGAAAGAGGGTAACCTCACGGTCACATATGACAACGGGTCTAGCGGTGTAGGTGCTACGCTTACAAATGCCGGGACTCAAGAAGCGTTGGTTATTGACGGCGTTACAATGCTGGTTAATGACCGCGTTCTTGTGTACGAACAGACCGATGCGACTCAGAACGGCGTCTACACTGTTACCAACGTAGGTTCGGGCAGCACGAACTGGGTGATGACTCGTGCGACAGACGCCGATAGCTACGCTCCGTCTGACCCTGATTCTTTGGGCCAAGGTGACGCTTTCTTTGTTCAAGAAGGTGCAGAAGGGGCTGGTGAAACCTACGTCATGAACACCGAGGGTACGATTACCTTTGGTACAACAGACATTACGTTCGTCCAGTTTTCTTCGTCGCAAATTTACAGCGCGGGAACAAACATGGACCTGACTGGTGTTGTGTTTTCAACGGTCGCGTCTCCTTCGTTTACAAACGTCACGGCTACGGGCAACATCACTGTTGCCGGGACTGTGGACGGTCGCGATATTGCGGCTAACATTCCTGTTTCTCTAGGGACTGAGGGTCAAGTTTTAACTGTTGCCGCAGGCGCGACAGAGGCTGAATGGGCTAACGCTGGCGGCGGCGGTGTGAGCCAAGGCCTTGTATACTTTATGAGAGGATAAGACATGGCTAAGGGTCGTCTTGGTAAGGCAAAGGTTGCTTCTAAAGCAACTACGGAAATTTACAAAAACACCAGCGGGGCCGAGGCCTCTGTTTCGGTGATTGGTCAGTCTACGTCAGGTACTGATTTTTACCTCCACGTTGACGACGGGTCTGACTCGCTAGTAACGAACACTACCCTTTTGACTGAAGCATATAACGAGCGGTTTGTGGATTACAACGCGGGAAACACAGCTTTAACGGATCCTGCGCCAACCTATGCAGGCCGTTTTAGTTTCTTTGATACTACCAACAGCACGTCTACGAATTTTGACTCTCAGTTTGAAGCATATGTTAACAGTAATACCACGACATATACATTGTCGAATCAAACTGAGTATTGGGTGACTTCCAACACATTTATGCCTTACGAGTCGTGGAAAAGTGCTCGTGCTGGCACAGTGCGTATGGGTGCTCTGATAGGACCAAGCTACAACGGCGCTTCTTTCTGGGATGAAAGCGTTGATGATGTGTCAGAAGAAGATTATTACAACCGGGTAATTAACGGGTCAGCCACTGGTCGAACGAACGGTTATAATATGAGTTCATCTTATTATAACATGGGACTCACGCTAGACCCGTGGGCTGGTGACGATATATACGCTCTTGGTGTGGCAACAAATGGCTACCAACAAGCCGTTTATGCGAAGTCGGCCGACAGTTCCTTTTCGGCTGATTCTCGAACTAGCAACTCTTGGTGGTATCAAACAATTGGTAACAGCTTTTCTTCGCCGAGCGCCACTTATAACTACCGGTATCTCCATCTGCAAAAGGGTGTGGCTCTTGGGGACGGGGTGCAGGATGCAAACCGGTTTGTAATAAATATTTTTGGAACCAATTTCTACGCCGACAACGCGAGCGCAACTAGCAAAGCCACCGCTATGGTAGATGAGAGTTTGCGGAGAGTGTTTTATTGGGGTCTGGGAGGCTCCGCGCGAAGGGGAGGCCAAGTGGTGTACTTTCAGTACAACCCTTCGGACAAACTTCACTATGTGTGTTATTATCAAGCAAGCAACCAACAGATGTACTTGGCTACGTTGGACGTCTCTACGGCTGATAGCGAGATGACTAATAACCTAACCGTCAGTATGAGTGCTGGTGGAGCCCAAGGGGAATCTCGGGGGGTGTTTGACATCAGTGATCAGTTGTCTTTGACGGTTGCTTCTCCGGTTGCGTTTCCAACTAACCAAGACAACACGGCTCGGTGTACGTTCATAGGAACGACGACTTCGCCTCTTTGGGCTTTGGTGTTTTTCCGCTATAACGATAACACCGCTTCGAACACTTATTACTCTACGGACCTCAAAACGTGGCAGAGATCCACGGATTATTTTGGTTCAGACGACTATTTAAAAGTTACAGGAGACACTACCATCACAAGCAATGGCGGTGTTGTTAATGCCGAAAAATCAAATATCGTAAACGTGGGTGATGACGGTGTTCTTGAGCAAGGCACTTCCTTTTTTCAGTACGAAAGAACAGGTCTGGTTTTGAGCAACAATGACCGTATAGTTGTTTATAACTCTGGGGCAAATGACTGTGTTGTTCAGGTAATGGGATATGAGGGAGACACATAATGGGACGTTTAGTAGTATCAGGTAGCGGCGGCGGTGGTGGTGGTGGAGCTAGCTCTACTCCCTCAACGGGAAACTTTGCGTCTGGGACGTTTGGCACGGGTTTAATTCGCATTCACGGTTCCTCTAGGGCCTCTTACACGTTCACGGTTCCTTCGGGAATTAGTTCTGTAAGAGTCCGAGTCTGGGGTGCAGGCGGCGGCGGGTGTGGATCGGGTACCGCTGCCGGGGGAAGCGGCGGCGGCTTTGCGATTGGAGAGTTTAGTGTGGTCTCTGGAGAGTCATACGCTATTACGGTAGGTGCAGGCGGGGCTCCTAACGCTGCGGGCGGAACATCTTCTTTTGGGAGTTTGATCTCGGCCACTGGGGGAACGTGTATAAATAACAGCTCTTTTCGTGAGGGCGGTCTAGGGGTTGGCGGTTACGCCAATTATTACGGCGGTGGATGTGAGGGTAGTTATTGCGCAGGCGGGGGTGCCGCGAGTTTATTTGGACATGGCAGTCCCGGAATTTCAAACGGCGGTTCCGGAAACACCTCGTCTTACGGAAAACCCAGCGGCGGCGGCGGCGGGGGATATGGATATTCAAGCAATCCAACAATTGGAAACCTCGGTGGACCAATCGCGGGTTTTACAGGAACATTTTACAAAGCCGGGGATGTGGATGGCACGACGACCGCAGGATTTATATCCGTTAACGATTCTTTTCGATCTATAGACACACTAGGCACTGGATCGGGCGGTGCAGGCGCTAATGCTTCGTTTGGAGTAAATGGCGGCGGCGGCGGTAGACAAGGCGGAAGCGGTGGTTGGCCCGGCGGCGGCGGCGGTACAGGAGCATCAAATAGTTGGGGTTCTGGTGCTGACGGCTGTGTAATAGTGGAGTAATAAAATGTTTTGTAGACTTGTAAACAACGCGGCAGTTGATGTGGTTTCTTCTTACAAGAATCGGTTTCATGGAAGTCTTCACTCTGAGTTTGTAGAGTGTCCTGATGATGTAGAAACAGGGTGGGTGTATGACTCTGATGCGGACACATGGTCCGCGCCTGTGGCTCCCGAGCCTGATCCAGAATAAGAAAGGCTGTACAATGAAACACCTACTCTTCATTTCTGTGCTGGCTCTTGCGGCGTGTTCAACCAAAAACGATGTTGCGATGAACCGCGATTATCAGAACTCGATTGCTCAAGCTGAAAAGGCTCGAATGGAGGCAATCAAAGAAATCGCCCAGCAAGGCGAGACAGGCGCGGTTGCAGCCGCCATGATGATGCAAGGGCAGGGCAGCAAAGTACACGCCGCTCCTCGCACTGGTGGAGACAACGCTCTGGCTTGGGCGGGCGTTCTTGTGCCAAGCATTACGCAGGGTGTCGGTATTGCGGTGAACGGCGCGGTTACGGCTTACCAAAGCAAGAATAACACAGACGTGGCAATCGCCAACAGCAACAACGATGCTGACGTAGCCAAGGACACTAACGCAACGATGGCGGGGATCGCGGAGGTCACCATTGTCAGTCCAGAGGTTGTTACAAGCACCAATACCAACACAATAACTTGCGTTACTGATGCAAGCTATACCTGTGACTGAGGTGCAGTCTTAGTCAACGGCTTTATCGAAAAGTCCTTCTATGGTAAGGTAGAGGACAGGCAGAAGGGGGTCTAACATGTTGGGGTTTTTTCCTCTTACGGGCACTGCGATAGCTGATGATGGCCCCGTTACCGCGGTAGGCGTTTCGGGGGTTCAAGGCACTGCATCCAGCGGTTCTGTACTGGTCTTTACGGATCAAGTTATCGCGGTTTCGGGCGTTGAAACAACAGGCGCTGTTGCTGGGGTGACCGTTATCCCAGGTTTCGGCATCGTTGTTCCTGTGACGGGCGTTGAAGCGACGGGTGGGGTCGATAGCGTGACCGTTATCCCCGGGTTTGGCCCCGTTGTTCCTGTAACTGGAATTGAAGCAGCAGGCGCTGTTGGAATTCCTCTTGTTTCAGGTGATGCAAATGTATCGGTTACAGGCTTGGGAGCCACGGTCTCTGTTGGTGAGGTCACTCAGAGAACCACCGCGGTTATCCCTATAACATTTACTCCTGAAGCAGTAACGGCAGTTGGTTCCGTTTCAGTCACAGGCACAGCGGTTGTAAACTTAACAGGTGTTGTAGGTAGCGGACAAGCAGGAAGTGTGGTAGTTTGGGGTAGAATTATTCCAGATGAAGACACACTCTGGACAGAAATCATAGCTGCGTAGGAAAAACCATGCCAAGTACATATGCAAATAACAGTGGTATAGAGCTTATTCGCAACGGTGAGCAGTCAGGTACTTGGGGTACGACCACTAACAACAACTTGAATATTGTGGACCGTCTAACCAACGGCGTTGGTACGATTGATCTTTCTGCTTCTGGCGCGGCTCATACTCTTTTAACCTCAGATGGATTGTTATCTGACGGTCAGTACAAAACGCTGGTATTAAGTGGAGCCACCGAGGCTTGCACAATTACAATATCTCCGAACGACGGTCAGCACATTTACTTTGTGGTTAACAGTTCGGATCAAAGCTGTACTTTCACGCAAGGTTCTGGGGCCAACGTCGTAATTGCAGATGGAACTAACGCTTTAATTTACGCAGATGGTGCGGGAACCACTGCCGCTGTAGTAAATATAACAGATTCTTTTGCGATGAGCAGCGTAAGCATTACGGGTGGGACAGTTACAGGAATAACTGACTTAGCAATTGCGGACGGCGGTACGGGTGGCGGTACGCCCTCCGATGCTAGAACTAATCTTGGTGTTGCGATTGGCACAGATGTGCTAGCTTTTGACGCCAATTTACAGACGTTTCTCACAGCGTTTACTCTACCAACATCGGATGGCAGTTCAGGACAAGCAGTAACAACCAACGGGTCAGGAACTCTCGGGTTTTCAGACTTCTCGTCAACAGGTAAGGCACTGGCCTTTAGCATGATATTCGGATAGGAGAGCGACATGGCTGCGCCCAACATAGTTAACATAACAAGCATGATTGGTAAGACTGGTACAACTAGTCTTACAACTACAAGTGCAACAAATATCCTTGAAAACGCGGCATCTTCTGGCAAAGTGCTGCGAGTTACATTGATTCGAGCAGTTAACGTAGACGGGTCGAACGCAGCGGATATTAGTGTAAGTTTATACAGTGCAGCATCCTTGGGTGGCGCTCAGACAGAGTTGATTCAAGCTAAAGAAGTGGCAATCAACACTAACTTAGACGTAGTTACAAAAGATACCCCACTTTACTTGGAGGAAGATACTTCGCTTGGTGCAACGGCTTCGGCTGCTAACGACATCAAAATGATCGTAACTTATGAAGAGATTTCGTGATAAATGCCGCTGTCAAAGTTACAATTCAAACCGGGGGTAAACCGCGAAGTAACCGCCTACACCAATGAAGGCGGTTGGTTTGATATTGATTTTGTTAGATTTCAAAAAGGCTTTCCTGAAAAGATTGGCGGCTGGCAAAAAAGTTCTCCAAATTCTTTTTTAGGGTCCTGCCGCGCTTTGCACCCGTGGGTTTCTTTGAGTCGAGACCAATACTTAGGGCTTGGTACAAACTTAAAATACTACATAGACGAAGGTGGGTTTTACAACGATATTACCCCTATTCGGGCCACTACAAGTGCTGGAGACGTTACTTTTGCAGCAACTAGCGGGTCTTCTGAGGTAACGGTTACAGACGCAAATCACGGTGCAGTAGTAAACGACTTTGTAACATTTACAGATGCGGTTAGTTTAGGCGGGAATGTAACTGCAAATGTACTAAACCAAGAATATTATGTTACAGAAGTTGTAGACACCAACAGTTATAAGATTGTAGTCCGAGAAGAAAACACCCCTATACCAGACATAACTGTAAACGGTCAGTTAACCCCGACTTTGGTAGTGGCTTCCGTTTCGGATTCTGGAAATGGCGGCTCTAGTACTGTTGGAGCTTATCAAATTAACACGGGTTTGGACCTTGAGATTTCTGGTTCAGGTTGGGGTGCCGGGACTTGGAGTCGTGGTGGTTGGGGCTCTAGTTCCACAGAAAGCGTTGTTACAAACACTTTAAGACTTTGGACGCACGACAACTTTGGCGAAGATTTGTTAATGAATGTCAGAGACGGTGGCATTTACTATTGGGATCAAACCGGAACTCTTTCTTCTCGCGCCGTAGATATAACTTCGTTGGCTGGTGGTACATCCGTTCCCACGGTAGCAAAGCAAATTCTTGTTTCAGATCGTGACAGGCACGTTTTGGCTTTTGGCTGTGATACGGAATCCAACCCCGGCGTACAAGACCCGCTTGCCATTAGGTTTTCATCGCAAGAATCGTTGACAGATTGGCAAACAACCGCAACAAATACTGCGGGAGAACTAAGACTTGGCTCGGGCTCTGAGATTGTAACTGCCGTTGAAACTCGTCAACAAATACTTGTTTTCACAGACACAACTCTGTACTCCATGCAGTTTTTGGGCCCACCGTTTACATTTGGTGTAACCTCCTTGTCAGAGAATATAACTATTGCGGGGCCAAATGCGGCGGTTGCAGTTGACGACAACGTGTTTTGGATGGGGCAATCTGAGTTCTACGTCTACAGCGGTGCTGTTCAACGAATGCCTTGCATGGTACGAGACTTTGTATTTTCTGATTTAAATGACGGTCAGATAGAAAAAGTTAATGCGGCTCTTAACACACAGCATTCGGAGATATGGTGGTTCTATCCTTCTGCAAATAGCGATGAAGTAGACCGCTACGTTGTTTATAATTACTCAGAAAAAGTTTGGTACTACGGCAGCATGGGCCGCACTGCGTGGATTGACCGTGGTATTTTTGACTTCCCGTTTGCTGCAAACACCGACGGTTACTTGTATGAACACGAGATTGGGTTTGACGACGGAACAACTGATCCAGTTTCGGCTATTCCTGCGTATATACAATCAAGTCCAATAGACATTGGAGACGGAGAACAATTTATGCTTCTTCGAAGAATGATCCCTGATGTAGATTTCAAGGCATCAACGGCTGTTCTACCCGATGTAAGCATCACACTCGATGTAAAGAATGCTCCAGACGGCACATATAATCGTTCTCAAACAGATGCGTTTGTAAAAACGCAGGCTGCATCTGTAGATAATCGAACTGAACAATTATACTTCCGGCTTCGCGGCAGGCAGATGCGGTTTAAGATTTCGTCGGATGAGCTAGGTGTGGATTGGCGACTAGGATCCCCCCGCATTGATATTCGTTCAGACGGGAGGCGTTAATGTCTCGTCGTCTTTCTCGTCCATATTTTCCAATCCCTCCGTCTCAGTATCAACAGACATACTTTACGGAAGTTATTCGTGCCTTTTCTGTTTTCTTGGAACAGGTGCAAAACCCTGGAGATGTTCGGGCTACAGAGTTAACATTAACGGATTTACAGACGGATGACAGCGGACTTGAAACAGGGGCATTGTTTCAACAGGCCGGGTTTGTTAAGATAGCATTAATCAATACGCCTCATGCTCGTGGTTCAACAGGAACAAGTGCAGTGGGCACAGTTACGGTGGTTACAACATGAGTGATGAACATATTATTGTACTTGGTAACGGGACGCAGTGGAAACCTTCGACAAGCAGGGATTTAATTCACTGCGCTTCTTGCGATAATGCGGTCGATACGCCTGAAGAGATTGCCTCTTACCCTGATGGTAACTGCCCTTATTGCGGTAATTCATGGACCGGGTCAGAAGCTGCTGGGGTTAGTATATCGGTAACGGCCCCAGAAGCCATTTTAGGAGAGGCGTAATGGCGGACGAACAAGCAAACAAAAATCAAGGGGATCTGTTTTCCTCGATTGGCGCTCTCGTTGGTATGGTTGCAGGCGGGCCCGTTGGCGCGGCTCTCGGTGGCGGGCTAGGAACTTTGCTAAGTGGCGGCTCTACTCAAGAAGCGATTCAATCAGGTATTGGCGGTTTGTTTAGCGCAGGTCTCGGTGGCAAAGCAGGCCTAGCTATGAACGCTCTTGGAATCATGGGCGGCGGCGGCGGGGCTGGTGGTTTCCAGAACCAAGGTCAGAACGTCATGAGCTTGCTGTCGGGTGAGCAAGGACAGCAGCTTGCGGCAAAGCAGGCTATGCTTGGTGGGTTCCAAGGTGGACCAACAGGCGCGAACCGCGGGATATTGCAGGCTGCAGGAATAGAAGACG
>JAAHTH010002900.1_pt1 | contig 12454 bp, 12 predicted proteins | sample 6116091 | NCBI WGS metagenome assembly JAAHTH01 (sample SAMN13939990, study PRJNA603662) | sponge metagenome | isolation source: marine sponge | host: Mycale hentscheli | place: New Zealand | collected 2006
CAGGGCAATCCAACTCGGATACACGATGGCGAAAGATGTGTGAATCGAGTAGCTGATTGGGGTGAGCGCACCATGTCTTTTAGAAACGGCGATAAGTCCATATTGGAGCCTGGAATGACATTTCATTTCATGCCAGCACTTTGGCTGGATGATGGTGGATTGGAAGTACAGAACCAATTTTAATTACTGACAGCGGCGCTGAATGTCTTTGCAATACACCGCGTGAAATGACTGTAAAGTTGTAATGCTGCCTTAATGAGCAGAAGCCTCATAGCCTTCAAGCAGGTGCAGTCCCAATAGTTCTTCAATGCCGGAGCGTTGCGAGATCAAGTCTTTGATTGTAAACTTATCAAGCACGGCAAAAAATGCATCGAGCGCTCCACGTAAAGCCATGTTGAGACCACAGTGATTAAGCAACGGGCAATCTGTTCCATCTGCTTCAAAACAATCCGCCATTGCGAAATTATCTTCAGTTATGCGAACGATTTCGGATAGCTTGATATTTGATGCATCTTTGGCCAACTTGATTCCACCATTGCGACCCCGCGTAGATTCGACAAAACCATGCTTTACAATTGGCTTTAATATTTTAAACAAGAATGCTTCTGATAAGTTATATGCACTCGCAATTTCAGGAATTTGACTTAATTTCCCATCATTTGCGGCGCAATACATAAGGATGCGAATGGCATAATTTGTTTGTTTTGTCAGGCGCATAGGGTGCTCCATAGAATCTGCATTCCAGCTACTTTAGAACAATTCCAAAGAAAGTAAACCTTTTTAGTCAAGTTTATTGTTGACATTGATTCTCAAGTGGGTAAACATGACAAAATTAGTCATGTTAATATTCAACGCGAGTTAAATAAATGAAAATCCTCCTATCCCTCCTGATTGGCGCAACTGCTCTTTCAACCTTCTCCAGCAGTGCTTTTGCTGAAACAGTAAATATCTACTCTTATCGTCAACCTGATCTAATCAAACCCGTTCTGGATGCTTTTACCAAGCAAACCGGGATTGATACGGAAGTTCAATTTTTAAAAAAAGGTATGGTAGAAAAACTGGAAGCAGAAGGCGCTAATTCTCCTGCAGATGTTATCATGACGGTTGATATCGGACGTTTGTCGGAGATTTCAGGTAAGGGGCTGACACAATCTTTTAGTAATGATGCAATCAATTTGAATATCCCAGAAAGCTTCAGAAGTGCCGATGGCAGCTGGTTCGGGCTGACTATTCGTGGCCGTGTTGTTTATGCTTCCAAGGAACGTGTTGCTCAAAACGATCTAACATATGAAGATCTGGCAAACTCCGAGTGGAAAGGGCGCATTTGTACCCGGTTAGGTCAGCATGCTTACAATGTTGCGCTGTTTGCATCCATGATTGCCAACAAGGGCGAGGAATACACAGAACAATGGCTCGGCGATGTTAAAAACAATTTGGCCAGAAAGCCTGATGGCAATGATCGCGCACAAGCAAAAGCAATTTTTTCGGGTGAATGTGATCTTGGCATCGGCAACACCTACTACATGGGCCTAATGCAAAACAATGAGAAGAATCCTGAGCAAAAGGAATGGGCTAAATCAATAAAAGTGATTTTTCCTAATTCTGGCGACCGCGGAACCCATGTAAATGTTTCAGGCATGGCTCTAGCCAAGAATGCTCCAAATAAAGATTCAGCAATTAAGTTGATGGAATTCCTTGCAAGTGGTACGGCTCAAGAAATTTACGCAGAACTAGTACACGAATACCCAGTTAAACTAGGTGCAAAACCATCAGCAACCGTTGCTGGTTTTGGCGACATCAAACCGGATACACTAGGACTTGATGCAATTGCGAAGCTTCGTAAAGCTGCTTCAAGGCTGGTTGACAAGGTAGGATATGATAACGGCCCACAAAGTTGAATGAAATAACACTATCCAGAAATAGCAGCAGATCAAGAACTCGGAACAATAGCAGACTTGTTATTGTTGCCGGGTTTTTGGCTGTGTGCTTGTGTTTGCCTGTTATCGCATTGGCTTTCATAGCATTTGGCGGAGACTTTGAAAGCTTTTCCCACATCGCAACAACCGTGATGCCAACCGCCACTAAGACTACATTTCTATTGCTGTTGGGAGTAGGGATGTTAACGGCCTCGATAGGGACATTAACCGCATGGTTGGTGGCATTCTACGACTTTCCGTTTCGCAACAGCTTACAGTGGTTGTTGATGCTGCCGCTCGCTGTTCCGACCTATATTTCCGCCTATGCGTTTGTTGAATTCTTTTCATTTACTGGAGAATTGCAAACTCTCGTGAGAACAATTGGCGGATTTCAATCACCACGTGACTATTGGTTCCCCGAAATCAGATCCCTGGGAGGAACAATTTTGGTAATGGGGATGGTCTTGTTTCCCTATGTATATCTATCAGTCCGTACAATGTTTCAATTTCAAGGAAGTAATGTCCTTGATAGCGCCAGAGTTCTTGGAGCAGCGCGGTGGCGGTTGTTTTTCAAAATTATTTTGCCTCTAGTTAGACCAGCCATCATCCTTGGCGTCACTTTGGCCTTGATGGAAACATTGAATGATATCGGTGTGGTTGAGCACATGGGTACACAAACTCTTACGTTTTCAATTTTCTCTGTATGGCTAAACCAGAATGATTTGGCAGGAGCAGCGCAAATTGCACTGTTTCTTTTGGTAATCGTAATCGGCTTGATTGCGATTGAACGTTATAGCCGCGGGGAAAGAAAGTTCCATGAAGCCAAAGCTACCAGTTCAAAACCAAAAATCACTCGAAGGGATCTGGTTGGTAGTAGCAAATACATCGCCTTTTTAGCATGCCTGTTGCCTGTGATCTTGGGATTTGGAGTGCCGGTTTATGTTTTGGGAAAATATGCAGCTGCTGACATATCGGGAATTTTTTCTCCACAATTGGTTGAGGCTTTTTTCACGAGTGTAAGTCTAGGGATTGTTGCAGCTATTTTTGCGGTCATCATTGGTTTATTGCTGACATACTCGCTGCGGGTAACAAATATCCCAATTTTGCAAAAACTGGTTCGCATTGCTTCTTCTGGTTATGCAGTGCCGGGTACTTTGGTTGCGCTTGGTATATTCTTGCCGCTGGCTACATTTGACAATCAATTGGATGGTGTTTTGCGCTCTACGCTTGGTATTTCATCTGGTTTGCTTCTTACGGGCTCCGGTGCGGCACTCGTGTTTGCTTATGTCGTCCGCTTTATGGCCATGGCTGAAGGAAACTTGAGCAATGGATTTAATAAACTATCACCCAATATAGATATGGCCGGTAGAAGTCTTGGGCGAACTCGCGGTCAAGTTTTGAAATTGATCCTGTTGCCCATCATGCGACCTGCAATTATCGGAGCAGGGCTATTGGTCTTTGTGGAAGTCATCAAGGAGTTGTCAGCAACAATCATGTTGCGTCCATTTGGTATGAATACTTTATCGACCCATGTTTATGATTATGCTTCGCAGGCACGGGTAGAGGACGCAGCAATCGGTTGCTTGCTAATAATTGCTGCCGGTGCCGTGCCAGTGATGTTGCTTCTAAGTGTTGGAGAGCGTTAGGTCTTTAATACAATCTTGCCAATATGCCCACTCGATTCCATTCGCTCATGTGCTTTTCTGGCATCTTTCAAATCAAAACTACTATCCATAACTGGTCTAACCTTGCCGTTCTCAATCAAAGGCCAAACCTGGTCCTGCAATTCTCGGGCAATTTGAGCTTTGAATTCAACTGAGCGAGCCCTGAGAGTAGAGCCTGTGTGGGTAAGGCGTTTCAACATGATAGGCATGAAGTTGGCTTCAGATTTTGGTCCACCCAAGAACGCTATTTGGACAATCCGGCCGTCCATCGCCGCAGCTTTATAATTGCGCGAAGTATATGAGCCACCAACCATATCAAGAATAACATCAACGCCTTTGCCGCCAGTTATTTCCTTGGTGCGTTCTTCAAAAACCTCATCACGGTAATTGATTGCGTGATCCGCTCCAAGAGACAGGCATGCTTGGCATTTTTCATCGGTGCCTGCGGTCGTGATAACGGTTGCCCCAAAAGCCTTTGCGTTGAATTGCAGTGGTTCCTATCCCGCTTGTGCCCCCATGTACCATAAAAGTTTCACCTTCAAGCAGTCCACCACGCTCGAAAACATTATGCCAGACTGTGAAAAATGTTTCCGGAATTGCACCAGCTTCTTCCATGGAGAGACCTGCCGGGATTGTGAAGGTATTGGAAATGTCTACATTGACATATTCGGCGTAACCACCACCGGGAACCAGCGCCATAACATGCTTGCCCACATTTATTGGCGCAACACTTGAACCCACAGCCACGATTTCGCCGGCAACTTCCAACCCGGGAATATCCGATGCGCCAAGAGGAGGCGGGTAACCGCCCATGCGTTGTAGGCAATCTGGTCGATTGATGCCCGCAACTCTGACGTTAATTAAAACCTCATTTTCATCCAAAGATGGAATAGCTCGCTGGGTAACTTCAAGTACCTCAGGTCCGCCAGGTGTGCTAATTTCTATTGCTTGCATGGTTTCTGGCAAATTCATCGATAATTCCTCTTTGGTAATTATTCACCACAATAAATAAACTTGTACGGTAGTTAACTCAAAAAGTGACTTGTCCATTATTTATCATATGATATTAGTGTGAAACTGGACAGGGTTCCCGGTCGGATAGTAGGCTAAATGTACACCAGCCGTCTACGCATTAAGATTAAGTCGTGGACAGTAGCTTTCCAACCCATAATTCACGTATTACTATTGCTGAATATAAACTCGGAACCGACTCAATGAACAAACACTTCACTCCCGATGGCCCAAGACGCGGAAAAGGGAATAAAACTCACCACACAAAAGGTCGTCAACTTGATGAAGCTGCTCTTGCTGAGGTGGATGACTTAATTGGTGATGGTGAGCGCAAACGCGATTTGTTGATCGAATACCTTCATTTAATCCAGGACAAATACAGCTGCCTGGAAGCCCGCCATATGCGTGCATTGGCAGACACCATGAAGATTTCCATGGCAGAAGTATACGAAGTTGCTTCGTTCTATGATCACTTTGACATTGTCAAAGAAGGTGAAGCCAAGCCTGCACCAGTGACAATTCGAGTTTGCGATTCATTGTCTTGCATGATGGCTGGTGCAAAAACATTGATTTCTCAGTTGGAAGCCGGTGCGGATAAAGAAAAAGTTCGCATCGTGCGTGCGCCATGCATGGGTGGGTGTGATGTAGCGCCTGCAGCCCGTGTAGGTGATAAGGAAGTTGGCAATGTAACCGTAGAAAGCCTGCTTGAGCTTGCTGCAACGGGTTCAACCAATAAAGACATTCCTGCAGATATCCCTGAATACGTTGCACTGGATGCTTATAAGGCTGATGGCGGTTACAAAATTTGGGACAAGGTAAAATCTGGTGCGATTGAATTTGATTCAATGCTCGATCTATTAAAGGATTCAGGTCTTCGCGGTTTGGGTGGGGCAGGTTTCCCGTCTCATATGAAATGGAAGTTTGTCCGTGGATATGAAGGCCCCCGCTTGATGACCATCAATGGCGATGAAGGCGAGCCCGGCACATTCAAGGATCGTTATTACCTTGAGCGTGATCCCCATCGAATGTTCGAAGGTGCGCTGATAGCTGCCTATTATGTTGAAGCAGAGCGTATCTACGTTTACATGCGCGATGAATATCCAGCTGTTCTTGAAATTCTCCGTCGTGAGATTGCCGCACTTGAAGAAGCCGGAATTTGTGAAAAAGGTTTCCTAGAGCTTCGTCGCGGTGCTGGCGCTTATATTTGTGGTGAAGAATCGGCGATGATTGAATCCATCGAAGGAAAACGCGGAATGCCGCGCCACCGGCCTCCATTTATTGCTGAAGTGGGTGTATTCGGACGCCCAACGCTCAACCACAATGTGGAGACACTTTTCTGGATACGAGACATTGTGGACAATGGCGCTGACTGGTTTGCTTCACAAGGTAAAGAGAACCACCCGGGGCCACGTTCATGGTCTGTATCCGGTAGGGTTAAAAAGCCAGGGGTCGTTTTGGCACCAGCAGGAGTTACCATTCGTGAGTTGATCGATGATTATTGTGGTGGCATGGAAGATGGACACACGTTCAAAGCTTATTATCCGGGTGGTGCGTCAGGTGGTGTATTGCCGGCAAGTATGGACGACCTGGCACTGGATTTTGGTGAGCCGCTCGCCTCTCTAGGTTCATTCGTAGGATCGCATGCCATTGTAGTCTTGTCTGATCAGGATAATATCAAAGATGCTGTACTCAACACTCTTCAGTTTTTCAAACATGAATCCTGTGGCCAGTGTACACCGTGTCGAGGCGGAACAGAAAAAATGGTTGCCATGCTTCAAAAAGGCGGTGATTTGGACGAGGACGCCATCGCTGATCTGGAACTGGTTATGCGTGACGCGTCTATTTGTGGCCTGGGACAGGCTGCACCCAATCCGGTTAGGCACTTGTTGACCCACTTTAGAGATGATCTTTGATGATTGAAGCTTTCGCCATAACTCTTTTTGGTGTTGCTTTAGCGCAAGCATCGCCTGGTCCCAATTTTCTGGCCGTTGTCAGAGCTGCACTTGGGCAGGGTCGAAAAATGGCACTATATACGGTTGCCGGTATTGCGACAGGCATGTTTGTTTGGGCGACATTGGTAGCGTTTGGGCTTGCGACTGTTCTTGCTGTTTATCCGGCACTCCTTACCGCCATGAAAGTTTGCGGCGGTACTTATCTGCTTTGGATGGCTTACAAGGCCATAAAATCATCGTTTCAGCAGCAAAAAATGACAATAAGCGCTGATAGCAAAATTTCTTCTGGATCAAGTGCCTGGTTGCACGGTCTATTGGCTATCATGACAAATCCGAAAGCTGCATTGATGTGGACTGCAGTAGGAAGCTTCCTGTTTGGTAACGGATTTAATGCAGCACAAGTTTTGGCATTTGGGCCAATTGCAGCAGTTTCTGCCACATTGATTTATGGCAGTTACGCTTTCATGTTCTCAAGTGGAATGGCAATAAAAACCTACTCCAAGTTTGCAAGATGGATCGAACTTTTATTCGGCACTGTTTTTGGTTTGCTTGGTGGAAAATTATTATTAGACGGAATTAAGGAAATAAAACAATGACAGCTTATATGGTCGGACGCGTCGACGTAACGGACGGTGAAAAGTGGATGGAATATGCAAAGGCAGCGTCGCCAACAGTTGCAGCGCACGGCGGAAAGTATATTGCACGCGGCGGCGCAATTGAAGGCCTTGAGAATTTCGAAGACGAAGGCAAGCGTGTTGTAATCCTGGAATTTCCAGACATAGATGCAGCAAGAACCTGGTATAATTCGCAAGAATATCAAGCTGCAAAAGCCAAACGTGAAGGTGCTGGTTATGCTCGCTTTACGCTGGTTGAGGGATATGAGGGATAATCACTCACTCTGGATAATCAACTGATTACTCGGAAAATGAATGACAGAGAGAACTAAAATGACTGACCAAATCAAATTCACCCTGGACGGTAAAGAAGTAACAGCTTCCAAAGATGAAACCATCTGGGAAGTTGCAAAACGTGAAGGGACCCGTATCCCTCATCTTTGCCACCTGGATAAGCCCGGCTACCGTTCAGATGGTAACTGTCGTGCATGCATGGTTGAAGTTGAAGGTGAACGTGTTCTAGCTGCATCTTGCATCCGCAATGTTGCAGAAGGCATGGTTGTAAACTCTCAGAATGAACGGGCTGACAAGTCTCGCAAGATGGTTTTTGAAATGCTGGCTGCAGATATGCGTCCACGCGAAGAAAGCCCGGATGATCAATCTGATTTCTGGCTTTGGTCTGAAAGCATGGGCATTACTGGCTCAGAGCGTTTTGAGAGCAAATTTGATGCTGGTCAGCATGTAGAGTTTGATATTTCCAACCCGGCAATCGCTGTAAACATGGACGCGTGTATTGCATGTAATGCTTGTGTGCGAGCCTGCCGCGAAGTTCAGGTCAACGATGTCATCGGCATGGGGGAAAGAGGATCACATTCCGTACCGGTTTTCGATCTGGCTGATCCGATGGGCAACTCAACTTGTGTTACCTGCGGTGAATGTGTTCAGGCTTGTCCAACAGGTGCTCTTTATGAAAAAACCTTGATGGATGAGGCCAATAAAACTCGTGAAATCAAAGAGTTCGATAAAGTAGTCGATTCAGTTTGCCCATTTTGTGGTGTCGGTTGTCAAACGACAATGGCAGTTAAAGACAATAAAATTGTTCAGGTTGATGGTCGTAATGGCCCGGCAAATGAAAATCGTCTTTGTGTAAAAGGGCGGTTTGGTTATGACTACGCAATGAGCGAAGAGCGCCTGACCAAGCCGCTTATCCGCCGTGATGATGCACCAAAAGCTGGCGACATCGACATGCGTTTCATGAAAACCTCTGACATTTTCAGAGAAGCAACTTGGGAAGAGGCTTTGGATAAAGCTGCTTCTGGCCTCAAGAAAATTTCTGATGAACGCGGTGGTTCGGCCCTTTCCGGATTTGGCTCGGCAAAAGGTTCAAACGAAGAAGCATATTTGTTCCAGAAATTTATTCGTCAGGGTTTCGGTACCAACAACGTTGATCACTGTACCCGTCTTTGCCACGCTTCATCAGTTGCTGCATTGCTCGAAGGCGTTGGTTCCGGCGCTGTATCTGCACCGTTCACAGATTCCATGAAGTCTGATTGCATGATCGTAATCGGTGCACGTCCAGCACAAAATCACCCGGTTGCTGCGACCTATTTCAAGCAGGCCGCAAAAAAGGGCAAAAAGCTCATCATCATGGACCCTCGCGGTCAGGATTTGATGCGTCATGCTTCTCATGCTCTAAAGTTTAAACCCGGCACTGACGTTGCAATGCTAAACGCTTTACTTCACGTGATTATTGAAGAAGAGCTATATGACGAGCAATATATTCAGGCCAATGCTTCCGGTTTTGATGCACTAAAAGAAAAAGTCAAAGACTTCTCACCTGAAACAATGAGTGAAGTATGCGGTATCGAAGCAGATGTTCTGCGCGATGTGGCCCGTGTTTATGCCACATCTGAACGTTCTATCATCTTTTGGGGAATGGGTGTTTCACAACATACTCATGGCACTGACAATGCCCGATGCCTTATCGCACTTGCGCTGATTACAGGACAAGTTGGTCGCGAAGGCACGGGGCTGCATCCATTGCGCGGTCAAAATAACGTTCAGGGCGCATCAGATGCGGGGCTTATCCCGATGATGTATCCTGATTACCGTTTGGTGGAGAATACGGACATCCGCGAAGAAATGGAAGATTTTTGGGGCAGGACCCTTGATCCCAAGCGCGGTCTCACAGTGGTTGAAATCATGGATGCTATCCACGATGGTGAAATTTCCGGCATGTACGTGATGGGTGAAAATCCGGCAATGTCTGATCCGGACCAAATCCATGCACGCGGTGCCTTGGCCAAACTGAATCATCTGGTGGTGCAAGATATTTTTCTGACTGAAACCTGTTGGCACGCCGATGTTGTTTTACCAGCTTCTGCTCATGCAGAAAAACTTGGAACTTTCACAAATACAAACCGTCAGGTTCAATTGGGCCGTCCTGCGATAGACCCGCCAGGTGATGCCCGTCAGGATTGGGAACTTATAGTTGAACTTGCAAATCGAATTGGTCTTGAATGGAAATATGAGGGTGTCGGCGAGGTTTATACCGAAATGGCAGCTGTGATGAATTCCTTGAATTACATCACCTGGGAACGCTTAAACGCTGAAGATGTTATCTGTTACCCGGTAGATGAACCGGGTGGTTTTGGCAATGAAGTAATATTCACGGATGGTTTTCCAACCGCCGATGGCAGAGGCAAAATCGTGCCAGCGGACCTTCTTGCACCTGACGAAGTGCCGGACGAAGATTTTCCAATGGTTTTTACAACCGGTCGCTTGCTCGAACATTGGCATACGGGTGCGATGACGCGCCGTTCAACCGTACTCGATGAATTGGAACCAGAAGGCATTGCAGCCATGAATGGGCATCAAATTGCCAAACTGGGACTGGAAGCTGGACAGATGATTGAGGTTTCCACAAGAAGAGGCACAATTTCTGCTGTTCTTCGGGAAGACCGTGATGTGGCTGATGATATGGTTTTCATTCCATTCTGCTTTAATGAGTCACCGGCGAACCGCCTGACAAACCCTCAGTTGGACCCATTTGGTAAAATACCGGAGTTCAAATACTGCGCAGCAAAAGTTGGTGCTTTGACCCAAAAAGAAGCGGCTGAATAAACAGCCGTTTCACCAACATGTAATATTTTTCTACTGTATCACTGTTGCCAATGGGTCAGCAGGGTAATAAACCTTATCATCAAGAACAAAACTTGACCGAGGACAGGTATATTATCCCATGAACATTCACGAATATCAGGCTAAAGCACTTTTGAAAGCAGAAGGCGCTCCAGTATCTCTGGGCGTACCAATCCTTTCCGCAGATGATGTAGAAGCTGCGATTGATGCACTTCCTGGCCCGCTTTGCGTAGTTAAGAGCCAAATCCACGCAGGTGGCCGCGGCAAAGGCAAGTTCAAGGAATTGCCAGAAGATGCACAAGGCGGTGTTCGTTTGGCATTTAGCCCGGATGAAGTTCGTTCGCATGTAAAAGAAATGCTTGGCAATACACTGGTGACAAAACAAACGGGCCCGGCTGGTAAACAGGTGAACCGTCTCTATCTTGAAGATGGTGCAGACATTGACCGTGAGCTTTATCTTTCTGTTCTTGTAGATCGCGAAACCGGTCTGGTATCTTTTGTCGCCTCAACCGAAGGTGGTATGGACATCGAAGCAGTTGCGGAAGAAACCCCTGACCTCATTCACACTGTTGGAATTGACCCGGAAGCTGGTTGTACATCAGCAGATGTTGCAAAACTTGTCTCAGCATTCAAACTGGATGGTGCCGCAGCTAAAGATGCTGAAACACTTTTCCCACTGCTCTTTAACGCATTCGTAGAGAAAGACATGAGCTTGTTGGAAGTAAATCCGCTGATCGTTATGAAAGACGGGCATCTGCGCGTACTGGATGCAAAAATGTCATTTGATGGAAATGCTGAATTCCGCCACCCGGAATTGGCAGAACTGCGTGACCTAACAGAAGAAGATGCAAAAGAAATCGAAGCATCTAAGTTCGATCTTGCTTATATCGCACTGGATGGCGACATCGGTTGTATGGTGAACGGTGCAGGTCTTGCCATGGCGACTATGGATATCATCAAGCTTTATGGTGCAGAGCCTGCAAACTTCCTCGATGTTGGTGGTGGCGCAACTGTAGAAAAGGTAACAGCAGCATTTAAAATCATTACGTCTGACCCTCAAGTCAAAGGAATTTTGGTAAATATCTTCGGCGGCATCATGCGCTGTGATGTTATCGCAGAAGGCGTTGTAACCGCCGTAAAAGATGTGGGTCTGAAAGTACCTCTTGTTGTGCGCTTGGAAGGTACAAAGGTTGAAGAGGGCAAGAGAATTATCAATGAAAGCGATGTAAATGTCGTTGCCGCTGATGATCTGGATGATGCCGCCCAGAAAATTGTGAAGGCTGTTAAGGGATAAAACACCGTGGCCCCAGCTAAATTGAACATACTTGCTTCTGCTGAAAAGCAAATCACTGAAACTTTTTCACCGCATATCGTGGGCGATGTGAATGACTATCAGGTGAAAGTTGCTAAATTCGGTGACGTCTTTGATTGGCATGCACATGACAATGAAGATGAAGCATTTTTGGTATTGAAAGGCCGAATCGCGATTGATTTTCGCGATGGCACGATGGAAATGGGAGAGGGTGATTTTACGGTGGTTCCAAAAACCATCGAGCATCGTCCCCGTTCCCTGACAAGTGAACCTGTAGTCTTGATGTTTGAACCCGCAACAACACTTAATACAGGAAATGCAGAGAGCGATCTCACTGTAAATGAATTAAAAAGGTTGAACTGAGTAATGATTATCATCCGTAAATTAATAACTGCAGCTTTTGCGACAACTATGTTGGCAACATCAGCAATAGCGCAACAGCAATCAGAAGTGCCTGAAACTACAACCGACCCGGTCTTTTTGTTCAATCGTGTTTGTTACGCGCAGGTGCCGGTAGTGAACAATATTGTTGATATGTCTACACGCTTTGCATGGGAGCAAATGGGCGGTGAAGACCTGAAGCAATTTACATCTCTTGAAAATCCAGACTTTATTGAAGGTTGGGATGTAAGATTATCAAAGCGCATTTATCGTCTTGGTGTCGTACAATCCAAACCAAGCGAAACCTTCAACAAGAACTATCCAGATTTCAAAGAGGGCACGGCAACAGCCTGTACTTTGGTTTTGGATGGCGAAGATGATGCAGATATCATTCTTGGTCGAATGAATAATCTATACTCCGAGTCCTTGAAAATCTGATTATTTGGGGTTGACGTTTCAGGCT
>JAAHTH010002901.1_pt1 | contig 12447 bp, 12 predicted proteins | sample 6116091 | NCBI WGS metagenome assembly JAAHTH01 (sample SAMN13939990, study PRJNA603662) | sponge metagenome | isolation source: marine sponge | host: Mycale hentscheli | place: New Zealand | collected 2006
GTCCAAAGCGAAGGTTTAAAAAAAGTCTACGGAGCCCACTGATGGTTCCGCGAGCAGTGATTCTTGATCCAAAACTGATTGGATCGTGTAGTCGTGACATTATCGCCGCATCTGGAATTGACTGCCTTACTCAGTTGATTGAATCATTTATTTGCCGTTTCCGGTGGGCTGTTCCAAGAGCATTGGTGCTCGATGCCTTCCCACAGGCGATGAATGCTTTGCCTCGTCTCCTTGAAAATCCATCTGATGAAACCGCACAATCTGCAATGTCACACGCAGCGTTCATTTCCGGGGTTTCACTAGGAAATTCTGGCTTAGGGCTGGCTCATGGTGTTGCAGCCGCGCTTGGAGTTGAGTGTGGCGCTCCCCATGGTTTGGCATGCGCGGCGTTGTTGCCAGTCGCACTTCGTGTCAATCAAAAGATTGCAGAATGTGATCTGGCCAGACTTGATCAAGCGATAGATGGCAAAATGCTACCCGCCCAAGAACACGTTCAACGACTCATTGAACGTGTTCACAGTCTGTGCCGACTAGCAGGGACACCGACTCGCCTCTCGGAATTTGGCCTTAAAAGCGAACGGATTCCCTGGCTTGCCGAACACTCAGGCGGCAACAGCATGAAAGGGAATCCAGTCCAACTTAAACCAAACGAATTACAGGATGTGCTCGAATCAGTTTTTTAAATACGTTTGACGTAGATCAGTACTTACTCAAGACAAAAAACAATTATCCCTAGTACACATGCAATAAGTGATAGTGTCAGAAGAATAAGTAAAACAAGTTTTGAATCAGATTGTTTTCTAGTGGTTTCAATTGTTTTTATGACGATGTTCGGTTGGGCTGGCTGTATTTGATCGTCTGTCTCAATTGAAAAGATTGCTCCGACGTTCTGCTCTTGAAGTGTCCGCGGAGGAGGTGGCATGGCAAATTTTCTTGCCGCAGTCTTTGGCGGAGGCGGGATACCCTGATTTGTAATAGGGGGGCTTGAATCATGCATGCTATTTGGATGTGGAAGGGCCTGATAGTGGTCGGAAAAGTTCAGTGCATAAAATCTGGCGTACAGTTTGGCTTTTTTAGGCAGCACTATTCAACGCGGTGCCATGCTGTGAGTTCAGCTATCGTGTGTTGGTGTTTACGAGCAGTTTCACGAATCACAAACGGAATGTTTTCACGACATCCCAGTTTGAAGTGCGGATGCAATGCTCTGGATAAGCCAGTAAACGTGTCAACAGGAATACCGGTGTTATCGACGTAGCCGCCTAACCAATAACCAGGAGGAGTGTAATCTTCCAGCCACGTGTAGGGTGAGGTGATGACTAGCCAGCCACCAACACGAATGCGTTGCGTCATTGAATTGAGAAAGAGTTGGGGCTGATAGAGACGGTCAATCAGATTTCCCGCGAAAACAAGATCATAGTTGTGCATTTCGCTAACGAGATTGCATGCATCGCCAGTTTGGAATACGACTCGGTTGGCAATGTTGCTGCCCAGCAGATTCTCAAGTGATATTTGACAGTCAGTCGACAATTCTCCCTCAGTTGGAATTTTGTACTGAATAACGCCGCTTTGCTGAACTTTCTTTGCTGCTTCAATGAAACCAGATGAGTAATCAAGGGCGTCAACGTGCTGGAAATGCTTTGCAAGTTCAAAGGATGACCTCCCCACCGCACAGCCAATATCAAGGCAGCGATTACGGCATTCAAATTTCACAGAGCTCATTAGAAAATCGATGCAAGCGGCAGGAAAGTTTGGAATTCCAAGTACGGGTGGGCCGTAATGAAAACCTAAATACTGAGATACAAGACTGGAGGTTTCATAGAGCGCAGAGCCAGGTGTTTGTGGGGCCGTTTCTTTCATTTTTTCTTTATGGTTCATCGATATTTAGTTGGTAAAAATACGTGGGGCAGCAATAAGGCCGTCAATCAGACTTTGGGGTAAAGGTGACGTCGCCGCCAGTAGGGAGCCGACAACACTACCTCGATGGCACGAGTCACCGCCACATTGAGCATTTGAGCAGATTCCATTTGCTGGCTTGCCGGCATGTCTATATGCAAGAAAAAGTGCGGCAGGAAATGCATCTGGAATGTAGCAGGCAGATGAGAGCATCCCACCGATAACTACTCGGTCAGGGTAATTCTCCCAGCGGGCGATCTTTGCCCTTGAAACCCATTGAGAGGCCTCATCCAGAATGACCTCCCGTAAATCTGCTCCAAGGCTTACAGTGGCCAAAATTTGAACAAGCACATCAGCTGCAGCAAGAACGTCATTGTCTTTGTGGGTGAGAGAGACATGGCTTTGCACTATTTCACGAATGTCGGGATGTCGTGGGCCAAGCGCAGCGATCAGTGCAGGTACGGCGACAAGACCACCAATGTGAATGTCACGGACTCCGCAATTGATCGCCTTTCTACCTGAGGCATAATTTGTGAAAAAGTGTCTGTGATACTCTTCAACGTAAGTGTCATTATGCTTTTGAGGTGTAAGCATGAAGTTGACATAATGATCCAGCCAGCGAATGGAGTCGTAGTGCCCAGACCGTTGAACCAGCTCAAAAAGTTCAATTGCCAGAAGCGAATTAAGAGTGTTTTCGCCAGCTGTCAGGAATTGGTGGTAATGAACGCCGCGTTTTCCCCAATACTGGGCCTGCTCACGTAGAATATCGCCATCTGCATTGAGCGGCTTGTATTCAGATCGCCAGAGAATGCTGTCGGGATGAATCTTTTTCGGAGAGTGATAGGAATCAAGTATCCCAAAGTCTCTTTCAATGGCAGATTGGTTGTAGTACCAATGGACAGGCATCGCGACACTGTCGGCTACCATGGCGCCGAGCAAGATCTGTTTGCCAAAAGAAATGCCTGAAAGATTTTCAATGTCGACAGGATGTTTTTTTTCTTGATTTGATTGGTGAGTGTTCATCGTAATACTTGCTGAAAAAAATCTGCTACGCGAGAGTTTTTGGAGTTTTCAAATACACTTTCAGCTGGGCCATGCGACAAGACTATGCCGTCACCTATAAAGGCAACTTCATCAGCCACTCGGCGAGCAAAGTTCATCGCGTGAGTGACAAGGACGAAGTCGGTTCCGGAGTGTTTGAGGCCCTCAATCATATCAAGTACTTCAGCAGTCATCTCAGGGTCGAGGGCGGAGGTCGGTTCGTCAAGAAAAAGCCTCTTTGGCTGTACAACCATCGCACGAAGAATTGCTATCCTTTGGTTTTGTCCACCAGAAAGTTCTGCAGGTCGTTTGTCAGCATGTTCGTGAAGCTGGAATCGTCTCAAGGGCTCTTCAACTCTGGCCATGGCTTCATCACGACTCAATCCGTGGACATGCACAAGAGGAAGAATGAGATTCTCACGAGCAGATAGGTGCGAAAAGAGGTTGTAGGATTGGAAAACGGTTCCAACGGTGCGCCGATAGAGCCGAAGGTTTGCCTCGTCTCGTTGGAGGGTAATTCCGTCGAATGCCACTGACCCACTGGTCGGTATATCCAGGCCAGCAAGAATCCGAAGGAGTGTGGACTTCCCACCACCTGATGGGCCGACGAGAACCAGAGAGTTCACCATCCCGGTCTCGATTGATAGTTTGTCGAGAACCCGTGTGGTACCAAACGTCTGAGTGAGGTCTTTTATGGTGAGCCGCATGTGTTGCTTGGGTTGGTGGTTATCTTTCGTAACTGAACGATTTTTCGAGCCACCTCGAAGTAGCTGATAGTGGTAAAGTAAGCATTAAATAGCCAATCGCAAGAGGTACGTAACTCTCAAGAGTTGAGTATGTAAAGGAATTCACTTCACGAGCATTCAGTGTGAACTCGGAGATGGCAATAACAGAGAGGAGTGAAGAATCTTTGATGAGAGACACGAGTTGACCTGCGATAGCTGGCAAGACAAGGCGTATGGCCTGAGGCAAAATAACAAGCCGAAATGATTGCCATTGTGTCAGCCCAATCGCTCGAGCTGAGTCCCGCTGAGTCTTAGGTATGGCATTGAGTCCACCTCGAAAAATCTCCGCCATGTACGCTCCGCTGAAAGCAGCAAGCACCAAGGTGCCCACTACGAAACGATTTTCGAGACCAACCGCATTAGCTATGACATAAAAACCAAGGAGTAACTGAACGAGAAGTGGTGTTCCGCGAATGATTTCGACATAGATTCTTCCGGTTGCCTCAAGAAGTGGATTCCGAGCACCTAAGAACAACGCCACTATAAGGCCGATTGCAACACTGAGCACGAGGGCTGCAAGACTTAAGCCAAGAGTAACAAGCCAGCCGACAAGAAATTTCTGTCGATACTCCCAAACGCCAGACCAGTTCCAGTCGCCGGGGACTTGGAAGCAAGCAAGGACGAGGAGAAGGGTAACAGCCGTCGCAACAAAGAGGTGAGCAAAAGATCGAGACATGCCTATAGCATAGAGCGTTTACTTGAAAATACAGGGCCGTAATTCTGTGGGGAGGGACACCGCTGGCCCAGTGATTGAGCAAAAGGCTAAAAGGCCTCTTTTTCTGAGGCCTCTTGGCCGTCTCTTTTTCGCTAGAAAAAGGAAGCCAGAATATTTTGTACGAGGTTTTATCTAGAAGTAAAAAGGAATGTTATTGGCTTTAAAATAAGCTTTTTCGTCAGGTAAAAACTGTTCTCCAAGTTTTTCAAAGCCACCTGTATCTTTAAATTCTTGGAGGAATTTGTTGATTGCCTGAAGCAGTGTGATGTCCTGTTTTCGTAGTCCAATGGCCCAGGTCTCCTGACGGAATGGATTAAGAATGGCTCGAGTGGTCTTTGGATGACGGCGATGATGTCGGTACACAGATAGTGAGTCATAGATGAAGGCATCTACTTTGCCTTGCATGACCTCAAGCACAGCAGCTGACTCCATGTCTAAGACAAATATGTCGGCATTTTTGAGTTGTTGGGCCGCATATTTGTGAGCAGATGTTCCCAGTTTGACAGCAATACGAACACCTGGTTTTGTGATGTCGTCAGGTGAAAGGACCGGCGAATCTCTTCCGACGAGAAGAGTGAGTCCAGTTTTCAAATATGGGTTCGAGAAGGCGATTGCCTTGGCCCGCTCTGGAGTTGATGTCATGGATGAAATAATGCAATCAATCGTACCTGTTCGAAGTGCTGGAATCAGTCCATCGAATGCGATGTTTTCAATGAGAATCGAACGTCCGAGTGATTCACCAAGTGATTTTGCTAGTTCTACGCTTATGCCTTCCGGCTGGCCTGCGGTATTTGTCATTTCAAATGGCGGATAAGAAAGTTCCATACCAACACGAAGAATAGGAGGAGCCGCCTTTGCTGTTGTCAGTAAAAGTTTTCCAGGCAATGCGATTAGCGTGATAAGGATTCCAATCGCGTAACATATAGATAATTCTCGATTGTGCATGTGGTTGTCCAGGAGGCATTATTCAATTGTTTTTTCAGTATATGAAACCTGAGAGTGCTGTAGGGATACACACGGTGGTTTGGGTGATGATAGATTTCGGTGCTGTGAATACTTGATGCTTCAGTAAGTGTACGTTCAGGGTATGCTTCGGTGTCGGCTCTCCAGATTGCTGTGTTAGGAAGATTCATTATGAAGAAAATTTATACAGTTCTGTTTTGTTGTGCTCTTTTGACAGTTGCTTTTGCAGACGCGCTCGATCAGGATCCGACCAAGGTGGAGTTCTTTGAACGCATTTACGGAGTGGAGATTCAAGGAGTGAAGCCTTATGAAGAGTATCAGGATCCCGACTCTTTCTATTCCGAGATTGCAAAAAAAGTAGGTATTCCTCAGGTCGCGCGCAACGCCATTGAAAAAGAATTTGGATGGAAACAAAACGATAAGAGATTTTTTTATGCGACTATGATTAAGGGCGGGGGGGCGTCGCCTGATTGGGGTGTGATGGTGACAAGATTTCCAGTGGCTTTGAAAAAAGCGCAGTCGATAGAAGAAAGAAAGGCACTTCTTCAATTAATGGAGATGAAGTTTGTTGTGATTTCGTACGACGGTGATATTTCTTTTCCGGAGGTGGGGGAATCAAGTCGTAAAAAGATCAAGCCGGTTCATCCAAATCTTTAATAATTCGAGACGCAGTTGCTATGCAGGACCATCAATAACCAGTCACTTGTGATGTGACTGATACCGTTTCTACTCGCTGTCGGCTTGAGTGAATCCAGCGTCGATAAGATCAGGATAGCCTGGTTGCAAGGCACGGGCGTCATAGCCGTGAGATGATAGTATACTCGCTGCCTCAAGGCAGCGTCCGCCGGATAGACAGTGACAGTAGATGATTTTATTACTGGGAAGCCGGTCGTGTAAATTGTTCTCGGCAGTGGTTTGAAGTTCGCTGAGTGGAAGAGACTGCGCAAGAGATAGATGGCCATGTGACCATTCCTTTGGCTCACGAACATCTATGAGGATAGCGTCTTGATTTAATACGTCGTGCTTAACCTTGGCAAGTGAATCCTTCGTGTGGTTGCCGGCAAGAACAGGCGCGGCTGTTCCAACGAGAAACACCATTAGGAACAATTTTGTTTTGCATGTGTTTCCTGAAGATGGTGATTGATTCCAGGGCATCTTTGCAATGATCATTGCCATTCCGCACGTGTCGGTAAGACCAGCAAAGACAAGACCGGCTCCAATGAATCCGGCAAGACATAGTCCGGCTAGTTGAATCTCATTGAATCCGCCGAACGCTGCCAGAAGAACACCAGCGAAGACGAGTAATCCTGCTGCAATTCGGACCTGTCTTTCCAGAGATATTGCTTTGCGTCCTCGAACAACAGGAAGGCCCGCGGCCTCGCAGGCAATGGTTCCTCCTTCAATATTAATGACTTTTTCGAAACCGGCAGTGCACATTGCATTACAAGCTTGTTTGCTGCGCCCCCCAGACTGACAAATGAAGTACAGGAATCCATCTTTGCCAGGATTCGAAGCCAGTGATGCTGGGTCAAGGCGATCAAGTGGCATGTTCTCTGCGCTCTGAACATGAAGGGTACTAAACTCTACTGGTGTGCGAACGTCTATGATCCTGATGGAGTTGTTATTTTGGAAACGATTTAGAAGTTCTTGAGGGGAGATGTTCTCGATCATATGTTTTTCCTTCAGGTAACGATCTTTACTTATGCGGTACTGAACTTGTGGTGGCTACGAAAGCAGATTGTATTGCAGAATAGGCTTCTTGTACCCGTTTCGTACAGTGCTCTATGAAGTCAACGTTATTTTGTCAAAATTCCAGAAGAAATAGTTGATGCCAAAATACAATTTTCAATTGTTTAGTGGTTTGTTGACTATCGAGGGGTGACTGTTCTTGGTTTATTAACGGGATCGAATCTGCCATCTCATGTTTTGCAAAAAAATCCAATTCTAGTTTGAGTAATAACAAGGAATCCTTAGATGAGTTCAGGAAAAAAGGTACACGATCGTCTGTTGACGGAGCGATCTCAACTTGAAGAAGCTCAAGCTGCTGGTGTTGGACGTACTCTTGCAACGTATACACGACTATCGGGCCCTGGTTGGTTGCAATCAGCCATAACGCTCGGTGGTGGATCGCTAGCTGGATCACTTTATTTGGGAGTCATCGGTGGATATGAATTTCTCTGGTTACAGCCCCTCATGATGATCCTCGGGATCGTAATGCTTTCTGCGATCGCATACGTGACCCTCTCGACTGGAAAGCGACCGTTTCAGGCGATGAATGAGCATGTCAGTCCGGTACTCGGATGGGGCTGGCTTCTTGCTGCAATGATGGCAAACCTGGTCTGGGCAATGCCGCAGTTTTCTCTGGGTACAGCAGCGCTTCAACAGAATTTGTTTCCAAACTATCTTGCTGGTGATTCTGCAAAAAACATTTGCGTCCTTTGTTTGTTTTTACTCGCTGCTGCCGTAGTCTGGTTTTATGACTCACCAGGATGGGGAGTTAAAATATTTGAGCTCTCTCTCAAGGCAATGGTTGGGCTTGTGGTGCTTAGCTTTTTTGGTGTTGTGGTGGCAATGTCATGGAAAGGTGAATTGGACTGGATAAGCATTACGAAAGGGTTTGTGCCAGACCTCAGCCTTCTTTGGCGTCCAGTCACTGGGCTGCGTAGTTTCATCGATGACTCGAGTGCTCCTGAGTTTTGGACTACAACAATTCTTCGCGCGCAACGTGAACGAATGATAGCGGCTGCCGCTACTGCAGTTGGAATTAACATGACGTTTCTCTTGCCATACTCAATGCTCCGAAAGGGTTGGGATCGAGCATTTCGGGGGCTTGCTGCTTTCGATCTATCAACAGGCCTCTTTATTCCATTTCTTATCGCAACGAGCTGTGTTGTGATTGCTGCGGCTAGCCAGTTCCATGCTCGATTTGATGAAAAATTTATTAATCAACCTGCCGCCGGTATTACGGGTTCATACAGGGAAAACCTCGAAAAAAGAGTCAATGCGGAGACGGTCTCCGGGGAACGTTCTGTCCTTAGTGAGTCAGAGATGAATTTGAAGATCGACGCTCTGCCGTCAGCTGATCGAAAGCTCGCATATATGTTGATCAAGAGGGATTCTCTTGATCTTGCATCTGCTTTAGAAAACTTGTTTGGGAAGGGCGGTCTCACACAAAAAGTTTTTGGTATTGGCGTTCTTGGGATGGCTATTTCGACGATAGTAATTTTAATGGTTATTAATGGGTTCTGTGTTACAGAGATGACTCAGCGCGATGGCGACCGTGTTGTGCAGCGACTCGGAGCACTGTTACCAGGTGTTGTTGGTGGTCTTGGATTTCTTGCCTTGTGGGGAGACGATCAGGCGAGGTTCTGGCTTGCGGTGCCAACAAGTAATTTCGGCATGGTGCTGTTGCCGATCGCATATATCGCATTCTTTTTCATGATGAACAGCCCATCTTTGCTTGGTGATGCCATGCCCAAAGGTATGTTACGGATTGTTATGAACGTTGTAATGCTTGCGGCGATTATCGCTGCGAGTATTGGTGCTGGCTTGAGTGTATGGGCGAATGTTGGTTGGATTGGTGTAGCCTTTGCGGCTGGATTTGTTGTGATTAGCGTGATCAATGCGGGCTCCAAACAATCTGCTCCGAAAGAACTTTAACAGGCCCGACGACTCCATGCCCTATGAGGACACTCTTCCGCTGCTTGCATCATTGCTGTTGCTCACATTTTTTTTTACATGGATCTGGCGATCAAGCGGTCAGTATCAATGGGCGATTGCAGCGCTACTGGCTTGTGGAGCAGGTTGCGGATTGGCCGCGATTGATTTTTTTATTCAGACTGATCGAGAGCAGGTAGAGCTCTTGCTGCCTGAGCTTGCTAAGGCTGTTGAGAAAAAAGATCTCAAGACTCTCCTTGCTGCGATTGCGCCTGAAAGCCGACCGGTTCAGGAGCAGGCGAAGAAGGCCGTTTTAGAGGTTAATCCCAGCCAGGTACTCATAACGCGTCTCAATGTAGATGTTCTGTACGACCAGAGCTTTCCGCGGGCAGTTGCCGATCTGCTTGTTCGAGTTACTGGGAAGTTTGTGGGGAGAGAGGAGGGAACCGCGATGGTCAGTGCCACGGTGACGCTGGAGAAACGCGAGCAGTGGGTTGTAACAGAATGTATTGTAAAGCCAGCCGATCCACTGAATAAAAGAAAAACAACACGGGCCGGACAGGTCATACGTTGACCGCCGGCCCGTGCCGCTACCAGTTGTTTCTCAATCTAGGAATTTGATCGAAGCACATTCTCTAAACTGAATGTGGTATCAAACTCTTTTCCTTGTTCCTCAATAACTTTTTTATAATTACCAATCTGATTGCTGATTTCTTCAATCACTCCAGCCTTGCTGCTGAGTTTAGGGTTTTCCATAATACACGCCTGTAACGCAGTGAGTCCTTCTTCGTACGCTGATTGGGCTTCCTCAAAATCGCCAGTTTCGGCAGCTCGTCCCGCTCGTTGCAGAGATTCACGCGCCTTCATGCCGTCTGGAGTTGATGCGATCGTTGAGACTGCCATCCAGTAGTCGTAGTTAAGCACGTCACGACATGAGCTAATACCGCGATAATTCTCCTGTGCATCGGAAAGAAGGAGACACAAGTTTTCTGCTTGATCGCGTTGGGGTTCAGCAAGAGTACTAGCCGCCGTTTCCCATGACACTGAAGTGGCTTTCTCCGCCACTGCCGCGAGTTCAGCCTGCTCGTCGGTTCTGCTCTCAGCAGCGATTTGCAGTGCAACCCGCTGCTCTTGTGGAAGCGACTGCATACGCAGTGAGCGAATCATGTCACGGGCTTCACCGGCAACGTTCTCTAGCTTTTTCTCGATTAGAGATATGCGTTCTTTCTCTGCCTTGTGAATCCAGAGAGGTAGTGCTTTGTTGTGAATCACGACAAGACAACGGCCGAGTTCCTTCCCTTCTTCTTGAACAGTTTTCCAAGCTGCTTGTGTTTCAGGACTAAAGTCATGTTTGCTCTCGAGTGCGCTCACTTTCCGCATTGCAGTGAGCATCGGTTGTGCTGCATCGATTAGTGCAATGCCTTTTGCGTCAGAATCAAAACTGCTTGCAGGTGCGAAGCCAGCGATAGAACGCTTCATTAAGGACTTACTTGCCGAAGCAGTAGAAAGTACAGTGCCTGGCATCTGTGCAAATGCATAGAGAAGCCCTGTGATTACCATACAAATACCAAGTACTACTTCCTCTGTGAAAAGAACACGACTTGGATGCACAAACTCATCAGTAACATCTTTGAGATTGTGTTCTGACTGAGATGTTGAATTTTTTCGACTACCTAACCGAGATGTTGCAAAAAACATGTCAGGGACCCTTTCTGCTGGTATGAATTCGGATTGAGCAGAGACACATGCTTTAAATAGCACACATGATCAGCCCTACCCGCTACTTCTCCGTTCACTTGATGGCATGCCCCTGACTGCTGCCACCGAAGTTGGTTGATGAACGATATGCAGACGGTTGAAACTCTCAAACAATAGAGATTCTAAAAAGTTGAGAATTTCCTGGAAAACACGAGCTTTAGTAACAATTACGTTCTACCCTACATGCCTGTTTTTAAGTTAGACACTTGGGAGATATTGTTTTTCTGTTTGGTTTGGGAAAGCAAGAAGGTCGAAAATCATTGGGTAATGCGACGTCCCTTCAATTCTCATGTTCGTGTCGGTTTATCCTACGGGGTTTGTACGAGGTCATCTTGGAGTCCCCTTAAAAACTTGGACTTTCTCTTAAGTTCTGCGTGGTAACCACGAACGGCCTCTTCCGGCAATAGCTGATCGTCGGCAACGGCTCAAAGAAATCGAACAAAAGAGTGTTGGTCTCCAACTGAATATAATTTTTTTCCGAAAATAGCGGCACGCGCACCGTATTTTTTTGGCGTTTGTAGCCAGAGTGAATGCATCGTATGGTGTTCCCGAACGACCTCCCAGCACTTCAATGTTATGACTTATGTCGTAGTCTGCGAGCTGTTCCATGACAGCATGCCGGAGGTAAGGAGTCTTAGGAAGGAGGGCTATGTTTTTGCGGGCTATCCGCGAGACAGCGTGTAGCTCGAACTGCAATGAAGCGATCGAGGTCTGGAATCTGGCGACGCCTTTCATGACAGTTTGGGTGAATTTTTAAGAAAGTGTTTGAATTTGCTCTGTTCGGCATCGAGTCGAAAATTCTTATCCACATTGAGAATTGGTTGGTCAACAGTGGCGTGATCATTCAAAGTCAGGAAAAATAGTCCGACATTTCCACCGGGGACAGTATCCGAGTTGGTGGTATCCGTTTTCTCTTTGACAGGATTTCAGCCATACTGAAATTCTTTGATCGTACAGTTTGAAAAAGGTAATGCGGGTTGTGTTGAATAACTTCTGCTGCCAGGTGAATGTATTCAGGCTTCCTGTATTAGCGTGCGTGGGCCAGTCGTTGATACAACGAGCGATGGGGACTCGTCGCTGCTTGGTTTTAGCCAGTATTCTTCGTAGGCAAAATGTGTGCCAGTGAGTTATGCCAGGAGCTGCTGTAGCAGCCCGCTGCGTCACCGGGCTTAACGCAACGGATGGCTTGTGAGACTTCGATCAGATCAAAATCGATCGATGATGTCTTGGCATAACGAAAATTGGGTGAAGATTTCTCTAGTCATCAATTTCTGATGATAACGTTGAGCTAATACGGTAGAGATTAGATTTCGTGCGAATAAGTAGATCGTCACCCAAAACACCCGGCGATGCCATGCAGCCATCATCAAGTTTGTTCTCAGATAAGATTTCAAAGGATTGTGGATTGGCTTTGAATACGATACAGGTTCCATCTTCATCACACGCATAGAGCCTTCCATCAGACTCAACGAGTGAGGCAGAATATCGTCCACTTTGTCGTTCGCTCCACCGAACCTTTCCAGTTTCAATATCGATGCAACTAAAAATTCCTGTATCACTCACCATGTAAAGCTGGTCACCCACAACAGATTGGCTTGGTCGAGTTGGGGCGGATTTACCAAACTTCCAAACCAC
>JAAHTH010001402.1_pt2 | contig 12443 bp, 7 predicted proteins | sample 6116091 | NCBI WGS metagenome assembly JAAHTH01 (sample SAMN13939990, study PRJNA603662) | sponge metagenome | isolation source: marine sponge | host: Mycale hentscheli | place: New Zealand | collected 2006
GGTGCGGCAGGTGGGGCAGTTGCAGGTGCGGCAGGTGGGGCAGTTGCAGGTGCGGCAACTTTAGCAGATTTAGAAGTTGCACGAGATGTAGAAGCTGATCTTCTTCTTCCTCTTGTCATAGTCGGTAATGCAGCTGGAGGGGTCTGTGCGCCTGAAGTTGAAGTAGTCGTTGTACCTGCAGCTTGTTTGCTTTGTGCCCCTTTTAGACCCTTTATAACTAAATCATTCCAAGCTTTCTTAAATTTTGGGTCCTTTTTGAAATATCTACTTGTTAGAGCATAATCTGACTGTACGCTTGTTTTTATAAAATGCGTAAAAGTAGGATCCTTTTTGATTTCGTCCACTCTAGCAAAATATTGCCACCAGATTTTTGCTGCGTCGGCATAATTTTGAGCCGCGATTTTCTGATTTACTTCTTTCTTTGCCTTTTCAGTCTCTTTGTTTACACTACTCACTTTAGAAGGGCTGCTATAGGCAGTTTTTTTTTGTGCTGGAGGTTTGCCTTTTTTTGGTGGGGTAACTGGTAATGATGAACTGCTCGATGATGAACTGCTTGATGAATTTGTTGATGATGAAGAACTTGTTGATGGTGAAGAACTGCTTGATGATGAAGAACTTGTTGATGGTGAAGAACTGCTTGATGATGAAGAACTGCTTGATGAGGAGGAAGATGTTTTTTTTTCAACGAACAACGAATGTACAGGGAAAAACTTGATTGTCGATGATCCGCCAGATTTTAACTCATCTACATTTCTAGCCAAGAGACCCATCCAGCCCGCATTAATTTTTGTGAGATAGATAAAATATTTTTTGTCAATATCATAAACGTTTTCAAGCGCTGTTTTTGCTTCATTAGCTTCTTTCTGAAATTTCTTAAAGGCATCACTCATAGCACCCAAAATAGCCCTCTGGGAAAATAAATTGGTCTGCCCTGTTTTCTTATCAATTTCATTCTTCACAGTAAGAATAGAATATTTGTCTGTCATTTCTTTCATTTCAGAAATTTGCGTGCTTAGGTTTGTCTTATACACATCTCTTATCCTTACGTCTGACCAGACCACTGAACTGTCTTGCGTATCCTGTACTGCTATTTTGCCAAGAAACCATCCAGGTCCGATTCTACTACCCTGTTTTTTGCCAACGGCTTTAAAGCTAACACTTAATCTGTAGCCAGTCACATCATTTGATGATCTACCTACAGCTGCTTGTTGTGTTCCCAAAAAATGGTCACCTACTGTTTCTTCCCCGATAATAACAGGAACACTTTTTCGGGTTCGCTTTTTAGGTTGAATCAAAAGTTCAGGGGATGTTCTTTTTCCATTTCTAATTGTTTTTTCATTTGTTGCCATTCCATGCGAACTAACCAAAAACGGAGGCAACAAGCTGTCTTGTGTTGAAACACTACAAAAAAAATTTATTAAGTAAAAATAATTTAGTAAAAAACATTAATAGGGAAGGCCTAACCTTATTTTTGATCCTGCAGCGCTTTGAGCAACTTTCGAACCTCCCTTGAATATTCCATGGCCATTACGCCCCAAAAGATTGTTGACTCGATAGGAAGGTGGTGCTACGTTTTGTTGTCCCACCCCTCTCGGAACTGCAGGCGGATCGGCGGTAAGACTTTGCACGGTTTCTCCTGATCGGTCAAATCCACCTGTGTGGGTAGACGTATAATTGTTTTGAGTGGGAATGATGTTTCCACTGGAATCAAAATGAACCAATTGACCACCCGTCGAAAAACCAATGATTTGCGTAGTGACAGGTGTTGTATGAGCTCCCCCTAAAGCATACCCTACCAATTGTTGAGTGGTTTCTGGAGGTAAAGGTTCACCACCATCTGAATAACCAACAAATTGTTGTTGATGCCCATCACCCCCAAGAGCAAGGTAATGGGTAATTTTACCCCCATGACCAAATCCCACCACTTGTTGAGTGTTTCCCCCATGAGCATATCCCACCACTTGTTGAGTGTCTCCGCCTGTAGCCAAATTTAAATGTTCATGGGCTGCTCTTTCTGCTTCTTTACCAGCAGCTCTTCCCACCATTCTCGAGATAACTTTCCTTTCACGGCCGTGATCCACAACAGCTTTTGCAATGCTGCTCTTGCTACTAATTTTATTAAGGCCTCTTTCCACAATGCCACTATCTGCCACGCGTTTTGCTGCTGCGTCTGCCACCTTTTTATCATAGCCACCTCTTTCAAATTCTTCTTTTAAAATAGGTAGAACGTATTTTTTAAAACCAGGAATAACATGCTTTTTACCCACGTTATAAACTTGTCGTCCTGCTGCTTTTGTTTTTTTGGCCAAACTTTTCAAAAATGAACCAAGCGAAGCCTGGTCTACACTGCCTTCTTCATCAACCATACCACCATCGGACATAAAAAAGGGCAAAGCAATTGGAGCAACTTTTGCAGCTGCACCAGCAATGTGTTCAATCCCTCCGGCAATGTCTTTAAAGGTGCTGCCAAAACTAGCTTGATCTGAAGATAACAAATTTGTTAATGCGCGAATACTTGACCCATTTACAGATTTTGGCAACCGTTTTCCCGAAGTCAATTTTTTTATACTCATGTGCATCATATCGTCTACATCTGACTGCAAATCTCTGTTTTTTGGCATTTTTCTCGATCTAAATTTGCTCAAATTTTGCATAATAGATGAAAAAATAGTTTCTCTTGCTTCATCTGTCAAATGACCTGCCTTGACTGCTTTCACCAATGTTTTCAGTTTTGTCGAATTTGTAATTTCTCCACCCATGCTGCGCGTAGTTACAAACTTTTTTTTGAAATTTGAACGTTTTACGGCTCTTTTTTTTCCTATAGAAATTAATGCAGCGCCTGCTCCGTTTTGATTGCGGTACTTTTTATACCCTCGAATGGCTTTTTCATCTGCTTTTTTTACATCTTCTTCGGTTCTGGCTTGAGCCATTTCAATATCGTGAATTTTGCTTACTCGATCAACATCATTTATTGGTTTTGTGTTCAAAACAGAAGGCAAATCGATTCGGGTTCCCGCTCCTGTGAAATTATGAAATCCATAATGAAATTCCCCAGGTAATAAAGGGCGTGAACGCTTGTCAAAAGATCGATAAACATTTGATGCCTTTTCAAAAATTTCATCTTGCGGGGAATTCTTGACAATTTGAGATAAAAGCCTTTGGTTAGCTGTATTTGCCGTGTAAAACTGCGATTTTTCATTATCCAAAATAATACCACCGTCAGGAATGTTTACCATAGCAGGCCCTTTACCTCCAACAACTTTAATTCTCTTGTTTTTTGTTCTGGGCATGCAATTAATTTGACGCGTTTCTTTTGATAATTTTGAAATATATCCTTTTTTCAATCTGCTCTTTTTACAAAAATGGCTTATGCAAGTCAAATTCCTACGGATTTAACCAATGTTTCCGGAGCATTAAACCTGGTTTTGGATTCAAGACTTTCTTACGAAACGAAAGACGACCCTGGAGAAAAGTACTTTAACTTTTTGGCCATTCCTGAAGAGTATAGGTTGACAAACATCGGGAGAATTGATCTTCAAAGTGTTTCTTTGACTGTTCCTGTAAACAATCTCAACAACACAAACAATGAAATCAATGTAAAAATTGATGTTATAAACAGTAAAGTATGGGAAAGCATGAGAAGTGAAGGTAAAACATTTACTGATCCATACATAAAAAGGATCAAGTTAACTTCACAAAGGTGCGACGCACAAAATTTTGAAAGTGGTGCCTTGAATGAATTTGCCAGTCAGTTGGATCAAGTATTTTTTGACTGGTGTGCTATGATTAACCAGAACACTGAGTTGCAAGGAACATGGATTCAAATTTTGACCTTGATAGTACAGCAAAATCCTCAAAATGCCCAAGTAAAATGTGTTTACGATGCAAAACAGGGAAAAATTACTATAAGCACAAATCCTCTTTTGCAACTTGTTTCGGCTCAGGTGGATATCGACGCTATTGATTTAGGTTATTCTCCCCAAATTATTGTTTATTTTGGTATGATTGACGGAAGCACAAGTTCAGTAATTGGTCAAAATACAATAGGTCAATTTAATGCTTTTCGAGATTTCTTTGGCATTGATGTAAATAGGGCTTTGTCATTTACAAACAATTCAATTGGAAACCCTCGTTTTCCCACTGGAGTATCAAACTCAATCACTTGGGGTAACGTTCAACTGCAATCAAGCACAACTTTTTTTATTTTAAACAGTGAATTGGCTGTGGGCACATCCAACAATTTCTACGATTCCAATCATGATGCTGTAGGGCAAACAATTGATCAATCCACTTTTTTTACAGTTGACGTTGGAGACAAGGCACCAGGGGAAATTTATACAAAAGATTTCGACAAAAATAGTAACAATACTTGGTTTTATCCCGCAGGATTGAACTTGCGGTCAACTTTCCGCATACAAGTTGCCAATATTTACGGAGATTTAATTACTGACCCTGGGCGTGGTTTTATGAGTATCAATTTGAAGTGTTACCCAATGTAATAAAACCAAAACTCCAAAAAAACATGAACCGAAACAAAAGATCCAGAATTGAACGCGATGCTCCGTCGATGCATACTTCTCAGCACAAAAATATTGCCTACCTAAAAGAAGATGAGAAAAACGCGAAAGCAAAAGCAAAAGAAATGTGGTTCAGCGACTCGTATGTGTTCAGTCATTTGCCTCTTACAGATAAACAAAAAAAGGAATTGCTATCAGAAATGGGTTGCAAAAATTATAAAGTTGTTAAAAACCCAAACCCACAAAAAGTGGCTTGATAAAATTAAAAACCTTTTTTCTTTTTTCTAAATTTAAAACAAGAATGGATTTTAGAGGAGTTTACAAATATGTCAAAAGTGAACGTGTGGATGATATAGAAGAAAAGCAACTTTATAATACTGCCCAATCAGCTTCTACTCTCATTGCTGGAGGCATTATTTCTCAGTCAGCCGCTCCTAATTCGAATTCTATTGACATTTCACCAGGAGAAGCCATTTTTTTTGTTCACAACCACGCGCCCGGAATATTTGATTCGGATCATTATTTTGCCACACCTCTTACATGGGGAGAAAAAATTAATATTTCATTGACTTATTTGTTAACGCATTCTCTCACTTATATTAGCATTGATAGCACAGGGGAAATTGTCCAAAGCGTGAACCCGCCTACTATTTCAGAAACCCATACTCAAGTGTTATTGGGTAAATGTATTCATTATGGGGGGACATTGCATTCAGTTGATCATGAACACAACTTTTTTTCTTTTGGTATTGCCCAGTACAGAGATTACATGGAAACAGTAGGCGTCATTCGGCTGACAGGCAACAATGTTAGATCTTATGGTGTCTCACCGTCTTTACAAATATCGAAATCAGCTGGCAACCTTTTTTACCCTGGGGTAAACTATGAAGAAAATCAAGATTCCCCAAATCGGCGTTTTACACCTTTGCTAGAACCGGCTGATTTTTTTTATATTTTATCAAGTGACACGCTCGACGGCACAGGAACAGTGAACACAATTGCCCCTAATTTCTACGACGTGTTGGGTGAAAAAACACAAGTTGCGCACAATGAGTGGACAGTGCAGCGATTTTTCCTGTATTGCAATAACACTTTGGTAGTGACTTACGGAACAAGCACTCACCATTCCTATGCTAATGCTGTTTCATCCATCAATAACGACTCTACTTATAGTGTGCCAACATCAATTGCCAGAAATTGCGCTTTTACTGGTGCTTTAGTGGTTAGAGGGGATTGTGCAGATTTGAATGATAGCAAATGTGCGGTCTTTTTTGACCCTTTTCCTTTGGAAAGCGGCGTGTCAGCGGGGCAAGTAAGTATATCTTCTCTCCAAGACGCTTATAACAATTCTTCACTTGGAGTGAAAATAGAAACAGATGCAACAAACGGGGAATTTTCTTTAAAGTCAGGAATAAATGACAACAGCATTTTGATCGACCTTCAAAATACCGGAGGAACGTCCAACACACAACTTTTGGCCAATGGGGTTATCAATGCCACACAGGTCACGTTGAATGCAGCCAATCAAGGGGATATTTTAATAGATTTGTTAGACTCGAAAGGAAACTCCAACATTCAACTGATGGATAACGGGGAAATGAATGGTTCTAGCTTAACTTTATCTCAGCAGCCGCGATATCTTGTGAGAACAGATTTTTCTGGATCGCAATTACTACCTAGCGGGCCAGCTACAACAATCATTTTTCAAGTAGTACCACAAAGCCAAAATGTGGGCGGTTTCACCGTGGAGAATGGAACTAATTACATCGTTATTCCTGAAACAGGATTTTATCTCTGCCATTTTACTTTTGAAATGCAATGTCTAACAAGTACGACATCAGGTACATTTATGACCTGGGTTGAGCATGTAGGGGGGCCAGATCCAAAACGGCACGGATGCGCCAGGCAAATTATGGGGGTTTTCAATCCAGGCCATCATCGAGATTTGACAAGCACTTTCACGGCTAATTTTACAGCGGGTGACAAACTAAATCCTACTGCTTATCAAAGTACGGGGCAAACACACCAAGTGAGCCCCAATAACTCATGTGGGTCGAGGTTTTCGTTGGTCAAATTGTTTTAATGAATATTTTTTCAAAATTTCAATTCGCAAAAAAATGACCGATACTCAACATTCAAATATACAAAAACAGCTTATTTCCTTGGCTTTATATGCCCGACAACACAATCCTCAATTTGCTTTGGGTGACCTTGACAAGTTCATGATTTTTGACCAAAACAAAATCCGCGAAGATCCCCCTGTGGTGGACATTTTGAAATGGGATCAAAAGGCTGCTCAACCCAATTTGGAAGACCTCAAGTATACCAATGAAGAAATTCAGGAAGAAGTTGTTCATCAGCACAATACAGTTGCAGCAGTGAAACAAACTCCTTTGGCTTTGACGCAAGAACGAATTGACAAGTTGTATGGAGCTCCCGAAGGAACAGTCATTTTTAATTTAGATACAGAAAGTTTGTGGTTTTACAAAAAGGCAAAAGGGTGGGTAAACATGTCACCCCCTTCTTAATTAAAAAGATTTATACCCCCAGGGAATTGTGTCCACATAGGGATCTTTAGGATCAGGAGAAGGAATTATTTCGCGCTTTGTGTAAAAAACACGCCAGCTCTTGGATGCGGAAGCACTATGAATGCGGCTGCTGCTGTCACGTTGAATTACCCCCGTTCCCTTCTCAGGCTCGTACTGGATTTGTACAGATTGAGACACACCCAGAGGGGGGAGCGTGTGTTGAAGATCTTGCGGGGTCAGCATGGTCGCTTCCGTAATTGCATCGGAAATGGTCTTCAGTTTGACGTGGCTCCGGACATTCGGTTTCTTCAGGTTGAAGCCTTTGCACTTGATAATGTTCGTGCCGTGATTCGTGACCATCGCATAATTTTTAGGGCCAGAACCATAAAACTCGACAATGTGCTCATCATCCTCCAGCTCATTGGTGAATTCGCCCAAAAAATCACCAAGCTTCAGCGGGGGCGGAGAATGGCAAGAATAGCGAAACACAATAGAATCCGTGTCGTGGTAAAGAGTGTCGTTGCCCGTTTTTTCCATTGCTTCGTACAGCACCAGGCGAGCATACGAGGTTGTGAAAATGCCGACGTTGACATTGGTGTGGTTTGGTGTTCGCCGCTCCATAGCGTTCTTGCAGCGAAACTTGAGTTCCACAAAGTCAGGAGTCAAAATATCCCATTTGGACTCATACTTTGGTGAGTTAACCACGGAGTAAAATCGCTTCACGCTTCCTTCCACACACTTGATCAACTCGTACTCCCAAAAATCGTTGCGCATACAGAAACGCCCCCACAAAGAGTTCAACTTCAGCTTTGCCATAGCATACTCAACGGAGTTGCGGTTCTGTTCCACTCGTTCCCTTGGGTCAAGTTGCTCGTTGCGCGCCAAAGGGCGACCACACAATTTTTCATAGTAGCTGTTGTAAGCATCACAATAATGCTCCCACTGCACACTTGCGGGTTCTTTTGCCAATGCAGCCAAATCGGGGCGATTCACCAACCATTGCTTCAGAATTTTCTTTTGCCCATTGGCCAACGTCTTTCGTTTCAGAAAATGAAGAATGTAAGGAGCAAAAAAATCTTTGCTCGTCTGAGTCGGGTCCCAAAGCGCCACTCGCTTGAAATGCTTGATTTGATACCCCTTCTCCACAGCTTTCTTGAGCTCAGCACTTGTCCATACGCCTTTCTGAGGGTATAGGTGAAAAAGCAACTTTTTCTCATTGACCGGATCATTCTTTGCGGAAGAAGAACCATGCGAAGGCAAAACAGGCAAATACAAATGTTGAGGAGGGACAACATAGCATTCAATCAAAGCCAACTGACCTTCGGGGGGATCGGTGACCAAACTCGCCACCCATTCAGCATGAGGGCGATCCCGAAAACGCTCAATCATGCGAGGCGAGCCGATGGGATAGTAGAATTTGGCCAAGACGTACGGATAAAGCGAGGTCACATCATAATAACCAATTTTTCGCGGGCAGGAACAAGTGTCTTCAGAAGAAAAAGCCACATACCGAGGATAATGAGTCAGATTTTCTATCACGGCAGGGGCGCACTGATGTTGACAATTGAAGCATAGTCGGGGATCGCTTTCTTCGCCGGAAGCCATAATGCTCTTGAAGCAAGGAAAACAGATGTCTCCCAATTCTTGCGCAGGTGCAGTCAAATACTCAGTTTCCAAGGTCTTTGCCTGGATTCTGGCATGTTCCATTCTGGCCTCACACACATTGCAAGGTCGAGTCACACATTTCAGCTTCAAAGCATTTGTTCGCCCTCCAAACATACCCTTGCGCGCCCACAAAGTGTATTCGGTACTCATAATAGCCATAGGAGCTTCCTTCGGTCGGTAAAACTTGCTGAAAAAAATGGCTGTTGTCACAGCAGGAAGAGTAGGATAGCGCAGAGGATCCACACCACATTGATCCACCAAATAATGCCGAAACTTTTCCATCACGGTTCGCAATATAGTCACGTCATTGGAGCAATACCAATCCATTTCTTTCCAAAAAACCCAAGGTTCTCGCTGAGGCCCGTACACAACTTCTCTTTGATACTTGTGCCAGCGTTTGAAAGAGGGATTGTGGCACTCGAAAAAGCAATCCTCATCAGGAATGGTACTTAGAACATAGTTGTTCTTCTCCTTGTTTTCCTGGTTGTTGAAACGGTGAGGAAAGTAGCCTTTGTCGCGCAATTCAAACGTTTTGGCCAAAGTGGCCAGGGCAAACGGCAAAAAGTTGAGACTGTCACAAAATGTGATTTTGTTCTTCACCCGCCGAGACACCTTCTTCTTGGCAGCCGTCATGGTCACCAACTTCATTCCACGCCGCAAACATTGAACATCCCACGTGGAAGAGGACGTCTTCAAGATGTAGTTGCGAATAAAATGAAAATCATACGCTCTTCCGTTATGAAACACAAATACATGGCCATAGTGGTCAGGCTGGAGAACCCATTCGCAAAACGATTTTTCATCATAGAAAACATGAGATTCCGACGACTCGGCACCTTCTTTGTCGAGCCAATCAGCACGCTGAACAACAGCATAATTTACCTCATGGTAACCATCATTGCGGACAAAACATTCAAAGTCAGCGTACCACACCGTAGGAAAAGGATCTTGTGGTTCGATAGGTTGAAGAAAACACGAATGCTGGGGAAGGCACCAAGATTGACACCCTTTGCAAAAAAAGGTCTCCCCACAAACATGATCGCGCCGGTAGAGACCTTTGGTGCGATTCACTTCAGGAGTGCTGAACACCTTCACATGAGAACAGCGAGCATCATGACAGGCCCAAAACAAATGGCAAGTAGTCGAGTCACCTGTACGCGAGCTGTAGGGAATAGTCTTGTGAGCTTCAAGACATTTCAAAGAAGGAAAAACACGCTGGCAGTCCTCGCAGGTTAGAAGCATTTCGTCAAAGGTTGTCGTGATAGGAGGTAAAATATCGTACGCCACACACCAATCCGTAAAAAAACCTTCGCGATCGGTAGTCTTCGGAGCTTCTTCGTATGCGGCTTGAATCTGCATAAATTCCTTCACCCAAAAGGAGTGCAATTCAGACAATCCTTCTTTCTTCGATTTCCCACAGAAATCCGTAAAACAAAAGGAGCACTTGGCATTACAGACAGCATGAGACTTGGTGTACTTCACATAACACTTCGGGCACTGCCGCACAAGCAAGGACATCGGAGTTATCAAAGCATCAAAATGACCCACACCCTCGTGGATGATTTCACCCCGGAGGTTTCGCTCAAAGGTATAGTACAAGAACAACAAATCAGGCAAATTCTCCACGACAGAGGCATAGGAGGCATCTTCAAAACCTGAAGGACAATAGTATTGCTGATTGTCTTCCGACTCCATCCCTTGGGCAGAAGCAAGTTGAGCCACGCGAGTGCAGAAAATAATATGATGCGTCATTCTGCTTTGCCAATGTGCAGCATTCTGTTTTTTGGCGCAAGCCACAACGACAATGTCGCGCCCCAAATACGAAGCAAATTGTTTCAGCATAGAAAAATGAACCACCTCGGCAAAAGGGACTTGGGAAGCAGAGCACAGTTTGCGCGCCGCAGATCTTTGATAAAGACGCCCACCTTTCCGAATTTTCTCATAATGCTTTTTGGCGGCAGTCAAATCTTTCACCACATTCTCCCCTTTTGCATGTCGCCCCTTCAAAGTAGTCAGCACATGGTAGGCATTGGCGACAACAATTGCAGCACTAGCACAAATGGGCATAGCATCATTGTTTTGAATCACCACAATACTTCTCGACTTCAGCATCCACTCTTCAACTTCAGGATTTTTGGAGCACCCCCCACGAGGGTCATCTGCACGCCTCACGTACCAAATAAAACCTTTCAAAACCACTTCAGGAACTTCGGCGTAATCACCCAGATCAGGAGACCCGATAATCCTAGCCATAGGATCACCATCACGCATCGCTTGTTGAGGATCACGCAGTAATCGCATCATTATCTCCATTTGCTCCCTCCACTTTTCTTCACCCAAATCGTTCCACTTATAATCTTCGAGTGACAACGGGACGTCCTTGTCCACACCATTGATCTGAAATCGCACCCACACATTGACTTTGAGTTGAGGGTCAATGCGGCGACCGCGCAAATGACGCCCATAATGCCGGAACGAGCGCTCCTTCGCATCAGCATCTTGTACACGAAATGCATTCTCCATTCGCCGCAAAGATTGATCAAAACCACCTGCGTCATCCACATTCACATTCAAATTAAAACGGTGATTAAAGGCTGATTGATACCTTACAAGATCAGGCCCCGCTCGGTTGGTTTGACGCGTGTACATTTCATAAGTCTGAGCACGACCACGCCGCGCAGGCAACACACGACGATTCTCAAGGGGAGGGCCGCGTCCACCTACGCGTCCGGGTTGTCGATTGCGCCGATTGCGCCGATTTTGAACCTGCGCCACACGATTGCGCTGCTTCACTTCTTGAGCAATTGCCGCTCGATTACCTTTTGCTTCTTCGAGAACTTCATCATCATCATCATCATCATCTTCTTCAACAAAACCATACTTGCCTTCCACACCTCTTCTGTTGTCTTCACCGGCAGCATCCTTCTCTTCATCAGCAACATTCATGCCCTCCTGAATACGCCTCAGTGCTTGCTCATGAAAAAGCTGATAATCCCTCTGATACTGCTGATACCTCTGAGCCTCATCCTCATCCTGCTGATCCTGCTGATCCTGTAGATTTGAAGACGAACCTTGAATTCGGCGCATAACAAACGAAGTGGCTGGGCCTTGCTTTTTGGGTTTTTGCGCAAACTTTGCCCGCAAAAAAGAAATCGCGCCAAAAGGGCACGTGCCTGAACACGTGACTATCCCATAATTTTTTTAAAAAAATTTTTTGTTTGTGTTAAGGGTCGACCTATGTTTTTTTGGAGAAGATACTTATCATTTACCATCTAACTATCTCCTATCTCTCTGACATTTTTTACTTTAATTTTTTTGAAAAGTTTCTATAAAAAGAAACCATAAGTTTTAATGAGAAAGTAGTGGAGCGAAATAATCGCGACACTTTTTAGCTCGTGTCGAGCGACGCGAGGCTGGAGGATAGCGCCTTCGAGGACGCCTTGGAGGGCCAGCAGTAGGGCCATTGAGTCGCAGAGGGAGTTGAACTTGCTCAAGTGGAGGAAGGTCAGCATCGTCTTCGCTGTCAGAGACAACAATACAGGTAAGCCAAGTCTCCATCATAGGCTCGGGCTCTGATTCGGAGTCAGAGCTGACAACTATGGGGTTGATTCGGCTGCCTTCATGCCATAAGCGCCTCCAAGGAGTAGCAGTAGCAACAATCTGGACATCTGGAATAGACATGGGGGTAGGGGGAGCTTGATTTTACTTGTGCTCAACTCAAAAGAAAACCGCT
>JAAHTH010000615.1_pt1 | contig 12441 bp, 8 predicted proteins | sample 6116091 | NCBI WGS metagenome assembly JAAHTH01 (sample SAMN13939990, study PRJNA603662) | sponge metagenome | isolation source: marine sponge | host: Mycale hentscheli | place: New Zealand | collected 2006
GACTTCATCGCCTCCAGTTGAGCTTCGCGGATAAATGCAATTGGATCCAACACGACGTCCTCGCCAACAACGACCCCACTATTAATAACAACAAAGACCTCGTTACCCTCGACGATCTGGACGACCCGCCTCTCAATTGAGTTGGCCGTTTTAACCCAGCACAGTGATTCCTGACCAGCCTCTAAAACAGCAGAAACGGGTAACTTCAAAACGTCTTTGTATTCCGAAAGAACAATCTCGACTTCCGCACTCATGCCCGGCTTGAGTCCAGGCGTCCCCTCGGGCAGCTTGATGATCGTATCGTATTTGACCATGTTACCCGTCCACCAACCGGCCGGTGTGGCCACGGATGCAATCGAAGCTACTTCACCTTCAATTACACTGTCGGGAATCGAAACTTTCGCCACCATTCCAGGTTCAACCCGGTCCACGACCGATTCGTGAATCGCGACTTTAACTTGCATCTTTTGTAGATCCGGCATCAACAGTAACACTTGATCTTTGTGCACGGTCGCTCCCTCGGTGATGTCAGGCGATGCCTTCCAGGCTGCCGCAGAAGGAAAAATCACCATCCCCGATTTTTCTGATTTGATCACGCATAACTCGAATTCCGACTTCGCTAAGTCTCGCCGGTTCGCATCTAAAACAGCCCTTTCTTGATTAGCGGCATGGGTTGCTTCCGCCGCTTTTAAATCACCTTCAAGTGTTTTCAACTCCATTGCTTTTGTATATTTCTTCAACACTTCAATTTGCTTTTTCTTGGCCTCTACCTCCAACTTAGCCTGCTCGAACTGAACTTTTTTGTCCTGGACGAATAGAGTATTTGCAAACCCCCTCGTTCTAAATTTCTCCGAATATTGATACGCACTTTCACTTGTTTGTTTATTAGACTCTGCGAAAGCTAACTCTTTTTCCAGTGTCATCAGCTCAGATATGTAGCGTCCGTCTTGGTATTCAGAAATGGCCAATTTTGACCGCGCGACTAATGCACTTGACCGCTCTGCACCCGATTGCGACCAAAATGCATACTTCGAGCGTTCGTTAATTGCGTCCTCAATTGCCAGGGTATCAAGCTGCACCAAAACATCACCCGCTTCAACATAGGTTCCGTTCTCAATCACCCAGTTAACGGTGTTTTTACCGCGAACGCGACATTTCACTTCCGTATTCTCAGAGCTTTCCAGGCCTCCCTGTTCGATCACCGTGACATTTAAATCACCTCGGCCAACGGTATGAATTGGCAACTTATCTATCTCGACAAGTATCTCTGCGTAAATGGATTGATCGGCCCGATAAAACAGGTAACCGGGAACCGCAGTAATCGCCGCTGCGATCAAGAGCAAACGAATGGCCCAGGTTTTAAAAATCACCTTGCCCTCCTTGAGTGCTTTCCGCCGTCTCCTCGCTCTTTGAATCATCAGAAGATCCAACGTCTGGTTCAAATGCCTGGAATGCCTCTCGCTGAGCCTCTTCAAGCCGATCCAGAGGATTTAACAAAACCTCATCGCCTTCAGCCAGGCCGGAATTGACCACAATATACACATCATCACTGTCACCGAGACCCAATACGCGTTGCTCAATTTCTCCGGTGATCGTCTTTACCCAGCACAGCGAAAATCGACCGGTCTCGACCACCGCCGAAACCGGAACCAGTAACACGTTTTTATACTCAGAGAGAACAACTTCTATTTCCGCACTCATACCAGGCTTTAAGTCTTGCGATGCTGGAATGCCTATGACCGTGTCATATTTCACCATGTTACCGGTCCACCATCCCGCTGGCTTTGCGACCGAAGCAACGGAGATGACCTCTCCATCGACAGAAAAATCAGGAAGCGTCACGATCGCGGTTTGGCCTTTTTTTACGCGATCAACCAGCGCTTCATGAATCCCGACCTTGACCTGCATTTGTGTTAGGTCTGGCATCAACAAGAGAACTTGATCTTTCCGAACCGTCGCACCCACGGCAATATCCGGCTGCCCTTTCCAAGCTTCGGCAGATGGACGAATCACGAGGCCTCCGCGTTTTGCTCGGATGACACAGTATTTTAATTCTTCAATCACGCGGTCGCGCCGACCTTCATCCATCGCTAAACCTGCAATATCCGCCTGCAGCTTTGCCTTGCCCGCCCTCAGATTTCCTCTCAAGGTTTCGAGCCGCATCTCCTTGGTGTAGTTGTTCAAAACATCGATCGCCGTTTGACGAACTTTTAAGCCAAGATCTGCCTGCTCTAACGCAAAACGCTTGCTCTCAACTTCGAATTGATTTACATATCCGCGACGGAAAATCGCTTGAGTATGACCCATCTCAGTTTTTGCGTTTGCATAATTAGCCTGAGCCAATGCCAACTGCTTTTTTAACGAATTTAATTGCGTCAAATAACTTCCCTCGAGGTAAGCATCAATCGCAATATCTGCGTTGGCAACATCGGCCTTTGTTCGCTCTAAATCAGCCTTCGCTGTATGAGCGTCAGTCGTTGCCTTTCCAATTTCATCTTCTAAACGCTTCGTATCGAGCCTGACCAAGACATCCCCGGGCTCGACGATCGTTCCGCCGTCAACGACTTCGATCACCGTACTGTAGCCACGCACTTGACACTTGATTTCGGTGTTATTGGAACTTTCGACAGTCCCCTGCTCCATCACCGAAACGACTAGATCGCCCAACTGGACTCGATGAGTCAACAAATCCTCACGCTCTGAACTAACCAGCGGAAGTGCGGACCCTTGGACAATCACCAGGCACGCCAACACAGCAACACTGAATGAGATCAGTAACCACCACCTCCCCCGTTTGCCACGGGAAGGTAGATTTGCATTCGAAACTGATTGTTTTCCAAGCCTCATTTTTTCAAATTACTCACTTGCAGATCTTCAATTAACGCCACCCACTTAGGTAAATTAAAGGGTAGCCCAAATCCAATTACGATTCCCCAAAATTTGCTTTTTCAAACAAGCTTTCGATAACATAGACACAGCACCGCTGCCTAAAACCAATTATAAATTGATTTGGTGGACATTTAATTTCGTTTTTTCCAAGATCCTACAAATTTCACCGAGCCGCTCCTGATGAATTCAAGCGTTCCACAAAGTTTGAGCTACTCTCGAAGCCAAAGAGTCGGCAATTGTCTGCGAAAAAATGAATTTCTTGAATCTGCAGCATATGACGAATATGCCGTTTTGCAACCAGCAAAAACGCCTCCGAAGTCCCCCTCCATGCTCTGTGCAGAACCTATCCGAGTTATTCCCATCCGCACCAAAGTTATTCTGTGGTTGGCGATCTTAATACTTGGCACGGCAAACAAAACAGAAGCTCAGGTTCCACTTAAAATCAACCTCAAGACCGAGGCAGTCGACGGCACCGTCAAATTCGGTTCAAAAATTAAGTTCCAAGCGGAAATAGAAAACGAAACCCAAACGCCAATTTCTGGCAAGCTTCATTGGTCTCTTTCCGATGCCGAGAAGAAGCCAATAGTCAACTTCGCTCACGCTCAAGTTTTAGAGGTTCCTGCTGACTCAACAGCCACCGTCGCACAGGCCTTGGAAGCACCCGCGCCTGGATTCTATTACGCAACACTTACTTTGGACTCTGGCCAGGAAAAGTACTCCCAACTTTTCCGATTCGGTTGCGAACCCGCGGCAATTAAAAGCAGGCGAGTTCCCGAACAAGATTTTGAGAAATTCTGGAGCCAGACTCAACAGCAACTTGGAGAAATTGAACCGCACTACCGCGTGACGAAGCAAATCGAATCAAAGAATCGAAAACTGAAACGCTTCGAAGTTGAATTTCACAGTTTGGGAAATGTTCGCGTCAACGGCTGGCTTGAAATTCCCAATACTCCAGGCCCGCACCCCTGTGTTCTGCGGTTACCGGGCTATGGTCAAAACATGAAGCCTCTCAATAAATTTGATGATCTTGCCATTTTTTCATTCAACATCCGGGGGCACGGAAACAGCCAAAAAGATATCTCAGGAAAACCAAATAATTTCTGGATCCGTGGACTCGAAGACAAAAATAATTATTTTTACCGCGGGGCCTACATGGATTGCCTTCGCGCCATGCAATTCTTAAAAAACCATCCCCAAATTGACGATCAAAAAATCGCGGTTTGGGGCGGAAGCCAGGGAGGGGGATTAGCACTTGCAACAGCAGCATTCGATCCTGCAGTGACATACTGTGTCGCCGACATTCCCTTTTTGGTGGACTGGGATAATTACTTTCAACTGACTCGCTGGCCGGAAATAGACCAATGGATCGAATCCAAAAATGATCAGGACTGGAATTCTGTCTTAAAAACAATGAGCTATTTTGATGTGATGTTTTTGGCACCTAAAATCAAATGCCCAGTACTCAGCGGAATCGGGCTTCAGGATAATGTCTGTCCACCAACAACTATTTTCTGCATGCTGAATCGAATCCAATCGCCGAAAAAATATGTGATCTATCCGGAGCGAAAACACGCGACCGGTCGCCAACATCCCAATCTTGTCTGGCGTACACTGCGCGATCATTTCCAGTTGAACGACTGAATCTCCAGAAACAGATTGCTTGTTTATCACTGTAGAACTGAAGAAAGCCTGCATTTCTGTCATCCACTGATCCGCTTTGATATTTATTCCAGTTCAGACGATAATTCATCATTGCCAACGCTACTCGTTAATACCAACTATCCATCTTGAAATTAAAATGCCCACCCGAAAAAATTCCACGCTGTTTTATCTACTGAATGCGAGTCTGATTGCTTTAGTCACACTCACGGCCGCCAATGCCAATGCCGACGATCAAGTCCAAAATTCCAATCACGCCAAGACAGCAATTTTTGATGGCGAAACATTGAATGGCTGGCAGGCCGTTCCAGCTGATTGTGCTTCTGACTGGCAAGTTAAAAACGGGGTGATCGTAGGAACTGGCACTCAAAAACGACTTTCCTACCTGACATGGAGCAACCAAAACTTAACGGATTTTGATTTGTCTTTGAGCTACAGGTTGCATGGAAAGGGAAATACGGGAATTGAAGTTCGCGCGCAGAGCGATCCTTCCGGCAAACGACCACTGATCGGCTACCACGCTGATTTGGGACACCCGGGAATTGGAAAACACATTCTCGGTGCATGGGATTTCCATTTTACCAATCGCAAAGAACATCGCTGCGACCGGGGAACCAGCCTCGTTATTAATTTGAGCGACGAAGCCACCCGCACAAAACTCGTTTCGCCTGTCCAGCCTAATGATGTCTTGCCGGATCAGTGGAACCAAGTGCGGATCGTAGCTCGTAAAAATCATTTGAAATTTTATATCAACGGCCAACTCTCTTCTGAATTCACAGACAATCACTCCACCAGCCAGTTGAATCACGGGAGGATCGGTTTACAGATTCATGACCCCGGAATGAAAGTTGAATTCAAAGACATTTACCTAACCGAAGTTTCAATCCCGGCTCCTCAACCGCCGAACGTCTTAATGATTGCAATCGACGATTTAAATGACTGGGTTGGCTGTTTAGGCGGTCATCCACAAGCAAGCTCACCCAATATTGATCGCCTCGCAAAACGTGGAACGCTATTCACCAATGCCCATTGCCAAGCTCCGATCTGCAATCCCTCACGAACCAGCATCATGTACGGGCTCCGCCCTTCCACCAGCGGAGTCTACATGAATGCCCCGAAACCATGGACGGTCGCTGGTTTAAAAAAGAAGGTGACACTTTCTCGCCATTTCGCGGCGCACGGATACAAAACCTATACGACAGGTAAAATCTATCATACTTCGGGGCTGCCAGAGGGCGATTTTGACGTTGTCGGCCCGCGACCGGGGCAGCGACTCAAAATTGACCAACGACTGATTGCTTCTAAGAAAGAGGGGGCGAATGGGCTTTGGGATTTTGGGGCACAGCTCTACGACGAAAATTTATTTCAAGATCACCAAACTGCGAGCTGGGCGATCGATCAGATTCAAGCCCACCAAACCAACAGGCGCACCAGTGCGAATCCGGAAAAAACTAAGCCCTTTTTTATGGCGATTGGTTTCTATCGACCCCATGTCCCCTTCTACTCACCCAAAAGAATTTTCGATCAAATCCCACTCGATGAAATCGAACTCCCCTTGGTAAATCCGAACGACCGTGACGACCTGCCAGCGATCGCCAACGAACTGATGGTCGCTCCAGCCGCGCCAGACCATGCGTGGTTCGTGGAATCATCCAACTGGCAGCGTGCGGTTCAATCCTATTTGTCCTGTATCCGATTCACCGATGAACAAGTTGGTCGACTACTCGACACCGTGTTTCAAAGTAAGTTGGCTGACAATACGATCGTGATCCTATATTCTGACCATGGTTTTTTTCTCGGTGAAAAGGAACGGTGGGCAAAACAATCGCTCTGGGAACGGGCAACGCGAGTTCCGTTTATCATTGCTCAACCGGGGGGAAACAAAGGCCAGATCTGTTCGCAACCCGCTGAGTTACTTTCAATCTACCCCACGCTTATCGAGCTTTGTGGGTTGTCTCCCCGTAACGAACTTGAAGGCAACAGCCTCGCTCCTTTACTAAAAGATCCCGAGGCTATTTGGCCTCACCCAGCGTTAACAACCCATGGAAAAGATAATCACAGCGTTCGCACGAGCACCCATCGTTACATTCGCTACCGTGATGGATCCGAAGAATTATATGACCTGCAAAATGATCCCAATGAGTGGAATAACATTGCCAGCCAACGGGAAATGGAGACTTTGAAATCTCAACTGCGAAAACAGATTCCATTCAAAAACGCCGAGCCTGCAATCGGGCCTCAGCGCCGGAAGAGAAATTCATCAAAAAAATAGCCCGACTTGCCTCAAACCAACCATCTCTAGTAAATCATCGCCTATCAAAATGCTAAATCTTTGTCGAACTCGCTCCAACTGCAGAGAGATCACTGTAAACTCACAATTACTCATTTTGTGAAAAGGACACCGCGAAAATAAATGCACGATTCTAATCCTAGTTTCAGACTCGGCTTCGCGTTTACAATTTTTCTAACGCTGATCTGGCTGTCTAGCCAGGCAGTTGCCCAACCTGCAATCAGCGGTCCAAACGAGATCACCCAGCAAAGCACCCCGCCCCCCCAGCAAATTGTAAAAGTCATTGTCAATCGAAAGACGAATCAAATCACGTTGATCGGAAACCCCGCAGACATTGCAATCGTTAAGCGAGCGATTAATTCGATCAATCGAGTTAATCGTCGACCTCCTGCGCCGGTGGTCAGCAAGAAAGTTGTTTTGCATCGTCAACTGGCGGAAAATGTAGCAACTGCCTTGCGCAATGCACAACCCTTTTTAACGAGTCGGGCAGGCAAAATAACGATCACAGCACTCCACGCCCCCGAAGCTATTTTTTTATCGGGACCGCCAGCACTAGTGGAACGAGCTAAAGAATTTATCGCGACCCTCGATCATTGAGTAAAACAAGTTGGGAATTTACTCAAGTAGATCAGTTTCAATCGGCTACCATTCGAAAAACTTCGCCACGATTCCGTGGCGAAGGATAGCAGAGGGTGTTCACTTGGCATTCTTATTTAGTGGCTCAGGAACGACGAGTGCTTTAGGGAAATCGGCGGCGCGATCTCCGCCACGTGTTTCCAATCGTTTGTTTTGTGAACTGCCCCTTGGTTGATTCATTGGAATATCCATTCCGCCTAAATCCGCCATCATTTTATAAAGCCGATTTTCCATCGCTTTGGCTTCCTTACCAACACTTGGATTGCGGATTAGATTATTTTGCTCCATTGGATCTGCTTGAAGATCGAAAAACTCGTCGGTATCCCACAGTCCGTAATACGTTGTGTACTTATATTTATCACTTCGTAATGAAAAGACTGTTGGTGATTGTGGAAAGTTTTTCTCCCAATAGTAAGCGTATAAAAAATACTCTCTCCAGGGCACGGACTTTCCCTGAGCCAGTTGAATGAAACTATCTCCATCCATGTGAGCCGGCTTTTCAAGTCCCATCGCTTCCATCACCGTCGGAGCGATATCGATATTGGCTACCATTTTGTCCACCACCGTTTGGCCTTTAAAGAGATCCGGGCATTGCATCAGCATCGGCACCCGGATGGATGTCTCATAAGCGACTCGCTTGTCAATTAAACCGTGCTCGCCAAACATAAATCCATTGTCACCCATATAGATAACAAGCGTTTCATCATGAATTCCCATTTTTTTAAGTTGTTCCATCACAGCGCCGACACTGTCGTCGACAGAACACAATGACTCGCAATACCTTTTGTAATATTGCTCAACATTTAGATCACTGTGATAAGGGAAGTCGACCCCGTGCCAACTGTTACGCTGGTCGAGCAACCATCGAGGTAGGTTCCTCTGATTATCATCCAGCTTTTGTTCACTCGCCGGTCGGGCAAATGGCTTGTCCGCAAACTTCTGATCGTACTTCTTTTCCGGCGTGAAATTAGCGTGGACGGCTTTATGAGAAAGATACAAAAAGAAAGGCTTCTCACTCGCTTTCTGATCTTCCAGGAACTCAAGCGCATAGTCCGTCAGTTCAGTTGTGATATACCCCTTTTGCTTGACCCTTTCTCCGTTGACGTTCAATGTGTAATTCGGACCGGGGGCCAGGTAATGCCCTTGCCCCTTGAAACTGACCCAATAATCAAACCCGGGCCGGGGCCGATCATGGTGACCACCCATATGCCACTTACCGATGAAGCCGGTTGAGTAACCAGCCTTCTGTAAATACTGTGGGAAAAACAAGGTTCCCTCTGGCACCATTCGGTTGTTATCAATGACCCGGTGGCGAAAAGTATATAGCCCGGTCAATATCGACGCCCGGCTTGGCGAGCAAAGCGAGGTCGTTACCAAAGCATTCTCAAAATGGACTCCATTAGCAGCCATTGAATCCATGTGAGGAGTTTCGGCAAACTGGTGTCCTAGAAAACTCATCGCATCGTAACGATGATCATCACTTAAAATAAAAACAACATTTCTGGGTTTCTTGTTTTTTATTTTGACCGGCACAACATCAGCAGGGACAGGTTGTACTGAATCGTCAATGGCTTGCAAGCTGATAGTAGGCAGCAACAGCATTACCAAACTACAGGTCAAAAAAGATCTAATCACAGCAATTTATCCTTGGAATATAAAACAGCGAACTACGACATAATCATACACAGGAACCCTCATGCGCCGCCACTGACTCCTGGTAAAACTAAATTTATTGAGCTTGTATCTTGTATTTTTGCATTAATGATTCAGTTACCTCGTTGAGTTTTTCTTGATCCAATGCTGTGTCGTACATAACAATTTCGGAAATCTGCCCTTTAAAAAAGAATCGATTCCGTCGATGCCCACACCCAATCACTTGAGAGGCAGTTACCGCGAGACTCCCAATCGGATCTCCGGATGCGACAACTTCGCCATTTACAGAAAGCTCAAAAACATCTTGCTCAACACTATAGCGGACTGCACAAATCTGCGGTTTGTGGGATGAAACAGGTTTTACATTTTCAAGTGCCTCCATCTGAAAGGGAGGCACGTTTTTGTTTTGCCAAGACAAGGTAAAGCTACCCGCCTCACTTTTATCGCGACGCTCCAATACAAACTTTGTTTGCCCACCCAAAACTAAAAGATGACCATATCCAATTTCTTCGAGCGGCTCGAACTGGCAAACAACCAACGCGGTCGCATCCGCTTTCAAACTCAGGGGGGTAGTCGCGAGAAATTCCTTACTTTCGAAGCCACCGAATCGAATGGCTGGCAAACCTCCAAGCCCGCTCTCGGACCATTTTGGACGGCGGCCTGCATTGACTTGCCAGGCGGATGATTCTAAGGATTGATCTTTGCGATTCGATGAACGCTGAGCAAGATTTTCCCAGGATATCACCCGGCCTCGGGAATCGGTTTGAACCCCCTGCCCCGCTTCAAACCACATCAACAAATGCTCCCTATCGACCAATTCTGTGACTTCGTTTCGGTTCTCTAATTGCCGAGAATCAGCAATCGAAGTCCGAATGAACTGGCTTGGATTGGCATCAAACAACTCTGCTGGAGTTTCCCCTTCTCTCTTAACTCGTACGCCCATCGCGTCGGTTAGCCGCTGGCTGTCAGGATTTAAATCGGACGTCTGAGGATGACTTGTGACTAACTCGACCTCTCCTTTAAAAACATGAGTTTCGGTATCGCCGTTTGAATCAACGCTTACTCCAAACTCAGTCCCATGATCAATTAACCGGCTACTTGGAGTTAATATTTCAAAGCCAATGGCCGAATCGGGAACCACGGCCGTCAACTTTCCCGATTGAAGAAATCCACTATTGTCGGATAAAAATTCAAGATTGGCCGGACCCTCGAGCGTGACTCGAGCGCCTTTTCGAAACTCAACCACCACCACGCCTTCCAGCAAAATAATGGATTGTCCAGACTCAAAAGTGGAATCGGCAGTACTCCACTTTTCATTTTCTAAAACACAGTCAATTCTTTGGACAACTTCTGCAACTCCAGACATTTCGGATTTCAAGGGAGCGGCCTCAGCCTCTCGAAGGCGGACAATCTCCGGCTCACTCAAAGTTCGTGTAAAGAAGAATGCAAGGGTCGTCAAAACTACCGCAATGGCCGCAATCGATGCGTAAGTCAGCAGTCGCCGACGCAATGACGGGGCTGGCTCTGTCTCGATTCCTGTCAATGAATTCCGACGCACCTCGGAACGACCAACAACCTCATCTCCCAATGATTCTGCAATTTCGGATACCGACTGGTCGAGGGACAGCATCCGGGAATAAAACACCCTCGCGTCTTCGTTAACCTCTAAAACATCTTGAAGACGATTAAATTCACTTGGCGAAATCGCTCCGTCAATCGCGCGAAAAATTAATTTTTCGATCTCTTCATTCATCTAAGGTTCCTCTGCCAGACGACGTTCGACACAACTCAGCAATTGCTTTCGAAGCAGGTTCATTTTGCTGTACAAACGACGTGATTTTTCACCATTCTCTCTCGCAATTCGCTTCACTGAATCACCAGGTCGATAAACACTTAATAAGAGTCGCCGAGAGTCCACAACGAGCTGACTCAAACACTGTTCAACAGCCAACCGCTCCAATTCTCGATTTTCTATTTCCTCGAATGCATCTTCAGCCAACTGCTCAAGAATATGTTCTCTGAAAACTAGTCGGTCGCGTGCCCAATCTCGCTGGCAACTCATGACCTTAAACCTCGCAATGACACACGCCCAACGTATAAACTCATCGCTTCCCTGAGCTTGCTCCGGGAACGCTAAATCACCCGACTCAAAATCAGAAAATTTACGCCAGCACTCCAACGCCGTTTCTTGAACTACGTCATCAACTCCCTGGCTCGACGGTAGTAGCGAACGAATAAAACGTCGAATTGCTTGATCGTTTCGGGCGAGTAGGCCTACGAAACGGCGATAGCGATCTTCCTGAGAATTATTTTTGTCCAATGTTGATGCCCCCACGAACGTCATTCCACAATCACAACGATTTACCAAAAATTACAGCTTTTTTTCAAAACAGGAAATTTACTGCCTGAATCCGAGCCAAAACGAATTTTCAATGATCCAGACGATTCCATCCGGCAATTCCAATTCAAATATAGATGAGGTCATCTGGCATCGCGTGATTCAAAATTCAATTTTGCCCATAAGCCAAAAAATATTTGGTAAAATTTTTTGAATCAACCGTAAATCGAACCGCCAATGGAATAACCTTTCCAAGCGAAGTATCCTCTGCCCGACTGATAACTTCATTGGCGTGCGAATCAACTGGAGCTTCACAACGCCATCCCTTTTTTATCATTCACTTTTTAAGGCACGTTTCCGTTTCGGATTCGGATTCGCGTCGCAAGCACATCCGCAGATATCTCCAATATGAAAACTAAACTACTGCTTCTTTGCTTAGCTCTAACCTGTCATCCGCTGACCGACACTCTGGCGGTTCAGCAACCCAATGTGATTTTGATCATCTGCGATGATCTCAATGACTACGTCGAAGGCTTTGGCGGACACCCCCAAACTCAAACTCCCAATATCGCTCGTTTGAGTAAGACCGGTGTTACCTTCGCTCAGGCACATTGCAACATTCCCATTTGCGGTCCCTCTCGGGCAAGCCTGTTTACTGGCATTTACCCACACCATTCCAGCTGCTTCGGATTTACAAAATGGAATGAATACGAAGTTCTGAAGAATTCCCGAACATTAATGGATCACTTTCGAGCCAATGGATATCTTACGCTGGGGACGGGTAAGTTAATGCACCACTTGGTTCCCAAGGAATGGAACCAATACGGCAACCCCGCCGACTATGGACCGTTTGCGCTGACCGGCAGTGATCGCGTAGCGCATCCGGATGTCCCGGCACCCTATCGTGAAATTGGCGCTGTCGACGGTTCCTTCGGCCCATTAGTCGATATTTCCGGTCGGACTAATCAAGATGGAG
>JAAHTH010002903.1_pt1 | contig 12439 bp, 10 predicted proteins | sample 6116091 | NCBI WGS metagenome assembly JAAHTH01 (sample SAMN13939990, study PRJNA603662) | sponge metagenome | isolation source: marine sponge | host: Mycale hentscheli | place: New Zealand | collected 2006
ATCGCGTGGTTCGAGTAAGCCACGCAGGTGAGCAAGTGTCGTTAGTGGCGAGCAGCGACAAAGAAAAGAGTCGGCGGCAACTGGTTCAAAACGTGATTGCAATCTTGATTGGTGTTCTTGTTCTCGCCGGTGCATTTTGGTTGCTAGGTTGAAAATTTCTCAATCTGTTTTGATCTCAGCCCGCATCCGAGGCTAGTCGATGCCGTCATTTCGTGGCGTCGGCGTATCCGTTTGGATGCGTTTGATGCCAGGTCCAGGCGGTTTCGATAATCGTTTTGGGAGACTGATATTGGGGGTTCCAGCCAAGTACCGTGTTTGCCAGTGAGGGGTCTGCGATCAGTTTTGGGGGATCGCCCGGCCTGCGTTCACCAACGACTTCCGCAATATCGCAGCCAGTAACTTCGCGGCATGCCTCAATGATTTGCCGCACGCTGTAGCCGTTTCCTGTTCCAAGGTTAAGTTTTAAATTTGTTGCACCATCAAGGCGTTCCAGTGCAAGGGAATGCGCCCGGCAAAGATCGTCGACGTGAATGTAATCACGAACGCAAGTTCCGTCGGGTGTTTCCCAGTCGTCTCCGAAAATGGTGATTTTTTCTCTTTGGGCCAGGGCCACCTGAAGCACGATTGGAATGAGGTGTGATTCGGGTTGATGATCTTCGCCAATCCCGCCCTCGGGGGACGCTCCGGCGGCATTAAAATATCGAAGCGCAGCGAAATTTAGCCCGTAGGCGTGTGAGTAATCCTGGAGCGCCCGCTCGATCACTAGCTTTGTGAAACCGTAAGGATTCACTGGTTCCTGCTTTTCATTTTCCGTGATTGGGACGATTTTGGGCTGACCATAGGTAGCGCAGGTGCTTGAAAAGACAATTTTCTTTACGTTGCACCGTCGCATTGCTTCGAGAAGTTCAAGCGTGGCAAGGACGTTGTTCTGGTAATATTTAGCTGGCTCGATGACGGATTCGCCAACCAAGGCACATGCAGCGAAATGCATTACGGATTCAATTTGGTGGTCGCCTAAGATTTGCTCGACGAGGGTGCGGTCTTGCATCTCTCCGATGATCAGCTGTCCTGCGGTTACCGCTTCGGCAAACCCCGTCGATAAGTTGTCGAGGATAATAACCTTGTGCCCAGCTTGGTCGAGTTGGCGGACCATGTGTGACCCAATGTAGCCCGCCCCGCCAATCACTAAAATATTCATCGAGTTGTATGATTCCGTGTTAGTTGTTCTGTCGTGTAGAAGGCAGCAGTTGCCGCCATTGATTTTGACTGTCGTTGAACGTCTGTTTCAAGCAAAAGCCCGCGTTGCGGAGCCACTTTGTTGGTAGGCTTCCACTAAAAAATCAAGGGTTGCTTGTGGTTCATGAAGGGCACGCCATCGATTTGAAAATCGCATAGCCGTGTCGCGATAGTGATCGAAGTGAGTCACCATTTCGCGTACACAGTTGGCTAAATCCGCTTCGTCCGATGCAATGATTCCGACTGCCCCAATGGGGTGCGTCGCGATGGCATTGTTTCGTTGGAGCGTTCTTATTTGGACGCGGCGAATACTGGCAGTTGATTCATGAAATGCGTTCGACAAACTGAATTCAACCACCGCAGTTTCCGGTGACAGTTCAAAGATCGTGTTGGATTTTTTATTATTTCTGCGATGGCCGATTACGCGACTGGTATTCTTTAGGGTTATTCCAGCGGCGTCTTGTTGCCTAAAATCAATCCGACAAAACGTCCCAGGGGCTTCTGGCCAATGCCAATCGAATTCGAGGACCATCAAATTTTCTTCTGTTTGACGGTTGATTGAGAATTGAAAGGGGTGCTTGCTTTGATCGAACGAGAGCACATTGCCCGGTAGCGGCACGTTGGCTGAATCCCATTCAAATTCTCGAGTCGCAATTGTGCGAATAGACTTGCAGTCTCGGATTACCTGTTCGGCGTGTTCGAAAATTGGTTCTGCTATTTGCTCGGATAACCAGCTTCCAGCGGGGACAATTACTGGTTTCCCACAGGAGAGCAATTCCCCTAGAACGCCGGCGCGTCGACTGAAGTAAGCGCGGCTGTCGTAGAAAAGCAGACCGCAATCGCTGGTTTTGATAAGGTCCACGTATTGATGGTCCGGCAACGGATGCGAGTAATACTTGATTGTGGGTCGGGGCGGTGCGTTTTTACACAAAACAGTTGGCGCATTGAGTTCAATTTTATGCTTTGTGGAAAGCAACTTTTTCCTGGGCCGTTGAACCGCGATTTCCACCGCACCGGTGGCTAAGAGATCTTCAGAAATACCGTCTATTAAAGACTGCAGATAGGAACCTTGACCCTTTTCGCGTCTCATTTCACCAGGGCATGTGAGCTTGATGGGCCTTCGGAAAGTAGGATCCGTGGGTAGGGCCGATCCACCTTGAGTGGGCCAGTGTGTTGTGGTGCTGGAGGATTTGCGAAACGCGGGAGCAACTGGATAGGGAAGCGATTCGAACTGGCCAATGCCGAGTTGGTTGTATTGATCGGCAAGCGTGTTGGAGGTTGTATATAAATGGATTGAATGAGACGAGAGTCGAGAAAGTGCGGCGACGCAACACGCGCGAACTGCTTTGGCGACGTTGGATTGTGATTCATATTCTGGCGTTCGGCCTTCAAACAGGTTGTAGTGAAATTGAAGGTGCCATTGTGTCTGGATGGTTTCGGGGTGGCTGGAAAGGTAAATAGCGAGCCCCATCAACTCCAGTTCGGAGATAGTGGTGAGGAATGCGTGATCTCCGGTGCGATGAATATTGCCTTCGAAAAAGCGTTCGCAGTCTAATGCAAAACGACAAATAAATTTTTCGCGGCGACGATGGTGCCGATGTTTTTTAAAGGAGTGCCGAACGCGGTGGCTTAAGCCAGTTGGGGGATCGCTTAAAAGTTGGTGGGATTTTCCCCGGGTAAGATGCTGCAGGCCTGAAAGATAGCTGTCACTTTGGTAGGTTGTGTCACGAAAAACGCTCTTGATCCTGCCTAAATCGTTTAGCTCGTTGTTTCTTTCGAGGTGGAATTTTTCGAAATCGAGGTGAGTGCCGATCTGAGTGTTAAAACCATTTTCTTCAGATACTTTTGCGAGACAGCGAACATAATCGAAATGATGGCCTCCCTGCGTTCGCAGTGAGTGGTCGATTAGGTAAAAATTAGACACGGCGATCCCTTCGGCGTTCTTTGAGAGCCTCTTGCTCCCAGCGGTTTGCTCACTCAGCTATGACGAATTTAATTCGAGCGGCAAATTGGAGTCAATTGCAAACGGGGACGAATCGAATGAAATGGATCGAGTCTATCGTCGATTTTTTCGACCCATGTAAAACTGCTAGCGGGTGGTTTGAGATTGGAATTGACTGTTTTCCGAAAGATAAAATAGAACATAGCTTCGAAAGATTCATCCCCTCGATAATTGCCGGTGTTATGCAGAAAAAAAAGAAGCACATTGTAATTCTCCCGTACTTTTGTCAAGAAGAAGTGGACCGATACCTTGCGATCGCGGAGCGAATGAAGTCGTTTCCGACCCCGAATGTGTCGTGTGATTTCTTGCTTGCCTCGAGTCCCCGGACAGAAACGAGCGATGAGCTAGTTGCTGCGTTTTCCGAGTTGGGAACGACCATTGCGTTTGCATGTCCGACTCAGATCTTTGGGTATCCCGAAGGCCCGGGAGCAATGTTTTGGGATTGCATGGAGTACATCAGCAAAAATTATGAAGGAAATGATGGATTTAGTTTGTGGCTCGAGTCGGACATGGCTCCAGTAAAACCGGATTGGCTCGACCGTTTGTCGGAGGAATGGTATTCGGGAGAAGAAGTTCCGGTGATGATGGGTTGTTTCGTACCTGAAGTCTACAAACACCGACTCCTGAAAAAGCGGAAGCTAATTTTGCATCCGCATATTAACGGTGGAGCATGTTATTCGATGGATTTTGCAAATCAAATGCCTGATGAGGCTCGTCAAGGCGTTTTTGATATGGCAGTTTATCAGTATGCCAAACAGCTAAATCGAGCTCGGTTCACTCAACAGATTTCATTCTCGACTTTGGGTAGAGTCCGTCGGGATGTTGCGGATTCGAGCAAGGTCTTGCTGCATGGGTTTATGCAGGAGAAAGACGCCTTTATCGATCAATGCCTAAAGCCGTTGACGGCACAGGAATTGGAGCAACGAATGTGGCATTCGATGTTAAATAAACTTGAGACGGCCAAGCGAAAGTTGCGGGTTCAATTCGTTCGGAAAGGCCGTCGGGCAATGCTTGAAAATATGTTTTTGGCAAAACAAAAATTCGAATCTGAAAATCCCAAGATGTTTTACCAGCCCAATGGTCGAGCCGCGTAGGTGAGCAGGATCTGGGATACCGGTTTCTTTTAGAGAAAACAAAACGACTTTGAAAATTGCGCAATTCAACACGTTTCCCTATGGTGGCGCGGCGACTGCAGCAAAGCGGTTACACGAGCAATTGCTTCAGCGGAAGGTTGAAAGCAATTTTTATTACCGCCTCAATGATAAGCAGATTCAGCTGGACGATAGTTTTCGTTGTGTAGAATTTCGAAAACCTCGTTCCGGTGTTTGGGGGGCGATCGATAAGCGGCTAAACCGCCAGCGTGAAAAAACCATACACCGCCTGTACGACGGACACATCGCCGGTCGCCCAGACGGATTGGAGACCTTTTCGATGGCTGATTTGCCGGAGCCGACGGCTCTTGACTGGGCTGGCATTAATGCTGACGTGGTCCATCTGCACTGGATGTCGTTTTTTGCAGATTACCCTTCTTTTTTTAATTCAATTCCCGACAGCGTTCCCTTGGTCTGGACGTTGCATGATATGAACGCATTCACTGGTGGGTGTCATTATTCTGGCGGTTGCGAGCGATTTGTAAGTGGATGTGGGGTCTGTCCTCAGATTCTTAACCAGCACTCGGGAGACGTTTCAGAATTTAGTTTCCGCTCTAAACGTCGAGCGCTCAAGGGAAAATCAATTCATGTAATTACCCCTAGTCAGTGGCTTGGTGATTTGGCAAAGCAGAGCGAAATTTGGCCCGATGGGACGACGTTCGATACGCTTCACTACGGACTCGATCTTGATTTATTTCAACCAGTGTCCAAGCAACAAGCCCGTCTTGAGTTGGGGATTGTGGGTGAAAAGACGTTGATCGCCTTCGGCGCTGAAGACATCAACTGCCAAAGAAAAGGGGTGCAGCACTTGTTGCCTGCGTTAGCGCAGTTGGATGATAAGTCGGCTGTAGAATGTTTGATGTTTGGTTCCGGAGCCCTAGATGTTTCCGATAATTTGCCACACATTCATCAATTGGGTTACGTGGATTCGTTGAAGAGACAAGCACTTATCTATTCGGCGGCCGACATTGTGGTTGTGCCTTCACTGGAAGATAACCAACCGCAAGTTGGGCTTGAAGCATTGGCTTGTGGGACGCCCGTGGTTGGATTTAATGCTGGAGGTATCCCAGAATACGTTCGACCCGGTGAAACCGGGTTATTGGCTGAGGTCGGGGATTCGTCGGATCTCTCGGATCAAATCGGCTGGCTGGTAACGCACGTCGACGAACGGAGTGAAATGGGGAGGCGCGGAAGAATGATGATGGAGCAAGAGTTTGAAAAAAATGCTCAATCTCAAAAGCAGGTAGATTTCTACGAGCAAATTCTATCGGGTGGTCCGATTCGCATGGCATCTTGATTTGGTCATTCGCGGAGCAAGACTTTCGTGCAACAACGCAGCGCGCCCCCGTGCATCGCACTGGTTTGAAATCCCTCGATGGGGCGAACTTCGAACCCATTTGTTTCCCAGCATTGAATTGCAGCTGCGTCGAGTTCAGCAATTCCGTATTGAGGCAAATATACGATCGAAAGATTCGCAACGGATTCGGTTAAAACATTGTTGTACGACATGAATGGGAATGCCGGGCCAGATTGCTCTTCGGTTTCGGGTGTTTGGTTCGGGATCAAGGCTGGTATTCGGACGACTTCGTAGCCTCTTTGAGATAGTTGGCTCGCGATTTTATCAAGGGAATCGGCAAGTGCTTGACTGTCAGTAATTGCGGTCTTCGTTTGGCCAACGACCTTGGGGCAGTCGATTGAATTTCCATCCAAGTCGACTAACGCCTCGATTGCGGCATTGCCAAAGAATCCCTTTTCGCAATTACGTTCAAAACGAGTGATGCGATCGGGAGACTGGGTCAGGGTTCGATTCGTGATTTCCGCGCCTAACCGGCTGTCGGCAACCGCGATTCGATGGTTAGAAAGGGGAGTGACGATCAAATCGATGTGTCCGATGTCCTGGGTTTGATTGCCGATGGTGACGACCGGTCGCCCAAAGAGCCGGGAAAATCGCTTTTCCATTTCTTCGATTGAAGTTTCAAAAACCCGGGAGTTGATGAAGAGTGTGTCGAAGCCGATGAATACTTCCGACTCGCCGCAGACGATGTTGCCGCCTTCGAAAAGGAGTTCTGATTGAATGACTTCTACTCCGAGAATGGTAGATAGTTGGGCGGCCATTAAGCGATCGTCTTTTCGTTGAAACAGGCCTGGGGTAATCAGTTTCGTGTTTTCTTTGTCATTGACGACGACAAAAGGATCTTGTGGCCAAATAGTAATGTCGCTTTCCTCCGGAATTTCAACGAAGGTAACGCGCCCGTTATTTAACGATTGTTTAAATGCCGCACGGTCGTTTACGAGTAGCATGACATGAACATCTTCGTCGAGTCCGTTAACGATGTTGTTCACAAGCTCCGTGTTTCGAAGGGAAGATTTTCGAGCACTGGTGGCGCTGCACACGACCAGTTTTATCTTGGTGCCAACATCGGGGAGCATGGTTGGCACAGGTTCGCTAACGAAAAACGGTTTGGCGAAGAGGGTGATCAGACTTAACAGGGTAAACAAGATGCCAATCGTTGTTGTTTTCATCGAATCAAATCCTCGCCAAACCATATTTTCACAAAAGCATCACATCCAAAGGAAGAGTTGTTATTAGTCTGACAACCTGATTCCATTGGCACGGAGGTCCGCCTTGAGACGTTCGATGGACGCCCGGATCATTCGTGCTCCCGATCGATTTTCACCGATTCGCTGAGTCATCTTGTCCGCTCGTTTATCGGTTTCAACAAGTCGTTTTGAGGTTCTTTCGCAGCGTGCTTCGTTCGCATCGACTCTCGCATTAAGATCGCTTAAGGAGGCGTCGACGAGTAAGAATTCTTTGTCATCTTCATCTTGAAGCAATTCGAGGATCCTGACTCTTTGCTTTAGGTTGTCTGACGTGACAGGGGCATCACCGGGTGTGGCAGATGCTGAGCCTGACAAGGCTGATTGTGATAATAGAACTGCGGTTGCCAAAAAACAAATGGTGGCCGCGTTAAGTAACATTCTTTTTGCATTCATTGGATTCTCACAGTTATTAGAGGTTAGTGTTGAAATTTGAAGCGGACTTCCCCGCCATCTCTCTTGTTCACATTGAACAACTTGAACATTGCAAACCGCGTGCCTAACGAAAATGCCTTGAAAAACCCGTGAAAAATCGGTTTTCTTGTTTCGAAATGAGATATTTGACTCAAAATGAGACGAAATGTGAGGTCGCCGAATCTCTTTTGGCGTTCGGAAGTCTCGGTGTGTGAAAACCGCCGTAAATAAGAGTTTCTCGAGAGGAAAAACAGCTGGTGAACTGCTTTAATCGGCGGTCTTAGTGTGGGGTCAAGCAGAGAAAAGCGAGAGTGCAGCATCCACAACGTCGTCTTCCACGATCAGAATCACGGTGTCGTTCGCAGTCAGACGGTCCTTGGCTCCGGGGACTCGGACGTAGTCAAACTGAATTACCGCGACGATCAGACATCGCTCAGGTACGCCAATGTCGGCTAAGATTGCCTCTGTTGCAGGTGAGCCCTCCATGACGTCGACTTCGATTACATTAATCAAGCCGCCCTCCATTTTCACCCTTGAGATCACGACTCCCCCGTGAAGGTAGGACAGGATCTGCTTTGCCATAACGTCGCGGGAGCTGACCGCGACGTCGATGCCCAAACGTTTGGTGACACTCGCATAATCCGGGCGGCCAATGGTGCACATGACCTGTTTTGCACCGAGCTCATTTGATTTCACGGCCATTATCAGGTTGTCTTCATCATCGCCGGTACAGGCAACGAAAATGTCTGCATTGCCGACGCGTTGTTCCTCGAGATTCTGCGGGTCGGTTGCGACGGCGTTGATGACCGAAGTTGATTTGAGCATGTTAGCAAGTGCGATGCAGCGCTTTTCGTCCTGCTCGATAATGGTAACTTTGAAGCTTTCCCTCTCGAGTGTTCTGGCAAGATAAAACCCGGTCTCCCCTCCCCCGGCAATCACAATTCTCCGAGTTTGATTCGATCCAGTTTTAAATAGAGCCCGCAAGGAATTCATGTCTTCAGGGCGACAAAAGACGGTCACTTTATCGCCAATACACAATTGATCATCTGCGGAAGCGATCCACATTCGATTTTCTCGTTGAATCGTCCCCACCCGCACGTTGGAAGATATCCCAATGTCGCGCAACGTATTACGGGTTAATTTTCCTTCCTGGCCAACGACGAACTCCTGAACCTCAAGTCCGCCTCGGGCAAATTGCTCAACGACGACAGATCCGGGTTCACGAATGCCTCTCGCGAGCGCCATCGCTGTCAGGTGTTCAAGAGAAAGCATGCGGTCGATACCAAAGTGACTTAGATAGTCAAAGCTACTAAGGTCACGGAAAACAGGCGCGTAAACCCTAGCAACGGCACGTGAGACACCGATCTCTTTTGCCATGCTGGCAGCGATAATGTTAACTTCATCTTTTCCGGTCATTGCCAAGCAGATGTCAGCATTGTTGACTTCGGCTTGAAACAGGATTGCCGAATCAGATGCTGAACCGACAATCGCGCGGACGTCGAGTTCCTCATTGATTTTTGCAACTCTTTCGGGGTCGCTATCAACCACTGTTACGCTATGCTCCATTCGGCAAAGCAAGTCAGCGATTGAAAAACCGACGCGTCCCGCACCGAGGATCGCAATATTCACGTGGACACCTGATTAATGAATCTTTAAACCGACAACAGACCAACGATTATTTGAGTAATTCCCCCGCGAATGCGAAAGGGGGGAATGTCGATCGAGGAACGGGGAAACCACTGGCGGTAAACGTCAGTGGCCTCGCCCATGCCCAAGTTGTTAAGGTAAAAAAGACCACTATTTCCGGGAATTGTTTGAATTTGAACCTTACAGGTTCTACTCGTCATCCTCTGATTTCATGCTGAATGCCAAGAAATGGTAGCCGGTGTCGTCGCTCACGACGAACCCGCCTGTTGGACGGAAATAACCTTTCATGTCGTCGAAATCCGGAAGTGGATTTTCTGCAAAACGAGATTGGACGCCGGAAAGGACAGGGTTGTCGTCTATTTGCGAAGAGAGAAATGACTGAGTTTGCTCAGAGCCGGCAAGTTCAAACAGCATCCTGAAAGCATGCTCGGGGTTTTGGTAAGTCATTGCACAAGGCATGTCGCTTCGGAGAAGCCGCGTCATCTTGCGTTGAACTTCCATGAAGTTTTCATCGTCAATCATTGGCATTTCTTCACCCTCCGCCGTATCGATGGCGTGCTCGATAAAATCCATGCTACGCGATGAAAAGGACATCAGTAAGTAGTTTCCGACCAGCGCCATCGCAGGTCGAGGCCTCATCTCTGCCCTCATCTCAACGACGGCTGGATCTTCGTCGTCCAAATCCTCGATGAAGTTTTCACCGTCTGGATTCTGTGCCTGTCGTCTTGCGTTGCGTCGTGCGTTGCGTGAAGCTTGCCGGCGATCGATGGAAGCTTGAGACACAGTCCAGGTCTTGAATCCTTTATATTCAGACTTTGCCATCCAGCTTTCTCGGTCCTGGTCGTTCCCATTATCTTCATCGTTATTGTTGCCGCCGGTGACAGTTTGAATGATGGATTCGAACGATTCTTCGAAAGCTTCAGGGTCTGAAAGTTCCATTGCAAACAATTGAACCTGGCTATTGAGTGCCATCGGTGGCGCGATCCATTCCGCGTAGGTGACTCTTCCGGTTAGGTGTGCAAGGACGTCTTCTTTCAGATCCATTTGAATGCGTTCGTTAATGTTGCCATCGATCCACTCGTCCACCAAGCCTTCTCCATTCTGGTACAGGTCGACCATTTTGGACAACTCGGCGAGCAGTTGGTCGACGTCCCAGCTGGTGGTCATGTACGTGGCTGTGTCCGCCGGCAGCCAGGGTTCAGGTTGGTAGTCCGTTGGTTTGAGTGCCAACATTTCCAGAACGCCCTTGCGTGGGTTTGATAAAAGGATGTGCCCGTGTACGACAGATTCAAAATCGTCTTCGGACAACAGCATGCTTCCACCGACTCCGAGGAATCCGTCGAGTCCAATAATTGGAAGGAAGTTGATCGCAGCCTGAGCGGCAAAATTACCCCGTGTGGCACTGCGAGCTAAACCGATCGGATCAATGAAGAAACGTGCTTCGGGTTCGATTTCATTGTTTCCTAAGCACCGATTCATGATCGTGACAAATTTGCGATTGGATGTTAGGGGACGAACCTTTTCGACTTCGCGCTCCATCCAGCGATCGACAAAGGCATCGAGTTCCTCTTCGGAACTGCAGCCGACCATCAGCCCGTCTTTTTCGAAGAACTTAAAATTCTTCCCTGCAGCATTGAAAGTTTCGTAGTCTATCCCGTCTTCGCTCTCTTCGGTGGTAATAGGTTCTCCGGTTTCGGCGGCGATCACCTCACGACCACGTTCTAGGATTCGTTCACCAGCTCCGGACTCGGTATCCAGTTCGATAATCAGCATGTATTCCGGATTCTGTCTTCGCGGAGCGATAATTGCGAAAGTCATTTCTCCGGATGGGAGTTCGCGAATATCATCCAAGGTCACGCCGACCTCATCTTCAACTTCACCGTAAGCAAGCCTCGCTTCATCCCATAAACCGTCAATGAGCGGGGAGATCGATTCGTCCTGGGTCATTTGCCCAAACGAAGTCTCCTGCAGTTTTCCAACCATATCGCGGAAGTCGTCGATTTGGATAAACGCAACGGTCGTTTCGGGCAGCAATTCCTGTGTCCTCGGTCGATTGCTTGGATCTGCTTCCTGGCCAGTAACTAGTTGTTCCGTCGCGGTGAAAGCTAAGATCGCAGTAAAAACGAAGCTTGCGTTTACAGCCGACTTGAAGAAACAGCGGTTTGGAGAAATGCGCATTCGGGAAAGCATGGTTATTCCTGGGTTTTAATTGGCCGTTATCATGGAGTTATCGATTGATCAGCGTTCTGGCCTAGTTTGATCGACGCCCCACGAATTATAAACCCGCCTCGGCATTAAATTGTTTCGTAACTTACACCGGAAATACGATATTTTCGATTGCGGCGAGTTTACGAATTGCGTTTAATTTTACCAACAGGCTCTCTTTTCTTTTAATTCGTTCGGTAACCATTGGTTTTTTTGAGTTTGGGCGCCCCGCCCAGTTCGTTTTGACTTGTGATTCGCGAACGACGATAAACAGGATAGGCCGATTTCGTTTATTTTAGGTAACTTTTCGCTTCGGCCGGGTTTAATGGGAAGATGTCGTGCACGCTTAATGTCCGAGGTCTTTGAACTTATTTATGCACGTTGGATTGCGGGTCCATTGGCTTTCTGCAACACGGGGAAAATAGTGTCTACAAAATTAATCTCATTCAATTTGTCATTCGTTTGTGCTTGCTTTTTTCTTTGTTTTGCCAGTGGTGTTGCTTTTGGGCAAGGTGGAGGCGGCGATCCCCGTCCCGACGAGGGTGGATCTACGGGGCAATTCGAACCGGTTGAAACCAACATCGATCAAAATAATACGAATTCTTCGGGCGGTTCGACCACCACCGGTGCAGGTGAAGGCGTTGGTGAGTTAGGTTCCGCGGTTGAGTTCGAAGAATTTGATGACACCCGAAATCAAGGTTTTGTCGGAGTGACGGCAGATCGAATTCAAGAGTCGGGGTTTATTGGGCGTAGCGTGCTCCTCGGTTCTCCATTAGCTGAAGGAGCCAGTTTCGGAGGCGGCGTCAATAATGTCGATAGTAACCAAGTTAATATTGGCGGAACGGCAGCGGGTGGCCGCGGTGGATTCGGAGCGGCAGGAAACGGCGTTCAAATAATCCGGCGGAGCATGAGATCGCGAGTTCGGCCGAGTTTTGAAGCTCCTAAACTCTCAGAAGCTCAGGTTTCTGGAAGGTTTGAGCGGCGAATGGGCTTGCAGCCTAGTGAAGTCGCGACTTCGAACAGTTACTCTGTTTCGCTGAAAAATCGAACGGCAACACTCAGTGGTTCCGTTGGCAGTAAGGCCGAAAGCGACCGGCTGATCCGTCAATTAAGACTGGAGCCCGGGGTTTACAAAGTGATTAATCGCCTCAAAGTTGTCAATTAAAACAAATTGTCGATCTAAGTT
>JAAHTH010002904.1_pt1 | contig 12438 bp, 14 predicted proteins | sample 6116091 | NCBI WGS metagenome assembly JAAHTH01 (sample SAMN13939990, study PRJNA603662) | sponge metagenome | isolation source: marine sponge | host: Mycale hentscheli | place: New Zealand | collected 2006
TGTAAGCTTATTATGGTTACCTTTAAGAAAAGCCCAAGTTGAGACAATAGATCTAACTCCCATTTCTACAACAGTATCGCATTCCGAAGCATACTGGGCTATAATTGGTAAGTGTTCATTAATATCCCCTGGCTCCTTACAAACCATATTAAATTGTTCGTCAATTATATCACTCATTAAGTTTATTTACTTATAAAATTTTCTAATTCAACAAGGTGTTTATATTCTCTTTGACTGTAAAATTCGGGTATCAATTGTTTTTCTTCTTTACTCTTTTTTTCCTTCTTTATCTTTTTAAGATAGTTTAATCTTTTAAATTTCAATCTAGGCAATATAGAATAGATGTAGTCATATTGAGACAACTTATCATCAAATAGATTCCAATCCTTATTAGTAGGTATATTTATTTATTCATTTTACTCGTTTGAATACATACTAGTACACCTAGTAACCATAAATAGATTAAACTGCGATTCATCGTCACAGTTCATATCTATCTTCTTCTTACTAAACAGTAAGCTATTAATATATTGAAATATTGTCATAGTTATAAATTAGTCATCGTATTAATAAATTTTTTAGCCATTGCTTTAGTAGTATTGTTTTCAAAGAAATGTTTTTCAAATCTATCAATATATTTTTCATAATGTTCACTAAAAGGTGCTAAATGATTAGTATAATACATTTCCGTAATCATTTCAACTATTAAGTTTTTAGGTAAATCAGTTAACGTTCTTTTAGGACAAAAAGGTATTTCTTCAAAAAATGGTATACAACCATTACCTAATATTTCGTAATGTCTCATACAATCCCAGCCAGCTTTTTTTGCAGTAAATGCAAATCTAGAAGATGCATATTCATTGTAATAATCAGCTTCATTATCAAATTGATATGTGGAAGGACCACTTAAAAATCTTGGATATGCGAAGGGTATATGTTTACTGATATCAGTTAACATTATACTTGATGTGTCTTTTATTTTATTTTTATTAAAATTTACCTTTACAGTAGGTAATGCAAAACTTATAGGAAACAATCTTTTATCATTATTACTCAGTTCTCTTTTAAAAATAGGTACCCCATACTTTAATATATCTTCTGGTTTACCATTAAAAAGTTCTTCACGGTCTTCCCCATCTATTAAAGCAATTTTATTCTTTGGTACATATTGTAATATTTTTTCTATATCACTATTATATCTGGTAATCGAGCCGTAAATTATTAAATCAAAATAATTATTTTTTATTTTAGTTGATATATCACTTCTATCAACACCATCAATATCAGGAATAGTTCTTGTAACAGTAAAACCTTTACCCCAATTACTAGCTGCGGTTTTTAGATCACAAGAATCATATAGATAATGACATTTATTAATATCGACAACCGAACTACCATATAATTCTTTAAGACCTATAAGCAAACAATCATTGAGATAATCTACACTTTTACCTTGCGATAAAAATAGTATATTCATAATTTTACCAATACCTACAGATTAATCTTAGTAGTTGCAATAAACATATCATCATTCATCGCATAAAATAAATCAATAATATCTTGCATAAAACCTTCAACCTGCTCGTCAGTAAGTTTAGTACTATAAGCAAAGTTAGGAGCATTCGATCCAGCATTTACATTGATACCAGTATGTCCGATAGCTACATTATCCTTTGAATAAGTAATGCTGACACTACATTTACCAACGGTTTGTAGACTACCATCACTACCTTCGAACTCATCATGTACCATTAGATCATCGCCGTCTACTTCAATAGGCTTTTTAATATATTTTGAAGATAAAATATTAGCAATCTGTGTATTCAAAAGTCTCTGATACGCTACTGCACCAAACTTATCCAAGTTAGGAATTTCCCAACAAAAACTAATTGCATCATCACTTGCAATATAATCGTTCTGAAGTACATCTTCTTGATCGATCATACCATCAATACCTACATTCATATAACCTCTGAAGGCTATAATATTTCCAATAGGTAAAGTTTTCTTTCGAAAGAAATTATACGCAAAACGTTTATGAATTAAATCACCGTCATAATTAAGATTCTTAATAATCATAACTTAATTATAAACTATAGAATGAATTTATCAAGCTTATCTTTATTATTAATTATATATTCCGGATAAGTGTTATCTATTTCTACCTTTTTTAACGACCCTTGCCTTCCAAAAATATCTTGCAAATTATCTACAGTATCGTCTAGATTATCTTTAATATCATCTCTATTAATTTCCTGGTGGCTGTAGCTAATAATTTTCTCTTTTACTGCTTCTTTACCACCCATAAAACTAAAATGCCAACCACCTCTATCAACTAAACTATCCCATTTGAAATTTCTAGTATCATTCAAACAAACATTTTTTATTGTTTTATAACTAGTAAGGGTTGTACCTTTCCAATTATTTTCTTTAAAAACGTTAAAATAATAATAGTACATATTTTGAAGCAATCTGTAAATCTTATCTTTATTAAAAAATTTATTTAAATTTTCAATTACCTTCGGGTTAGGTATTTCATCTATATCTGACATTAATATGATATCTTCATCGTTGCACTTACCATACCCAACGCGTAACATTTCTCTATGTAAAAAATCTCTACACCAATTTTTTTCATTTTTAGGATAATGTGTTGCATTTTTGAAAAATGTTAATACTTTATTTGTTTCCTTTTCTTTAAAATTTTTAGGATTGTCAATAAATTTAATATCATTAAAGTCTTCAAATTCTAAATCGTGCTTAATATAAATTATCTTATCGGAATATTTTTTAAATAAATCTTTATTTTTTTCAAATATATACTCTTTCTTTAAACCGGAATGTGTTATATTAAATTCTGAAATAATAAAATAGTCTACTACATTGTCTAAAATTTTTAATCTTAAATCAAGTAAATCGAGCTCGTTAAAAAAAATAAATGTATCGTAAATTTTCATAATTGTATTTTGTATTCTTCTAAGAATTTAAGTTTAAAATTTTCATATTCAACTTTACATTGACCGTAATCATAAAGATTATTATTAGTATCTTGATATAGCCAATCTTTAGTTAAGGCTTCCCCTTGAGACCAAAAGCCATCAGAAATATTATGCCTTGCCCAATATTTTGGAGCTATACAAAATTTATTCTTAGAACTCGTCCAAACAGCAAACCATGCAAAAGAAGTGTTTGATAGAATAGTATAATACGCATTATGTATAACTGAATAATCCCACTCTAATGTTTCATGTCTTACTTCAAAGTCTGGAAACCATTCTTGACTCGTTTTTACATCGTCCGTAATAACTACAAATTTCATATTAGAATTTATCTTCCTCATTTCTTCTATTGCATTATACCAATAGTTTTTTTGTAAAAATAAATCATGCTGTGGTATATACTCTGGGCCGCCTCGTAGATTTAAAATGCATGTATCCTTATTTGAGTACTTACTTTCATAATAATCCTCATTAACATATAACAGTTTTTTAATATCTCCCTTACGGTGATCTATATATTGTTCAGCTTGCATAGTACCATCTATTTTTGTATTGTCTGGTAATCTAAAAAAGTTAGTATCGATAGGATTTATATAACAATTATACTTCGGGTGAAATACGTTCTTTTCTTTATAATAATGTTTTATGTTTCCAGGTAACGATGTAGGTGGACCGCCTTCTGGCCCGGAACCACCATTAACGGTAATAGTTTCTAATTCCTTTTTAATGTTAGGAAATAAATTTAAACCTTTAAACTTATTAGGACTTTGTATACCAAATTTATATCCTAAATCTTTGGCTAATGTCCTTGTAACCGTATAACACCAAATTTGGTTACCAAGACCTTGACCGTTATATATTTCAGTTATTAACACTATATTTTAAATATACCAGTACCTTGACAATGACCGTACGGTGTAATGTCCTTTTTATAAGAACAAGTTAGATTTTCCCACCATAATTCCATCGGATGTGAGGCTGGCTTACCTGGTACTCTAGAAAGGTGTATATCGTCTGCAATTATAACCCCTTTGTATTTTTCTTGTTTCAATATTTCAACAAATCTAGCTTCTTGTATTCCGTCATGAGGATCCACATCTAAAATAATTAGTTCATTTTCAAGAATATCATCAATGTGATTAAAAATAGTATCCTCAACATATTTAATATTATCTTTATCTTTAATAGCCCGGTGACTGTGATCTATATCATATGTTGTAACCTGTACATCAGGATTAAGTGCACAAGCTAAAGCAGAATGACCTAAGAAAGTACCCAAATCAGCAACTGTTTTATAATAAGAAGATATGTGTGCATATAATTTATAAGGGCATCTACCTGGTGCACGATTTAAATTTTCAAAATCATCTTCCGGGGTGTTATTTTTACCCCAATGGTACCCTCCGAGACAATATTCTTTCAAGCTCGATAAATCGACTTTTGCTATATTTTCATCTAATGTAATCATGTTTATACTTACTTCTAATTTAAATTATTTCAAATAATATTTTGAATTTTTACCATGGAAACCAAATGGGTTTTCTATATCTTTTATTTCATCTACCGGACATTCATGTGAGAAATATTTAGCTACATCTGTTGGTGCAAATTTAATACCTTCCTTTTCCAGTAAGTGTCTATTATGGCAAGTTAAAAACCCATCTTCGTTCCAAAAGCCATAATATTGTTTCCATTCTAAATTTAATTTAGAGGGTAATTCAAGTAGTTTTTTGCTTCTAAATGAAAAACCACCATTACCAACTCTGATTAAATTCCCAAAAGGGTCTCTATATGAAATTTTATCATTTTGATCTGGCACAGGCCATATTGCACCGATGTAATCATAATTATAAAAATCATCCAACCAACTAGTCGGGTTAACTACATACCCATCATCCTGTACTAACAATACAAATTCAGTATCTATATAATCTTTTAAGTCATATAAAATAAATCGATTATATTCTTCATAATCTAATTCTTTATCCAACTTAATTATTTGCACATTAGGGTTCTCAGTTTCAGCATTTTTTGGAGTTATAAGCTTAACTTCACCAAAAGTAATACCTTTCATTGAATGTTTAATTGCATTGTAAGCTTCTTGAATTCTTACACCAGCTACCGCGACTAAAGTTACATTATTTAATTTCATATCAATCGATTTAAGTTATCATTTATTTCAAAGTTAGACGTCCATAAAGTATATAATGCTCTTTCTATCATATGACTTTCACCAGATACTCTATGATGGGTTGTAAACGTTTTTATATTTTTATAAAAATTTAGTGGAAATTTATATATTCTTTCCTTTTCAACTATATAATTTCCCCCTGGTGCGAATCTAACATATTTTGGAAAAACTGGGTCTTTATATACATATTTCAAAAAATCATTATAAGCATTAAAATATTTTACCGGGTGTTTATGTTGTTTTAAATACCAGCTGTCATTTAGTTCCATCCACCCTCCATCACAAGATATAACTGCAGCACCGTCGGTAATACCATCACCATTAGGGTCATGTTCCTTAAAATCTTCTATGGGTGTGAAATAATTATTTTGAATTAATTCATAAAACTTTTTAGAACTTACATGTCTAGGGAATGTATTACCTTTAGCAAAAATGCATATATCAGGAAGATTGTCATAATTATCTATAATAAATGTCATATAATCTGATATATTATATCCATTATATTCACCATCTACAATATTAAGAGATGGGTATAATTCTTTAGCTTTAGAAGGAGAGGCTTTCGTCGTTCCTTCTGCATCAATAAATCCTCCAGCAAATGTTTTATCATAAATTATATGATCTATTTCAATATCTATTAACCAATATAAAGTATTAAAATAATACGAAACAATTAATTTTTTACTTCCAATACTCATATATATTTTTTTCCACTTCGTAATCCATTAACTTTGTCTCTCGTTTTGGTTGTTCGATAGCCCAATTAAACATACTTTCAATAAGTTTATATAAATCTGTCTTATCTTCAAAGTTTAAAAGTTTTTTTGCTTTTGTATGGTCGCAATATGCATGTTTTGCTTCATGTCTCGGTTCTCTGTATTCTATTTCGACATGTAGTTGATGTTTATTCATTGCAATATCTTGTACAATATTTGCAACTTCATTAATTGTAAAATATTTATCAGCACCAATATTAAAAATTTCTCCATTATGTTCTGATATTAGTTTTTCAAAAGGTTCCATATAATATTGTATATCTGAAAAAGCTCTTGTTTGTTCCCCATCCCCGTAAACTAAAATAGATTCACCATTTAAAGCCTTTTTAATAAAGATGCCAATAACATTTCTGTATTTATCCCATATATTTTGATATATACCTAATACATTATGCGGCCGTACAATATTATACATAAGGTCAAATTGTTTATGGGCAGTAATTATATCCATTTCAACTGCATATTTTGCGATACCATATGGGTCGATTGGAGCCTGCAACAGATCTTCAGTAAATGGTGGTTTATTGTCACCATAAACAGCCATAGAAGATGTAAAAATTAATTTGCTTTCATTTTTTATGCATTCATTTACAATATTAATAGAAGCTAATACATTATTAGTATAGTTAAAATTTCGTATAAAAGGGGAAAGACCTTCAGCGGCATAAGCAGCAAAATGATAAACAACTTCCGGGCTATATATTTCAAAAATATCTTTTAAACCTTGTATATCTTTTTCTAAATTTAGATTACAAAATTTAAAATTATCATGTTTAGGTAAAAAATCTTTATAACCACCAAAAAAGTTATCTATACCTATAATTGTATGTCCTTTAGATAATAAGTGTCTAGATAAATGACATCCTAAGAGTCCAGCTGCACCTGTAATAACAATATTCATAAGATTATTTAACCTTTAAATTTCAATTTACAATATTGGATTTCTTTAGATATTAGACCTGGATCTGCCCCTTCATTATTGCTAATTTGGCCAGGGTGTTGTCTAATTACAATACCATGATAATTTATAATTCCAGGGTATCCAAATTTATCAGCAATCTGTTTATAAAAATCGCAATCCATTAACATTACTAATTTTTCGTCAAAAAATATTTTTTTATCTCTATTTCTCAAAGAAATAATACTAGGTCCGCTCATTGTATTTTCTCCTAGGTAAATTCTTTCCGTATATGTCGGGGTAACAATTCTAGAAGCAGTTTTAACATCGCGGGTTTCATAAAAGCAACTTGCTGCCCATTCATAATCATTTTCTCTATAGAAATCATATATAGTCTGAAGAGTATTTTTATTACGTACAAAATCATCTTGAAATAAAATTTGTATAATTTTTTTATGACATCTATTTAACACTCTATTTGCATTAGGTGATAAACCTTTATTATATGGTCGATCATCTAAAGGTATATCTTCACTTTTAAAATATTTTATATCTAGAATGGTATCATAATTATCTAACATTTTTTTAATGTTATCATTATCACTATCATCACTAATAATAACTTCAAAATTTTTAAATGTTTGTTTTTTTAATTGATTTAAAGAGAATTTTATAAATTCTGCTCCTTCACCATTCTTATCGAATGCTGGTATTGCTATTGATATTCCGCTTTCCATAAATTTACGCTTTCCACGTTTTTATATAGTCTTTAAGTTCTTTATCAGAACAATTGCCTACAAACTCACTATGATTATAATTATTTTGATACATGTTATGTCTCTCTCTTATTGTATTTTCATGAGGAAAATGCCAAGCTATAGCATTATGATCTTTAACTCTATCCCATGTATAACCTAGCCTCTTAACTCGATTTATAATTTCATCATCTTCAAATCCCCAAGCGACAAAATTTTGGTTATAACCGTTAAATTTAATAAATCGTTCTTTATTATACATAACCATACCCCCTTTACTACCTGGATGAGCTACTAAAAAGTTATCTGTTTCGTGATATGGTACAGGTTTTAATTCTCCAATTTTATCGTTCAATAAATTCATTTCATATTTACTAGTAAACTTATCCATTAAATGTTGCTTAAGGTGTACAAACATTCCATTGTAGGGGTGTAAAATACCTAACTTATTATCCTTTTCGAACATTTCCTTACCTTTTAGTAGGTATAATGGGTCAATAAAAACATCAGTATCACCTGCAATAAGGTAATTAGATTCTAAATTTCGCATACCTTTATTGAAAGCTAATGTCCTGTGGTATAACCCATCATTTTTCATGAATAGTATTTTACAACCATATTTTTCATGTAGTTCTTTTAATGATGCATCTGGTTCTTTATCATCATTTACTATTACTATTTCTAAATTTTTAGAAAAAGTCCTATAAAAAGACAACACACATTTTAAGTTGCGTAATCTATCTTCTACATCTTTTCTAAAGTGAATAATTAAACCTATATCTTTTAAATCTGTCATACTGTTATAATTTTAAATTCTTTCCTATAAAGTCCTTCTGTATTTGTATTATCATTAAACCATCTTGATGGTACAACAATTATATTTTTCTTGTTAAAATATGATGCAAACCATGACAAAGTACTGTTGGATATAATTAAATTTTTACATCTTGTTAGGAATAAAAAATCTCCTATTTCATCACCACCGTCTATAATTTTAACCTCATCTGGTAATAACTGATTAGCATAATTTTTATCATCAGTAACCGCGTAAAACTTACTATTTTTAAATAAATTAGTACTATCGTTATAATATTGATGATTAATAATATTATGTTTGGAGTATAGTTTATAATCTCCACCTCTTACATGTATACCAACAGTATCATCGTCTATAAAATTATCAATTTTTTCTATTTTTGATTTTAAAGAACTAAAACTAATAATATCTAAATCATCTTTATCAAAATAATAGTCAGATTGAAAATAGCCTTCTAATAACACGTTACCATCTATAAAAGGTATTTTATTATACTCGAAAGATGGTTCATTATATAAATTAAAACTGCTATCTATTTTATTTTCTGGTATATTTTCAAATAAATTATTTTTATATGTACTTGGTGTATTACCTTGACTAGCGTGAAATTTATTATTGTAGTCTATAAAAAATTCTTTATCATGTACCTTTGCATAATTATAACCAGCTAATATTTGAAAAAGTTGATTACCTAACCCGCCTTTTAAATTAACCGTTACTTTATCTTTTGTTTGCATTTCTTTAAAAAGTTAACTACATCATCTACTGAGGAATCAGGTACACAACCTTGCCAAGCTGGTAAATAACCATGCTTATTTTTAAATATTTCAGCACTATCCATTATTTTTTGTTGCCAATTATCGCCTCTTCTAATAGAAGAATTTTCTTCACTACAAGCTTGTTCTTCAATATAATCTAGGCTATTAGCAATATCAGACCACCACCAATACGGGGTACTATAACCAGCTTTAGCTAAACTATAAGAATGCTCGACATGTTCAAAATTATTTTTATCAAAATTTTCATCAAATAAGCCTACTTTTTTTAGACACTCTTTTGTGTAAAAACAAACTGCTCCTACACGGTGTTGAATTAATGCTAATTTAAAATTACTATATTCTTGAATTTTTCGTGGTTTTGGATCACCTTTACTAATATTACCTTTATTAGCTGGACCATGGTAACCAAACATCATATGATGTATACCAGTCTTTTTATGGGCATCGATATAAGCTTTGAAAGCATTATCTTTGAATATCATATCATCTTCAACTATAAAAATATAATCACATCCAGTCTCTAATAAATGTTTAAATAATTTATTTTTACTTTTACATACACCAATATTTTTATCATTATTAATTATGTTATAGCCAGCATTTTGTATAGATACTTTACCATCATTTACTATTATTAATTCATCATACCATTCTTTATTAATACTTTTTAAACATTTTTCTAAAAAATTATTTCTATTACATGTAACAATACCTATTCCTATCTTTGACATTATATATATTTTATAATAAATAATTAATATGTCAACCGAAATAAGTATAAAACAATTACCCGCAGTAACGGAGATTAATGATGATGATTTGTTACTCGTACAAACTGCAAATGCAACTAATACATTAAAATTTGAAAATTTTGTTGTTGGTTTAGAAACTACTACATTTGCTCCAATGCTTAGTGCTAATTCAGCACAAGTTAGTTTTTTAAGTTCAGTTTGGAATGATACTTTTTTCAACGCACCGGTCGAAGACGGTCCTAACATATTAACTACTAATACTACTAGTACTCAATTTTCGTCAATTGATTTAGAGATGATACCTATTGATATTCTATCACCAACTACAGGTCAAAAACGGACGTTTTATTTCTTATTATCTGCTGGTCCCCCGGTTTAATTATTAGTAAGATCATCAAGCTTCTTGATTTTTTCTAACTGCTCTTTAAACTCGTCTTCATCTTTTTTTGCTAATCCTTGAGATTCTAATAATTTTTCCATCATATCTAGATTTTCAGGATTAAAGATTTCCGAACCACCGTCTCCTCCCATAATATCACCTTCTGCATCGATATATAGTTTAATCATTTGCATACGTTCTTGTTTATTACCAAAAACTTCAATCAATGCTGGTGAATCGTCTCTAGGAAAGAATGGATTATCTTGCGGATGTTCATGGTAGTGTCTTTGCAGTACTTTAAAAAAGCTATCAATTTCTTTAATATATTTTTCATCAACTTCTCTAACACCGTTATCTTCCACTTTAATATCATTAAATTTTGACATTGGAATAAAAAATATAATATCCAAATTAGTTAAAGCTTCTCTAACAATAGGAATACATTCATCAATAAAATCTTCATCGATATCACTATCTTCTTGACTCATCGACCACATAGAATATACTAAGTTATCTAAAGGACATCTATCAAAAATAACTTTATCACCTTTCCTGAATTCTTTCAAGGTACCAACCATATAATCAAGAATAGCTTTTTGAGATTCTTTAGTAGTTTGTTTACTATGAGGTAAACCTTTTTCAGTTAAAACGTCTCTATATGTTTTAACCTCCCGACCATACATATCCCACTCATTTAAGAAGTCTTGTATTAATGTACTTTTACCAACATTTGCTGTACCACAGATTGCAATTCTCATATACTATTATTTTATAATAAAAATTTGATATATCAAGTCTATATACTATAATTAATATATGATTACGTTTGATGAAAAGTCCCATACTTACAAATGTAGTAAAACCGGTAGAGAATTAATATCGGCAACTACTTTAATAGGTAAGTATAAAAAGCCATTTGATAAAATGGAAAATGCAACCCGAGTAGCCAATAGAGAAGGTTTGGATGTCGACTTTGTATTAGATATGTGGGAGACGGAAAAGAATAGAGCTTGTGATTACGGTACCAGTATTCATAAGGTCATGGAAGACTATTTAACTGAAGGGGTTCAGGAAGAAGAGCATGAATCTTTATATTCTTCTTTTAATAAATGGAAGCACATCTTTAAGAAGTTTCCTACTTTATTATGTGAAGAAAAATTACATGATTTAGATAATTTTATTGCAGGTACAGCAGATTTAATCTATGAAAACAAGACCCATTTCATGGTAGGTGATTTTAAGACTAATAAAGCATTTAATTTCTTTTCTCAATATAATGAGTTTATGCTTAAGCCTATGGACCATTTAAGTGTATGTGAATTTAATACATACGGCTTGCAATTATCGTTATATGCTTATTTACATGAAAAGAGTTCAGGTAAAAAGTGCACTGGGTGTGTAATATTCTATAAGGATAAAGAAAATAAGTTTTACCCAATCAGGGTTAACTATATGAAGAATGAAATTATTGCATTAATTGAAGATTACAATAATCCCAATTCACTATCTTCAAAAATTGCTTAATATACTTTTCTCTGTTAGGTCCATACTTTTTGTAATAAGCATGCTCCCACACATCTATACCAAGTAGTATAGTTACGTCTGAATCCATTAAAGGGTTATCTTGGTTATTGGTAGGTATTAATTCTAATTTATTACCTTTCTTAACTAACCATAACCAACCTGAACCGAAATGAGCTAAAGCTTCTTCAACAAATTTAGCTTTAAAATTATCTACACTCTTATATTGTTTTTCAATTAACTCTTTAACAGGCCCTGAAATTGTTTTTCTATCCGGTGACATCATATTCCAGAATAACTGATGATTATAGGCACCTCCTGCATTATTACGAATTGCATCTTTTTTAGATTTTGCTTTCTTAACTATTGATAATAAATCTTGCTTATTAGTAGCTGGTAATGCGGCATTTAATTTTTTTACATAACCTTTATAATGTTTGTTAAAATGTAAATTCATTGTTTCAGCATCTATACTAGGCTCTAGAGCATCTAAAGCATAAGGTAGCTTTATAGGTTTTATACCGCCTACTTCTTCTAAAATTAAATCTGCTAATTTACTATATTCCAT
>JAAHTH010001960.1_pt1 | contig 12435 bp, 9 predicted proteins | sample 6116091 | NCBI WGS metagenome assembly JAAHTH01 (sample SAMN13939990, study PRJNA603662) | sponge metagenome | isolation source: marine sponge | host: Mycale hentscheli | place: New Zealand | collected 2006
GAACTATTTTTAGTTTCAAAATCTGATGTAGGATTAGAAACAATGCTATCTTGACCAATTCTCAACGCTTCAACTAAAGCATTTTGTGCTGTTCCTGTTGTTCCCGCGGGTGCAGTTTGGAAATAAATATCACCACCTGCTCCCGTTCCCGTACCTCTTGAACCGTTAAACTCCCAATTATAATCTGAAGCTGTGTCTGTTTGACCTGCTGAAATATTGGTTACATTAAAGCTGATTTTTAATGGATTGATTGTTGTTTGCTCAATACCTGCTCCAAAGTAAAAGTTATCTAATGTTGAACCTGAAGTTTGTGCGCCAAAAACACATTGATTATTACCATTAAATTGAGCATAAGCACCAATTGCAACAGAATCAGAATATGTTCCTGCTGTGGTTGCTCCCGTATTTCTTCCAAGTAAAGTTAAATCAGTCCCATTAGTAATATTTGTACCTGTTTGAATACCTATTCCTACAACCCCTCCTGCTATAACTGTATTAGCAAAAGCACTTTGTCCAATACCTGTATTAAAAGAACAACCTCCTACTGCTGCATTAAATAAACTACCAAATGAACCAACACCTATACTTACATTATCCCTTCCAACTGTATTAGAATCTAAAGATAAACTTCCTATTGCTATATTTGCAAAACCTGAACTTAAAGCACTCATTGTACCAAGACCAATACCAACATTGTTGATTCCTGTTGATACAGATAATGCAGTTGATTGTCCTAAAAATACATTTCCAGAAGCTGTATCACTTCTGTTTCCATTTCTTGTTGAGTGAATAAATAAATTGTTAGCTAAATCATATCCTTCTGTTGAACTAATATCTCCAATTACATCTAAAGTAGCATTAGGAGTTGCTGTTCCAATTCCCATTCTAACACCTGTTCCTGTGTATGATGCTACACCTGCATCAGAAATTGTAAAATATTTTGTATTTGTTGAATCTGCAAAAGCTGCTACATTTGCTAAAGCATTTTGATTATAAACAAATAATTTATGAATAGAAGTGCCTAAAAATCCAACACTTAAAGAACCAACATTTGAAGCGTAATTAAATATATCTGTCCCCCCTAAATCTGAATTAAAAGCAGTACCACCTTTTAGAGTAAATAAAGCACCATAATTAGCATCAGGTGTTCCAATTACTCTTAATGCAGGTGAAGTTCCTCCAATTAAAGGATTCATTGAAATTTGTAAACCTGCTGTATTAATATTAGTTGCATCACCTTCAATACCTATTACAGCAACTGCTCCGTTAGTTCTTCCTGTTGTTTGGTCAATTACCATTCTAAAAGCATTTCCTCCACTTGGTGAAGTTCCTTCTACATTTAAAGCATAAGTATCTTTTTGAATGTCTAAACCGTATAAAGGAGTATTAGTTCCAATTCCTACATTACCACCATTAAAACTTAAAGTATCAGTTAAGTTTACCTCAAAGGTAGTAGGTACTGTTCCACCATCATTTGCTACATCAAATATTCCATTGCCATCACCACCACCAATATCAGCAATAGTAGCAAAAGGATTTGCACTTGATGGTAAATTTGCATTAACAGCAGCATCATATTCATTTTTTGGTAAAAATTTTGTAATATCCATTATCCTATAGTTGTTATAGTTAATTCACTTGTTAATGCATCATATGGTATTGAATCGTATAAATCTCTATTGCTTAATTCTGGATAAGTTATACCAGTTCCTTTTGATAATATACTACCATTAACATTTACATTATTATCTCCAGAATTAAAAAAAGATATAGAACGTTTTCCAGCAGGTACATTAGCAGCACCAGCACCAGTAACAATATCTAAAGAAGTTGCTACACCAGTAACAGGAGTTGAAATAACTGTTATTTGAGTAAGAATTAAATTTAATATAGCCGATGGGTCTAAGTATTCCAATGGGCCAACTGGTATATAATCAGCGCCATTAACATCTTTATATGTAACTACTGGTACACCAGTTTCATAATTTGTTATTTGTTGAACAACTTCATCTGCATTTCCAGTATCTCTAACAAGTAAAATTTCTATATCTTGGTCAGAAGCTATAATAGCATTTAACACTGATATTAAAGTAGATTCTGTAGCTAAGCCACCTGCTGGAGCAACAGCAGCAGCCATATCTTCTAAAAATTTTATTTGCCATATTCTTAAATTGTCAGAACCAGATTGTGGTCTACCAAATAATTTATCGGCTTTTTGTCCCATTTATGTAAGTTTTATGAGTGAATAGTTTCCATTTAATAATTTCCTACGCCTCTCACAAAGCTCATAACCCTCACGAGAACCCTCGTCGTTTGTGTTCCCTTCATAACAGGCAAATACTTCCCCATCAATACCACTAACAACACCTATGTGTCTTGGAGTACCTTTGGAATTTACAACAAGGAATAAATCCCCCACTGAAATATCAGAAGCTTTTAATTTTTTTCTATCAATAAATATTGATGAATTATCATCTTTTAATGCATTTTTCTTGCTTTCTTGTGTTGACCAAGACCAAGGCAAAAATTGTGTCATTTCTAATCCCATACTATTTGAAGCATGATCTAAAGCTGTTGAAACAACACCATTACACCAAGCAGCCCAATCACCTTCTTTACCTTTCATAAAAGAACGAACCCAAGGGCCTTTATTAGCATTACCAAGTTCTGTAGGATGTTCAAAAACAAACTGAGCCATATAAGCAACTAAACGTTCTTGTATAGATTCACTATTACGAAAAACAATTTCTTTAAAAGCTCTCATCATAGGAGCAGTTAAATAAATCCAAGTTTGATTATCAACCTCTCCAGTTTCTTCTAATCCATTAATTTGCTGAAATGTTTTTACAGCAGAAGCAGTACCATTACCATACCAATCATCAACTTGAACATTAACCCAAAACTTTTTAGTGTGATATTTATGCAAACATAACCACTCTTGTATTTTTTTGGTATAACCAGTATCTTTTTCCCCTACTTTAATAGTATAGGGAAAAAGTTCTAGTTCTTTTTTATAATCTTCTCTAATCATAACATCATTTGTAAATCTGGAGTTTCTGAAACTAATAAATCTATTAGAACGCCAACTCTAGGATTTCTTGCAACTGGTATATCAATATTGTCAAAATCATTTTTCCAAATTTTATGAAAGTCAATATTAACTTTTTCTCCCATAAATTTTTCCATTTCTTTTTTTGCTTTTTCTTTATCTGATTCTTTTTTATAAATATATTCTCTCTGAATACCTTTAACCATATCTTCTTCGGAAACTTCTGTTAATACATAATTTCCTTCTTTATCTATTTTAACATATTTGTCAATGATTTCTTTTTGTTTATCATCAGCTTTCTTTAAAATAGATTCTAACTTACGTTCATTTTTAGATAAAGCATACACTATCTTACCCTTTAATGTTGGTACTGAGGAAATTAATTGTCCTACAGCAGTTGATAATGTATAGCATTCAGCCATTGTTATTACTTTTTCATTAATTTCTTTTTCCATTTCTTTTTCTTTAGTCATTGTCATAATTAATTAATTTATATTTTTTACTAAATTAAAAAAATAATTTAATAAATATTAAGGTTCTTTATTAATTAATATTTGTGAATCAAGATCAACTATTTGATTTACATTATTTCTAACAGCTCTTAATTCAATAGTTTGTCCATTTAATACATTGCCTCTCCAGTTTAATCCAACATTTTGTAAGTTATTTATTGGAGCACCACCAACATAACCTATTTGCTTGCTTAAAACTTCTGCACCACCAACATATAAATATAAAAACCCCGAAGCATTAACATTAACAGATATTGTTACATCTACATGAACTTGATATAATCCATCAGCACCTACATTATGATTTGTTCCAGAAATAGGAGTTACACTATCACTCCAAGCAACATCATTTGTTTGATTTATATAATTTTCATAAATTAAACCACCACTAGCACCTGGAGGGCCTTGAATACCTTGTTCTCCTTGCTCTCCTTGAGGACCAGGAACTAATTTATAATCAACATTACCAGAAAAGCGTTTTCTATTACAACAACAATTACTTTTTGATTTTTTACAAGTTGTACAAGCCATAATTTTAATCTTTAGTATAATTTATAATAATAGAACCTCTACCTATTGCTATATCAGAATTGTAATTAACATTATCAAATATTTCTCCTGCAGTTCTTTCTAATTTAACATTAGTACTATCAACACCAACAGAACCATTAGAAGCAGTACCAGAAGCACCACCTATAGCAGTCTTTAAAGTATTTAAATCATTATTAATAATTGCGTATATTCCAACTATTGATTCATATTCAGTTAAAGATAAATTATGAATAACATCTTTAGTTGCATCATTGTCCATAGCCCAACTTCCAATAGGTAATACTAAAGTATCAAAAGGTATTTCTGGAATAGCAGCAGTTGTTTCTAATAAGCTACAAATCTTTTCACCCCATAATTCTAATAAATCATTAAGATTATTACAATGAGGTTTTATAATAGCCAATTCAGGACATTTAAATTTTAATCCATCATAAGTTATACTTGAAGTATAATCTTCTGGAGTACAACCACAATTTTGATTATTACATTTACACATAATTATTTTATTTTATTATAAGCACACAAAACTTTTTCCTTTTCTTCACAAGCATCTTTAGATAAATAATAATACAAGTAAAGTAAGTTACTAAGTTTTACATATGATTTTCTTTTTTGTTTCGTATTTCTGCCAATTTTAGCTAAATTAGATATAGAACAAGCTAAATCGGACATTTTACCCCAAACATTTCTAGATATATTTTTGTACTCTTTTTCACAACAATCTTTTTTATAAGAACTATTAATAGTTGTACTAACATCTATAATTTGAGGATCTCTATCAGCATTAAAAGGTGAGTAATATTGTATTTCTATTTTAACACAATAAACGCCATCTTTTAATAAATTATTTAAAACATATTGTGAGTTAGGAGTAAAAGATATTCCCTCACATATATAATCTATTTCACAACCACAGTCAGATAAAAGTCCATAAGATATTACTATTGTAACTTCATCTAAAGAAACTGAATATAATTCTTCATAATCAGTATAGTCATGCAATATTAATGCTTCACAATCTTGCGTAGGTTTTAATTTAAATATAGGATTTATATAAGTATTAAAACCAATTGGTGGAGATATAGATGATTCAATAGTATCTATATCAGCTAATTCTGTTATTAGATTAGGAGTATTTATTGGTTTGACAGGCATATTTAAAGTTAATTAACAGTCTAAGCAAATACTTTCAGCCATTTTATGGGCTTTTTTTATTGTGTCATTTGCACAATCGTACAAACAATCATCAAATTGTATTTCTGCTTTCTCTTTCATTAACCTTAATTCAACAAGTCGTTCATCAAATTTATCAGAACACACGCACTTGCTATCAGCAGGAAGTAATATTATTTTTCTTATCATACAATCTAAAATACAAGTAAACAAGAAGTTACATTTAGCACGACCTATTTCTTCATCTAAAGAATTGTAAAGTATATAAGTAACCTCATAAACTCCGTCTGGAAATTCAGATGGTGGAGTTTCAGGACTTAATTCGTATATATCATTTATATTAAAACAAATACAATCTGTATTCCCATTAGCACCACTTGTAGGGTCTTGTATCATATTGATAACAATATCTCCACTTACAGTTACTCCAACAGGTTTAGCATTAAATTCTATTCCTAAATTAATAGATTCAACAATAATTTCGCTAGAAACATTAGGATTTTCATACGCTTGCCAACCAGTTTGTGATGCTATAGAATTTATTGATTGTATTAAAGTTGCTCTTGTTGTGGCAATATCTGTTATAAATACTGTTTGTCCAATAATAGTACCATTAATATCTACAACAATTACACCATTTGTACCACTAACAACATCAAAAATTCCTTTAGCTCTTGTGCCTGGAACCCAATACATATTAACATCATTAAACTCTTGACCGTCAGGAAGTTTCCAGTTAAATCTAGTATATGAAATATCTTCTCTAGAAATATTTCCTTCAACACCATAACCATCACAACAAGTATATTTATTATAATGATTTATTAGGCAAGTAGTATCGCATAACGTAGCTGTTGAACAGTCATTATTCTCAGTTACGCTAAATGTTAAGTTAAAATTCATGATAAACAAAAATAGTATTTATTAATATATTAAAAAAATTAATTTTCCTCTGTTAATCTTTTTCTTATTTTGTAAAAATTAGTAATAGGAGTTACTGGTAATCCTGCAGTTTTAGCATAAGCACTAAATAATTGTTTTAAAGCTTTATCAAAATTACCCTTTCCAAGATTTGCAGTACCATCCATAGTTTCATTTAAAACTAAATATAAAGGGTCTTGAGCAGTTACCATCCAAGGATTACTATCAAATCTTGATACAAGCATTTTAGATACAGTTCCAATACCTTGTATAGAACCTAAAGATACATCAAGAAATCCCACAACATATTTTGCAGGTAATTCTTCAAATTCATCATCATCCCATCCAGACCTTAAACCATACCATATTAAATCTATACTTGTTAACATAATACTTGTTACAACAGCATTATGAATTATAGTATAAATTAATTTTTTTCTATTTTCAGGTGTTGGATTATTAAAATAATCTATTTGTGATTCAATATTTCTCATAGCCATTTTAGATGAAGCTGAACTAAACATAGTTAAAGCTCTTGTCATTGGGTTACTATCTCTTGCCAATGCAGTTCTATTAGTTTGGTCAAATGTTGGTTGAGTTTTATCAATAACTTCTTGTAATCTATTTAAATTATGCTGTTCTATTTCTTGTTCTGATAATTTAGAAAACTCACTTTCACCCATTCTACTTTCAGTTTCTAATTTAACAGCATTAAAAAGCCTCATAACAGTTAATGTGTCCATTATAGTTATACCAATCATTAACCTACTTTTAGTCATGTATAATGGCTTTTTATCTTCTCTAACATATTTTGTAAAAGGAATTTTTATTTTATCTTCTCCAATAGATTTACCCATAATAGCTTCACCAGATTCTCTATTTATCATACCCATTAATCTTGATTTAATTTTAGGGTTTTTCATCAAAACTTGAAAATCTGGATGATTAGTCATTTGTTCCCATTCTATAGGCATCATTGTTTCACCACCTTTAAATCCAGTCATAGATAATCTTTTCATTAAATCCATAGGATTTATAAAGCTTATACCTAATGCACTTGGACCAGAAGCATTAATAAATTTTGAATCTATAACTGTTTTTGCAGTTGCCAAAGATACTTGCTGCTTAAATACAACACCTAAATTTTTTGCTAACATAGCAACAGTAAAGTTATTAGCTACTTTATTAAATCTTGATGTAAGCTCTTTTTCTCCTTGTGTTGAAAATAATAAACCAGGGTCTTGTATTTTATTTAATGTACCTTCAATGCTTTCTATAAAACCTTTTTTATCATACATTGATAAATCTTTAATTCTATTTAATAATTTTTTAGCATTGTAAATTGGAACAGCATAAGCACTGTATATTGCAGTATTAATTTTAACACCATCTATAACTTTAAAAGGGTCTGCTAATCTAACAGCACCACCACGTTCTGTTCTTTCTCTAAAAGAACGAACATCATCTATAATATTTTTTGTTTTTGAAATACTAGTTGATGCATCCCCATGATACATTGGAAAATAATTTTTTATTTTTGGTAAATTATATCCATTTAGTCTTACAAACTCTTTATTCATTTGATTGTAACTATAATCCATAGCCTCATCTATTTCTTTTATAAAGTTTTGTAATTCATTATCATTTTCAATTTTATTTATAATTTCATTTAATTGATTATTTGTAAATTTAAAAGCATAACTTATATTTATATCACGATCTTTTATTTTGTCTAATTTAACACCATCTAATAAATTTTCCATACCACCTTTCTGCCTTGAAATTAAGTATATAGATAATTGTTCTGCTTTAGTTAATTTAATACTATTTTTATTAGTATCATTAATTGTTTTATCTAACTGAAATTCATCGTTTTCTATTTCATTAATAGACTGATTAGGAAAATCAAAAGTTGAACCTTTTTTATATTCTTTAGGTGTATTTTCATTTTTAAATATATTTTCAAATTCATCTAAGATTTTATTTTGTTTTTCTCCAGCATAATTAAGTGCTTTATGTAATACATTAGAAATAACAGTGTTTTCTCCACCAGATATAAGTTTAGTCCAAACTCTATTATTAGTAACATATTTTAATACTTTATTTAAGTTTTCTGCTAAAAACCTAGAAAATTTGTTTTTGGATTTTAAAACTTTATCTATATGTTCATTTTGAGTATTAATTTCATTAACTCCCTCATTTTCAACAACATCTTTTTTTGTTAAGTTTTGACCAGATATATATGCGTATGCTAATTGTTTTTTATGTTCTAATAATTTATTTATATCTAAAATAGATTTATAAACTTCATATAATTCTTCATCTAATTTTTCTTCTTTATTATTTATTTTATCTAATATTTTAGATACATTTTTATCATCAGCTAAAGTTGTATTTATTTTATTAATTAAATTTTCACTAAAACCTGCATATTTAGTATCTCTTCCTAATTCATCTTTGTATAATTTAGTAACCTTTTGCAATTGTTCAGTAAAGTATTTTCTAAATTTTTGATTAGGATTTTCATCAATAGCTTGATCTAAAGTATTTTTTATTTTATTTATTATTTCTGTATCACTTTTATATTGTATAGGAGATGTGTTTTTTTCAAAATCATTATTGTATTTACCTATACCTTTATTTATTTCTTTATTAGTTAAAGGATTTTTTATATCTTGATAGTTATATATTTCTGAACCTTTCATTGTAGGCTCACCTAACCTTTCATTTTTTGCAAAGCTTTTTGTAAGTATTAAAGAAACATCTTGTGAACCAAAAGTATTTCTTATCATACTCCAAAAATCTTGTAAAAACTTTTCAAATGAATTAGACATTTTACGGCCAGTATATTTTCTTCCTATTACCGTAACTAAATTTTCTTTACTACCATACTTTTTAATTGCCTTTTGTACTAATGGAGTATCTAAATACATTTCAATATATTCATGAGCATACTCGTGAGGTATTGTTTCTACAGAAGCATCATTACCATATGCAATAGCAGACAATACAGCAGATTTATAATGCATACCTTTTTTACCTGGAGGTATTTCAACATATTTACCATCTTTATCTATAATACCATCCTTGCTTAATTTAACCCAAGGATATTTATTATTCATATCATCAATAATTTCTGAAACAGTTTGTGGATGATTGTTAAGGCTATCAAGTGTATTTTTGTAATTAAATGTTTGACCAAAAATTCCAAAACTACTTTTTACTGTAATTTTTTTAAATTTAGGATTTCCATTAGGATTAGGAATGTTATATCCATTCTGTATGTATAATTCTATAGCACGATCTTCACCGAATCTTTCTACAAGAGCTTTCCAATCTGGGTGTGATTTATTTGGACATTGAGCCATATAAATATTATTTTATTTAATTAACAATTATTTTTAGTATCATTTATTTCCTCTATAGAAATTTTATTAATTTCTTGCGTAGAAAATTGAGTAAATTCTTTTTGTGTTTGAAACATAGTATTTTTTCTCATATCTTGTTGTACTTTAAATAAAGAATTAGTTTCTTTAATCATTTCTATATTTTTCAAAGCAATATTATTTATAATATTATCCATATTATTTGTAATAAATTTATCATCTTTTTTATACCTTGTTAAATCTTTAGAAACTTGCATATTAATATTGCTAGGAAGTATGTCTATAAAACTACCAATTTTATTATTAACACCATAACGATATAATTGATAATCAATAATGTCTTGTGCTAAATCAGGATTTAAATTTTGTAAATCTTTAAACCCTTTTATTATATCATTTTTTATTTCCTCTGAAGCTTTAAAGTTATTGCTTAATGAAACTAACTTTTCACCAGTTTTTTCAATAGTAAAAAAGTTTAGATTTTCAATAAATTTATTACCCTTATATTTTTCAGCATCTTTTTTATTTTCTAAAAATTCTTCATAAATTTTTATCTTACTATCAACATTTTTAATAATTCTTTCAACTTTCTTTTTTTGTTCTAAAAATTCATTACTTATAGAACCAAATTGTTCTTTAATTTCATATAGTTTTACAACTTGTGTAGTTACTTCTTTAGGTAATTCAGCTAAATCTAATGAAGAGTTTTTAATATTTTCTAATTTCTTAGAAGTATTATACATAAAATCAAAAACATTTGTCCTTCTTTTACTTAATTGATTTTGTGAAATTAAATGAATTAAATCTTCATTAAATTGATTTTTAAATTGATTTGGATTATTAGCCTGTAATGCACCGCCAAAACCAAAAACATTATTTATTTTGTTTTGTAAAGTTTTGTTAGAAGTTAAAAAGTTTTTATCTAATATGTTTCTTAATAATTTTAATTTTTTCTCTCTATCATTATACAATAAATCATTTTGTTGTATATTATTTACATTAAAAGAATAATTATTAAACTTTTTTATTGTATCGTTTAAATTAAAAGCTTTTATACTATTGTTTGGTAGTTGTTTATCTAATTGAATATAATCAATTAATGATGACAAATCATTTGCAACATCACTTGCCTCAATAAATTGTGCCATATTTTGACCATATAAATTTATTAATTCTTCTGGTTTATAAAAAACAGGTTTTTTTCTACCAAAACTAGCCTCATTATTTATTCTTAAATTTCTAATAAATTTTTTAAAACTTATATTTTCTCTTGTATTGTAAATAGAGTTTATATTCTCAAATTCTTGTGCATAAGATTGTATTGTAGAGTCATTAATTATTTTCATTGTTTGTTCTAAATCAAGACCAAGCAATAAAAAAGTAATTGCACCATCAATAGTAAAACCATTAATACCTGTAGAAGATAATATTGGGTCATTACCCATATCTAATGCAGCTTGTAATAATATTGCCATATCATCACTAGAATTATTTTTAAATTTTTTTAATTCTATTTCTTTATTATCTATTTTAACTTTAATAGAATCATTTAAACTAATATTATTTTGTGTAAACACTGACATTAATTTACTTGCAATAGCAAAACGACCAGTTGCAGAACTTCCAAATTTCATTTTAGTTGAAGTTTCTGCCATATCAACAACAGAGGATATTTTCATATCTTCTTTAGTAACACTAGCTTGTTGTTTAGCTTGTTGTGTTGTTTGAGTTTTTGTCTGATTATTGACAAATTCTCTAAAACTTTGTATGTCTTTTTTAGAACCTAGTAAGTGTGATTGTTCTGGGTCAAATATAACAAGTACATCTTCAGGTTTAGTTTGATGCTTACTGTCATATGTATCTTTAATTAAAACACCATCTTTACCTTCTTTTTTAGCATTTACTAATCTTTCATAATAAGTTTTTTCTCTATACTTCTTTCCTTCATCAGAAGTTATACTTGGATTTTTAATATTTAATAGATAGGGTTTAATAAACATATCTTCAAAAAACTCATCTGTAATACTTCTATCTTTATCAATATAAGCACCTGCACCAGTATCATAAGTACTTTTAAGATGCTCTTTCCTTTTTCTGTAAGCATCTCTAAATTTAATCTTAGATTTTATTTTCTCAGATAAAGATTGATCAATAATATTAGTTAATTGATTAATTTCAGGATACAAAGGTTTGCTTTTAGCCAATTCTAAATTTTTAATTGCTTTATCTAGCTCTTCTTTCCTATAAGGCTGCTTAACAACAATTTTTTTAAACAATTCTACTTCCCTTTCAGCATATTTTATTTCTTTTTGTTTATATTCTTTTGGTGAAAGGAATTTACTAAAATCATAATCCTTAACATAAGATGTTTCATCTTTACTAAATTCATTTTCTATTTCAACAAAACCATCTTTATATACAGTTGCTACTGATGGAATCTCAACCCCTTCTACATCTTCATATAAATAATACTTACCAATTATGTCACTTTCTTGAACTGTAACATCAGGATTTAATTTTAATAATTTTTGAACATCTAATGTTTGACCCCTTTTATCTAAATACGATTTAGAAACATCTTTACTACCTCCAAAAAATATTCCTTCTCTTGCAGAAGCTGCACCTGTATAAGATCCTAACTTATCTTTATCAAACTCTTCAAAATATTCAGGACTTCCATGATAAGCAATATCATTCGTTTTACTTTCTGGGAATATAGTACTTAAATACTCAGAATATTGTTTTTCTGTACCTAATTCAGCTAATTCAGGATTCTCATTAAACACTTCAGATACACCTTTTTTTACCCCACTAGCTTGTTGTTCAGCTTGTTGTGTTGGTT
>JAAHTH010002905.1_pt1 | contig 12435 bp, 5 predicted proteins | sample 6116091 | NCBI WGS metagenome assembly JAAHTH01 (sample SAMN13939990, study PRJNA603662) | sponge metagenome | isolation source: marine sponge | host: Mycale hentscheli | place: New Zealand | collected 2006
GTAAAGTCAGATACAAACTCTTCTCTACCATCAGGAGTATCATTTATTGTTGGAACAGAAGAATCTTCTTGTTGTGTACCTTCTCGAGCTTCTTTTAACTCTTTCATTCTCATCTTTACATAACCACCTCTTTCCATAGGTTGTTGCTGTTCAGCTCCTTGTTCTTGCCCAGACATTTCTTGCTGAACAACTTGACTCATTTCTTGAATTATAATTTGCTGATTTTCAGGAGAAGATTGTTGCAGCTCTTGCATAACTTCTTCTGGAGAAGTTTGCATTATTTGAGAATAAGCTTGTACAAGTTGCATCAACTGTTGTTGCTGTTGTTGCATCATCTGCATTTCATCTTGAGATGGTTGTTGCATTCCTTGTTCAGCTCTAGCTAAAAATTGTGCAGTAGGATTTAGTATCTTACCTTCATTGGCACCACCTGCTTTATAGATTCTGTACGTTTTTTTTGACATGTCTTAAATACTTATATATAATATACTAATTTTTAGTTTATTGTTTAAACATTAAAAATTTACTTTATTTCTTCTACAACGTATCCCCCGTTTAGATACATAGCAACTTCATCTTCATTTAGTTCTAACTCAAAAAACTCTCCACCTTCTTTTTTATTGGATAACCGACTTCTATAATATGGATCATTAAATATACTTTCTTGAGTTTCGGATTTTTCATTTTGTTCTCCTAATCTTTCATCACCATATAAATCAGCAATATATCGTTTTACTTTAGATACATATGTTTCAGAATTTGCTCCCGTTAGAGATGATGGTAAGTAATTAGCACCTGGTAGATATTTCCAATCTGTACTAGAAATGTCTGATTGATAAGCACCTACTCTACTCATGTCTCTTAGTTTTTGAACTTCTTGAAAAAACATATCTTCCTCAGATCCTTTGTAGTAATTTCTAGTGCCTTTTGTTCCTCTACGACCAAGTGTAAGAAGTTTTTTAGTTCCCCTATTGTGAGCTAATATACTCATACTACGTACATCATCTTCAGTAAGACCTAACTCTGGAAACTGTTGAGCATAGTCTTTAAATGTATCGTAATGTTTAATTAAATTATATGTGGTAAGAGCTGCAGCCTTTTTGTCATTACCTAAATCTTTCCAACTCTTTATATCAAAATAAGCTTTTGAAAAATCATCTAGTTGACTAAACTTAGTTTTACTTAGACCTAATGAAATATCTTCATCTTTAACATCTTTTACTTTATAACCTGCTTGTGTAATAACGCCTTTATCATCTCTGCTTCTTGGTACACTTGTACCAATTCCCGTTTCAACACCTAATATACCTACAGCAGCAGATTCTAACCAAGCTGGATCAACGGAAGAACCTAATGCTTCTGTCAAGTTTATTGCATCAGAATGAACTCTTTGTATGTTATTTTTAATACTTTTCTTTTCAGAAGAAGTAAAGTTTCTTTCTTTTTTTATTTCAGCATTATTTACGACTTCATTAATATTTTCAAATTCTTGATCTTGGAAATCGTATTTAACACCCTGAAGACTTACATTTTTCTTAGGTCTTTGTATCCAGCCTGTAAATAAATTACTATAAGGTTCTGTTCTTACATCCCCATGAACATTATGTGTAATTTGAGGTACTCCATTTTCTATCCCTGATACAAACCCTACATGTGTATTATGAGTTTTAGACTTTAAGACATCACCATGATGACTTGACCCTGGCCAAAAAATACCTACAATATCTCCCGTTTTATACATATCAGATGTAGTACTACTCTTAGCCTTTACAGCACGAGTAGTTTTAACCAACTGACTTCCACTCTTTACATTATCAAATGCTGGATTATCATATATATTATAAACTTCAGTACTGTTTTCCTTTCTATCCATATTCTCTTTTATATCCCAAGCATTGCGATATTTTACACCTAGAGCTTCTGTTAGAATATCATTTTGTTCTAAGATTTGACACATACCTCTAGCACATTGTTCTTCTTTTAACTTCGTTGGAATGTTAGTAAAGAATACAGCATTAGGATCTTTTGACTTATTTGATTTTTCAAATGCAGATTTAGTGATAGGGCCAAACTTACCATCTACTTGTGATGATTTTAGAAAACCTTCTTCAACTAATTTGTTTTGTATGTCAATAACTTGTTGTGTAGTCTGAGGGCTTTTGTCTGATTTGTATTTATTATAATACTTATCTACTGCAGAAAGATCTAAACTTTCATTAGCTAACTTTTGTTCTAATGCTTTTTTAGTATTTTTACCAAAGATACCATCTGCTCCAGAAGCTCCTATATTAAATCCTTTTTCCTGCAATTGTCTTTGAAGAACTTTTATTTCTTCTTTACTAGCATTCTTATAACTATCTATAAGATCAAGTTTTGCTTTATTCTTTTGTTCACTTTCATACTTACTAAGATTATCCATGTAGTTTGTTACATTATCTATCTTTTCATATGTTGAATTTTCTAAGGCTGCGTTTTTTGCAAGTTCTAAATTTTCTTCAGAAGTTAACAGTCTTTCAGGCATACTACCAATTGGCCTTGTGTATTCAGGTGCCGTATCTGTACTTTCAGAATCAACAGCGTCAACTACTGAAAAATCAAAATCTTGTTTAATAACTGGATTAAATTTATCAGGATTTAAAATTTTATCACGCAAACTTCTATTAAAAAAATCTTCGGTAAAGGATTTTGTAGTATTAACGGGCTCTTGTTCAACAGTCTCTGGCGATTGTTTAATAGCATCACCTACCATATCTAGTTTTGGAACAGTGTTAGATGCAGGAAATGGTGTTCCAGAGTTCCATGAACCACCTGGTTGCATTTCTACTATGTAACCATTCTTTGCATATTCAAGTGCTTGATTCTCATCTAAGTTAAGGATAAAACCTCCATCCTTCATATACTGTTCAGAAGCTAGCATTCTTTGTTGTACATCTGTATATAAAGGAGTACCCATAGCAGCCATAGCTTGACTATAAATAGGAAATGGATCTTCTACAGCTTGAATACCTATTGGTGTAGGAGTAACTTCTTGTTTCTCTTCTACAGCTACATCATCTTCTTCAACTAAATCAAGAAGGTCTCTAAAAGATCTTTTTTCTTCAGCAGGTTCTGCTACTTCAGGAACTACTGCAACTTGATCACTTGGTATAGGGTCAGCGCTGTAAATACTTTTGCCGTCATCACCTTTAATAGATGGTGGATTAATTTTACCTCCACCTAAAACTCGTGCTACACCAGCACCAGTACCCCATGTCTTAAGCTCATCTGTATTAGAAGCAATGTTAGAAGCTCCTACATCATTCTGTAAACCACTTACAATATTTTTATAGTAAGGTAATTGCAATGTTTTAATAGTTGCTGCAATACCATGCTCAGGTGTAGAATAATTTTTAACGCCTACTGAATTATAATCTGTTTTATCCTGATCTACATCTAACTTATAAGTTGTGTTGAAAGGATTATTTGCTGCTGTACCTCCTTCTGCTTGTCTCCAAGCTTTTAAAAATTTTAAATTTTCATCGGTAACAGGTGCACCTATACCATCTAATATTGTTGAATATATTGCAACATCATCAGACTCACCACCATCTTTTTTCTTAGGTAGTTTTTTTTGATCTGGAAACAATCTTTCTTTTGTTTTAGGATCATAATACATTCTTCCATAAATTTCAAATGGGTTTCCTATAACAGAATCCATACCAGGTATTTTATCTAAGTCATATTTATCATAATAAGAAATATAAGGTAGCTTTCTTTTTTTATCGTAACCTTTAGATAGTGTATAATGTCCTAAAGTAGATCCTCCTGCTAGTGATTCCATTTGACTACTTTCATTAGTATTAAGACTATTTATAACATTATAATCTATTACATCATCCCAAACATCATCATCATTTACAAAACTTTTATATGTTGAATTAGAGTCTTTACTTGATGTAGGTTTAAAACTAGATTTTGTAAATATCTCAGTCCCACATTGTTCTGGATATAAGTAACATAGGAAACCTTCATTAGCGGCTTTCTTTACATAGTTAGCACGCTCAACATCTCCATCAAACATTTTAGCATTTTGAAAATTATCCCAGGTTACACTTTTACTTCCATCTATACTCTCATAAGGCATTGGTGCATTTGCACCTTGTAAAAATTCTCTTAATGCAAATACAGGATCATAACCAAATGGTGTAATTGACTTAAGCATTCTCTGCTTTATTTGATCAACAGTACCAGTTTCCTCTTGTTTATCTTGTGGTGTATAAGCTGTTTGTTGTTCTTTAAATCCTGGTTCACCCATTACAAGCTTTCTATCTGACTTAGTTATTTTAGGAGTTTTAAAACCTTGTTGAAATTCCATCAGACTTTTTATACCGTTAACCTGACCAGCATCTTGAGCTTTAGGTAATGTTTTAATATTACCTTTATGAGTTCTAGCATATCTATTATTCTCATCTTCCATGCTAGGTATTAAAGTTCCTGAATATGATTTACCTTTAAAATCCCAAGATACATTACCTCCTTCTTTGAGTTCTTCTACTATATACCCATTAGAAGCATAAGTCATTGCTTCATCTTCACTTAATGGTATCTCATAAACACCATTACCTGGAAATTGATACTCACCACCAGGTTGCATTATAGTAGAATTACCCTCATCATCAAAAGCAAAGACTGGTTGATTTACACCTTTCATTGTAATCCGCCCATTAGCATTAGGTATAAAAGTATTTTTACCTGGATGCGCCCACTGGCCCCTTTTATCTTTAATAAACTTTTTCATTATCTAGGTGAGTATAAACCTTTCATCTCTACAAACTTAATAATCATATTAACATCTTGCGGATTATTTTTAATTAACTTTACAAAGTTGTTGTAATGTCTAAACTTCTTTCTTTGCAACTGGTCTTTATTATAGTTAAGATTAACTGGATTTAAAGTTTGTATATAACCGTTTGCTTGTGTATCCCATATTTGATTTTCCTCATAGTTACCCAAAAGCCTTGTTGTATCAGGAATTAAAGTACCCGTAGGAGGATAACCCGACCCATCGGGAAACTCTCCTCTATCTTTAGTAATATCCCAAAATTGATTGAACCTGTATTTTTGTTCTTCTTTAGATACTAATATATCTACTGAACCTAAATTTATAGCTGGATAGTTTTGCGCAAGTGCAACATTATTTTTAGGATATATGTTTAAGTTTAGATATCCAGAAACCTGTTCTGAATTAAAGATGACAGCTTGATCAAAATTATAATCTAAAACATGAAACTGATCTACACAAAATTTAGTATCTCTTTTATAACATTCTAAATAGTATTCTAAACTTCTAACTGTAACAACTTGCTTTCCTGTATTAAAAGGAATTGCAACTTCAAAAGGATATTGAACATTATAGAAATTACAATAATCATTGCAACCTGCATTATGCTCCCATATTGAGCCGATCTTTGTAGTATAATGTTTATTTCTACCAGATAAATATAAGTTAGGATGCCAATCATGAAAAGATACCCATTGCTTAGACTTAGGATCATAACTTATTGTCCATGAAGCATCTTCAAAAAATCTTGAATCTCCTAATGTTATTATAAGTTTGTTGTCTCTATTACCAGACATGTAATGAATGAACTTGTCTTTTTCTAAATATTCTACTGAGCCTTTATATTTAGACTTAAGCATGTAATCTTTTTTAGAAAAGTAAATTATCCCGTCTGTATTATCATAACCAGCAGAGCACCCTATACCTGCTACAGGATTATCTATATGTGGGAACTCAGGAAAGTCTTCAATAAGTTTATAAGGTAAGAACTCATTAAACCACCACTTCATATTTATCTGTGATATCTCAGTTAATCCTTGACCATAAGAAAATATTTTACCTTGCTGTTGACTAATGAAATATAATCCAGCTGGACTAGATATAATACCCAGCCTATCTTGAGATGAGCCATACTCATATTTCTTATCAGAAGCTGTGACACTTGTAGGAGTTGCAGCAAATAAACCACCATCACCTACAGTAGTTGCTACACCAACATAAGTTTCTCTTTCATCTACACCTTGATAAATTAAAGGACTAGCATCTTCAAATGTTATAAAGATTCCTGTCTTAGCATAATTCTTTACAGAGTTTATATCACTTCTAAATGTTACATTATTTAAAGGAAGGTATGTTAACCATCCATCTGTAGTATCTTCTTTTACCTGCGGCAAAGAGTAGTTGATTCTATTAGGGTAAGATGTAAAACATAAATCTGCTACAGTAGGATCATAAGTTTTATTCTGCAATACACCTTGAGTAAAGTATTGATTAAATACAAATCTAGAAGAGCTTAAAGAATAATCGTAAATATACCTGTTACCCTTCTCAATCATTGCAGGATCCATGTCAAACAAAAATTCTAAATCTGTAAATTTATATTTGCTATAGAACTCCTCATAATCAAATGTCCCTCTAGCTCTAAAATCTACAAGTACTTCTGACTCTACAAAAAAATCTCTAATACCGTTGTTAGATAAATAAAAATAGTCCCCTTTAACACCTAAAAAGTTAATACCATTTCCATCTAAGTTATAATAACTGGCTGGTGTTAATCCTGATCCAAAGTTATTATCTGTTATTGCATCAATTATGTTACTTACATTATAAAGATCTGCAAAATCCCAAGGTTCGCTATTAGCCCAATATCTTGGATAAGGAACTAATGGACTCATAAAATAATTATAAGGTGTATTTTCAGAAACATCAAACAACCAGTTATAAAAGAATGGCATTATATTCTTTTCTGTAAATCTATTTATATAAGTATCGCCTCCAAAAAATACAGGAGTCTTGGCTATCTTATTGTGTATTAAAGGATTAACGCAATTAGGTACTGTTGCACCAAAATTGGTAGTAGCTAAATTATTAAAGTCAATATCTTGTTCACAAGGAGTTGCAACAATTTGTTGTATATTTTCTAATTGTCCATATTGATTTCTTATACTAAACTTTAGTCCAGCATAATTACTAGCAATCTTATTTGTAAAAGGAATTACTTTACCATTAGTACTAAAACTAACACCCGCTTCCCCATGTACATTATTTTTCTGCGCAACTCCCAAGGTCATTAAGGATTTATCAACACTTGCCGTATCAGGATTTAAAGTATCACCACCATTATAAATAAATCTTGGCCCTATGTTTAATCCGTTTCCTGACTCTGTTCTTAATACAGTTAACCTAGGTCTTTTTCTATTGTTGATTCTATATCTTACTGAATCTCCTGCATTGTTTTGAAATTCGGGAAAATCTTGCACATCATCAAATACATAAATACCATCAGACATTTGAAATCTACTTGGCCAGCTTGTTGGTGGGACTACCCATTTATTATAATCACCATGACTAATTTGTTCTAAAGCATATTGCTGTGCTCTAACTATTTCATACAGTAATTTTGCTGTAGTCTGAGCTCCTTCAATAAAATAAAAAGTGAGTTGGCCAGCTCCTATAAACGGGGGCAAAAGTTGTGAACCAGAATAAGCTTTAGAGTATCCAGGAGTAGTATAAACATCTGATGCAGTAGCTACTGAAGCATTTTTAGCATTAGCTGCTGTAGCAAGAGCATCACCGCCTGTCATTGCATCAATCGCAGCTCCACCACTTAAATAACCCTCAATAACTGCATTATAGAATGGCATAATTCCAGGTAGAATACCAAAACCAGTTATATATTGAAGTTGTTGTCCAGCTGCATGGGTTTGCCCTGCAAAATCAAGTGAGTTTGTTACAGATCCTGTTGCAGGAGCTACAGCTGGAATCAATTGAGCAAACCTAGGTACAGTATATTGAGTTTCGGGATAATTAATATTTACCTCACCTACTGTTTGTAAGAGAGCATTAATAGCACCACCTACTGCTGCAATTAAAATGACACCATTTCCAAGTAACTTAAACTTAGGATGCCCATTAGGTTCAATAAATCTTTGTTCTGCAGTTCCTTCTAAATGCCCGTATACTTTTACTTCAGACATAGATAAAAAAGGTCTTTTAAAACTTGTGTCAGGAGAGTGAAAGCTTATTAAATCTTGTGGTAAAGTTTGATTAACAAAATCTTTATCAAAAGGATTTATTGTTTGGTTTTCTGGATATCTACTTAATATATAAGGATCATTAAAACCATAATTTTCATCATTTGGATTATCACTATTCTTTCTAGGTCTAATACAGTTAAAAGGATAGTTTGCATATAAACCTACAGTAGAATCAGAAACAGTTCGTCCTTGCAGTTCATAATCTCTAAAGTTATTAACCATACCTTTAGCTACTACAGATCTATTACCATGCCTAGAGCTTCTTAATATTTCATAACCTACTATACCCTCAATATCATTACCATCATTATCTTTTGGAAGAATTATGTTTTCAAATGAAACTCCCATGAGTCTAATAAAGTATTGGCCATTTCTCTCATCAAAATGATAGGCATCTTGATTAACTGAATTATCAGGAAATTTATGATGTCTTATAGGTTTACCACACAAATCAAAATCAGTACCAGTAACCTTTGTCCAACAATAGTATGAGGAGTTCCATATTTCAGGTTGGTTATCTGGGTATAGTTCAGTTGACTGCCAGTAACCCATATCACCTTCTGCAATCATACGACCTCCAAAGTTATCTATAGGTTCTGGATTTCCTCCATTGCCTGTATATACTCCAGTATTTACTGTTTCAAATAGTAAGTCTTCTCCAGGTAAAGTATTTTGATCTGAGTAAGTATTTGCTTCATTGATTCCATTATAATCTCTTGATACTCTACCAGGTATATGGTAAGACGCTGATTTATCCCCAGTATCATACACCCACCTAATAAAGAATGCATATACCTCATCTCGCATATATCCTGCATTATTACCACCTTTTATATAGTAATCTTCTGGATACTCAACAGAAACCCATTTTGCATTTATTTGATTAGCTAAAGGTTGATAATTAAAATCAAATTTTGATATGGGTCCTATTCTTAATAGATATCTGCTAGCTTCTGTTATTTGCTTAGATGTTTCAAATACAGGATTTTGTTGCAGTACACTTGACTCAGAAACATTTGGAAGAGTTTCAGAAATTTGGTCAAGTGTAATATTTGTATTTCTTGTAGAAAAATATCCTATTTGTTTTAAACTAGAGCCTTGATTTATAAATCTAGCTACTACTAATACAAATTCATCAAAGTGTTCTGTATCAGCTTTAATAGTCAAATCAAAAGCACCTCTCTCATTTACATCATTAAATATAGGCTGTATATATGATAATGAAAAAAAGTTTGTAACAATCTGTCTATCTATAACATAAGCCATAGCAAATGCATAAGAACCATTTTCAATTGTACCTTGCTGAGAACTAGGAGTTACTTCTATACAAGGTGTATTAACTAAGCTTGCCAATCTTATTGCATCACAATCTAATTTATTAGTTAATGCGCATACTACACAACTATCTACTTCATTGCACTCTTCTACCCAAGATACACCTGGCCAAAGAATTTGATCAGTACCATTAGAATAATAATTTATTGTGCTACTACCATCTAGTCCACCTAACCAATCGTAAAATTTAAAGTTAGGCCATAGTCTAGGATCTCCTATATTAATATATCTATCTGGGTTAAGGCCATCAGCCCAATATATTTGCCAAGAACAATCTTCCTTTTCTCTAGAAGCTCCTGAGATTAAATTAAACTTATTAAAGTTTAGACACTTATCTCTAACAATAGGTCTGTACAAACAACCTTCTTCTTCAAATAAACCTATTTCAGAAGTAATAACATTATCATTTTGACCATCATAAATAGCTGAGTATATTATCCACTTGCCTGCAAACAATGGAATGCCTCCGACTATTATAGAATTATGAGGTACTGTAATATCTTCACCGATGGTTGCACATAAAAAGTTAGAACTTTCATTTGATAAAGTTCCTAAATCACCTTCCTTAGTATTATTTACAGCATTACGTGCATAAGTCCACATGCCATCTTGAATAAAAGATGGATCTGTATCTCTAGTTAAACCCTTTAAAAAAGTCCTAGATTTATTTACATCAGTTTTACTTAATCCTCTTTTCTTTGCCATAACTCTAAACTACTCTAAGCTTATCAAACTCTCTATAAAATCCACTATTAGGAGAATGCGATTTAAACATGTTATAATACTTTCCGTACATTGCCTTTCTGTTAGCTGACCAGATTTGTTTTAACTCTGCAAAGTTAGGTGTATTAACTACACTTAATGCATTGTTTCTAGCAGCTTTTAATCTTTGTTCTATTAGCTGCATTCTTTGTGCAACATTCTCACCATTTATATATAGGTTTTCTAAAATTCTAGCCTTAAGAGCGTATTCATAATATTCATTTAAAAGATCATGATCTGGAACTAAAAGATTTCCATCATCATCTTCCATTTGACCCTGGAAATTTAAATACACTTTACCTGTTTGAAAAGTTGTAAAAAGAAAACCATGCTTTATCCAACCCTCATCTGGCGTATTGTAATATAGATTAGGGCAATGACATTCTATATTTTGACTAGGTTTCATTCTAAGAGGAGAAAGATTATTATATGTAAAGGTTTCGCCTGTATTAATTATTTGTATTAACTCATGTGCTTCCCCTTTACAGTTCATAAAAACTCTAGGTTTAGTTAATGCATCTCCATAAGGTTGATTAGAGTCATGTGTTAGACATGTACCTAAGTTACCTTTATCATCACAGCACGGTGTAGCTTTACTATCATCACATGGATCAGGAACAGCTGCAGGAAAATCACTATAAGTTTCAGGAATTCTACCATCTGTTATTTTTACTTCATGCATGTTAGTACCACCAGCAAAACCGTCATAACCTAAAGTTTTACTAGATTGTCTATCTCCGCAGATATAAGCAAAATTAAATGTATAAAAATCATCAGGTAATTTTACTTTACCATGTGTTACGTCTAAGATGATTTCCTTTTGCTGATTGATTCTAAGACCTAAATCATAATTAAGTTTCTTAGCAAGCTTAATAAGCTGTTGTGGCTCAATCATATTCTCAAGAGCAAATGTATTTAGATCTACAGTTACATCTTCTAAGAGTTGATCAAAGGTTCTATATTTTAATGTGTAATTATAATCCATTATCTAAGTGTATTTTGCCCATCATCAGGACCATCTGCAGGAACTTGTATAGACATTGTTAATTCTTTAACTACAAATTGTTCAACTTCTGAAAATAAATAGTCGGGTATATTTAATGACTGTTCCTGTTTAATTAAACATTTATCTGAATCACAAGTTTCTACATCATTTTCAAAAATGGCTTCAATTTTTACAGCGTCCCAAATTAAATTTGGAAAATATAAATGACCATCAAGAAACCAAAAGTATTGTCTTTTATTATACTTAAAGGTGGTACTTTTAGTCATTGAAACAAAAGTACCAGGATCAGTTCTAAAAAGTTCTGTAGATCCATCAACTGAAGACACAGTTCTAAATATAGGCCCTATAACACCTGTTAAAACTTCTGGTAGTTTTTCTTTTGTTCTTTTAAAATAACATCCTGAATATACACCATGACAAGCAGCATCCACTTTATCTACTTCAATAAGTTCTACATAAGGCATTGTTCTAAATATATTGCTTATCTTCATTAATCTAAGTTGATTATCCTCTCGCTTCATAAGAGATTGGCCATACTTAATAATTAAATAATAGATAGTTCTATCTGTTAAAAAAGGATCTTCTTTAACTGCTTTAAGAGTATTTCTTACTCTTGATACTGCTTCACCAACTGTTGTGCTCATAGGTCAAATTCATTATAATCTTTTAAAGCATGCTCTTGCTTTTTTAATCTTATTTCATTAGCTACTTTTTTAGAGTATTCTGCTTTATACTTTTGCCTTGGGTCAACTACAATATAATTGTTCCAATTCTCAGGATAAGTTTTAGCAACGGCTCTTTTAAATTGTCTACAACCTTTAAAGCTCCAAAATTCTCTATTTTTAATTTTATGTTTTAGCCTACCATTAGTAAAAAAAATTTTAGCTAACTTACCATCACTATCCCAATTTTTGTTAGAAACCGTAACACCATATTTTTTAGATTTAGCAAAATCAATATTTTTTTTCTTACTAGCTTGGCAAGTACCAATAAATAAATAACCAAGTGATTCTGGAAGTTCTACTCCATTTCGTTTATCAATTACTGTTTCATAAATTCTTATATTAAAAGATTTTATAATTGATCTTAGTTCTTTATCTTTTAAGCTTTCATACTTAGGATATTTCTTTCTAAATCTGTCAAAGAACTCTTTGTTTAGAACTTCATAAGTATCTGTTCTAAATCTAGGAGCTTGTAAATTGGGTGTGTTAAATGCTTCCATACTACTTAAATAATATACTAAAAATTAATGAGAT
>JAAHTH010002906.1_pt1 | contig 12434 bp, 10 predicted proteins | sample 6116091 | NCBI WGS metagenome assembly JAAHTH01 (sample SAMN13939990, study PRJNA603662) | sponge metagenome | isolation source: marine sponge | host: Mycale hentscheli | place: New Zealand | collected 2006
CTCGACCCACGTGCTCGACCCACGTGCTCGACCCACGTGCTCTACTCCAAAACGGACCCCGGCCGCTGGGGCTGGGGTCGAGGCAACCTCAGCGGCCTACGGGCCCGTTTCGTTGAGTTCCACAGAACTCCCACCCCGGCCGCGAATCCGAGGTGCTTGGTCCGACGAGACATGTGCCCGAATAACCCTCGTGTCGGGCAACCCCGACCTACCAGGTATTCGAACACCTGTTCGAACCAGACACGACCGTAGCCCCCACCTCTGACACTCGTCAACCCCTGGCGCCCGGTCAGCCCGCCCACGTGCGGCCGCCAGGGCAATCCGGCAGGCTCGGGTGCTAACTAAGGAACCGCCCGTCGAGGAGGCTCGTTTCGTGCCCGAACCATCTGCCGACCTGTTAGACGATGACCACATCGACGACTTCTGCCTCCTGCACCCCCGCTGGAGCTACGACGGCACTGCCCTCGTGGCCCAGGTGAAGGCTCCGACCTTCCTCCACGGCATCGACGACGTCGCCGCCATCGCCCAAGCAGCCGAGGAGATGGACCACCATCCGGATATCGACATCCGATGGAGGAACCTCACCTTCCGCCTATCGACACATTCGGCACACGGAGTCACCGGACTCGACATTGCCCTCGCCGAGCGGATCGACGCGATAGTTGACGCCGCACCCTGAGGATTCACGGCCGGTCAGCACTCTCGGTGCCTACCCCGTGATGGCTCCCTTCGAGGCGCTACCCACCAACTTTGCGTACTTCGCGAGCACGCCTCGGTCATAGCGCGGAGGTAACGGTTCGAACGACGCGAGGCGTTCGCTCATCTCCGCGGGATCGACGTGAACGTCCAGCGTCCGTTCGGGAATATCGATCGTGATGCGGTCACCGTCCCGCAGCAGCCCGATAGGGCCACCGTCGACGGCCTCCGGGGACACGTGACCAACACACAAACCCGTCGTGCCGCCGGAGAAACGGCCATCGGTGATCAACAGCACGTCCTTGCCTAGACCCGCACCCTTAATGGCGCCGGTGATCATCAGCATCTCGCGCATACCCGGACCACCCTTAGGGCCTTCGTATCGAATAATGACGACGTCACCGGCCTGGATAGTCCCGTCCTCGAGCGCATCCATGGCAGCCTGCTCACGATCGAACACACGCGCCACCCCCTCGAACACCTCAACGGGAACACCGGCGTTCTTCACCACTGCCCCTTCGGGAGCGAGCGAGCCGCCGAGAATCGTGATCCCTCCAGTGGACCCAAGCGGTGACGAGATCGGTCGAACAACGGTGCCGTCAGGTTCGGGAATCTCAACATCCGCAAGGTTCTCGGCCATCGTCCGGCCGGTCACTGTCAGACAATCACCGTGCAGCAAGCCCGCTTCCAGTAGGGCCTTCAGCACAACGGGAACACCCCCGACCTTGTCGAGGTCGAACATCAAGTACTCACCGAACGGCTTGAGATCCGCGACATGCGGCACGCGGGCTCCGATTCGGTGGAAATCGTCCATTCCTAAATCGACATCGACTTCGTGCGCGATCGCTGGAAGATGCAGGACAGCGTTAGTCGAACCACCGAGTGCCATCACGATGGCTATCGCATTCTCCAGAGACTGCTTGGTGATGATGTCTCGTGCCGTGATGTCTTGTCGCAACATCTCGATAACCGCTTCACCGCTGCGCCGCGCCAAGGTGTCCCGTCGCGAATCGACCGCGGGGGGTGACGATGAACCAGGAAGTGCCAGGCCCATCGCTTCAGCAGCGCTCGCCATTGTGTTGGCGGTGTACATGCCGCCGCACGTTCCCGCGCTCGGACATACCGCTCGCTCGATTCGATCGACGTCTTCATCGTTCATCAAGCCGCGAGCGCGAGCACCGACGGCCTCGAAAGCTGTCACGATGTTGACGGTCTCTTCGGTGCCGTCGGTCAGACGCACGTGTCCGGGAAGTAGTGAGCCTGCGTACAAGAGCACGGATGCGATATCGAGTCGGCCGGCAGCCATCATCATGGCTGGAATGGACTTGTCGCATCCCGCCAGCGTGACCATCCCATCGAGACGCTCGGCCTGAACGACGGTTTCTACTGAGTCCGCGATCACCTCTCGGCTCACGAGGGAAAAGTGCATTCCCTCATGGCCCATCGAGATCACGTCCGACACCGTGATCGTCCCGAATTCCATCGGGAAGCCACCCCCGGCCTCCACACCTTGCGCAACTGACACGGCAACATCGCGCAACGACATATTGCAGGGCGTGATGCGGTTATAGCTGTTGGCGATTCCGATCTGAGGCTTGCTGAAGTCGTCGTCGTCCATCCCCAGCGCACGCAACATTCCCCGATTCGGGGCTCGGTCGGGTCCGTCGGTCACCAGAAAGCTGCGGGGTTTCATACGCACAGGATTGGCCATGCTCGTAGTCTAGGAAGGGACATCATCGGGGGCACCGCCATCAACCAGGAAAGGGTAGGAACGTCCACGTGTCATTCCAGACGTTGATCACCGCATCCGAGCTCGATCACCTGTGTCGCACCGAGACCGACGTGGTCATCCTTGATGCCCGGTTCCATCTCGACGACGAAGACTGGGGGGATCGGGCGTTCGCCGAGTCACATATTCCCGGAGCTCAGCGAGCCAGCCTGGCGACCGACCTGAGCGGTCCAATCATCGAGGGCATCACCGGCCGGCGGCCCTTTCCTGCGCCAGCAGACTTCGAGCGCACCGTTCGATCGTGGGGCATCGGGCCGACAACACAGGTGGTCGTCTACGACGCCGATCGCGGGTTGATGGCGGCATCTCGTGTGTGGCTCATGATGCGTTGGATCGGTCACGACGCGGTGGCTGTTCTCAATGGCGGCCTGCCAGCTTGGGAACGTGCCGGGTACTCGATGACGTCTGACGCGACCTCTCCCCCCGCACCGGATCACGCCTTCGTCGCGTCGGTGCGACCTCATCTGCTGGCCGAGGTCGACGAGGTCGACAGCGTCCGCGTCGATACGCCCACACGCGTCTTCGATTCCCGAGGACCGGAGGGCTACCACGGGCAAGGCAAGTACTTTGACCCCGTCCGCGGACACATCAAGGGAGCGGGCCTCGCCGATCGAGCCCAGACACTCGACGACGACGGCACTTTCAAGAGCCCCGAGGACCTGCGAGTCCACTACGACGCCCTCCGCAACGGTCAGGACGCAGACGAGATCATCTTCTACTGCGGTTCCGGGGTCACAGCCGCTCAAAACGTCCTCGCCATGGAGCACGCCGGATTGCCGGGAGCCCGCATGTACGTCGGATCGTGGAGTGAATGGATTGTCGACCCGGACCGTGAGGTGGAGTTGTGAGCCGTCCCTATCGATTCGCTCTGATCGGCTGTGGTTTCTTCGCCCAAAACCACCTGCAGGCGTGGGCCGAGATGTCCGACGTCGAACTCGTCGCCACCTGCGACATCAATCCCGACAGCGCCGCGGCCGCGGCCGAAACATTCGGCGGAACCCCGTACACCGACGCCGCCGAGCTATTTGCCAACGAAGAACTCGACTTCGTCGACATTGCCACCACCCCACCGACGCACCGCATGATGGTCGAGCTCGCCGCACAGCACCAAGTGGCCGCCATTTGCCAAAAGCCACTCGCCTGGGACATGAATGATGCCCAGGCCATGGTTCGCGCCATGGCCGATGCAGATCTACCGTTCATGGTTCACGAGAATTTTCGATTCCAGTATCCGATGCGCAAGGTCAAAGAGGTGCTCGATAGCGGAGTCATCGGTCGACCATTCTTCGGCCGAATCAGTTTTCGCACCGCACACGACGTTTACTCCGCACAGCCATGGTGCATGGATGCCGAGCGCATGATCATCGCGGATGTGTCGGTTCATCAGTTCGACCTCACTCGCTTCTTCCTCGGCGAGCCCGACCGCCTGTTCACCGAAGCCATCAGGGTCAACCCGAAAATCAAGGGCGAGGACGTGGCCACCATCGTTCTCGGCCTTCCCGGCGCCACGTGCATCGTCGATACGAGTTACGAATCCTCCTCCGATCACAGCACGTACCCGCAAACGTTCGTGACCATCGAAGGCACCGACGGGACCGTCACCCTGGGTCCGGACTACCACCTGCAGGTGGTCTCCCCCGCTGGAGTCCACGAAGAACAGCTCGTCATCCCCGAGCATTCGTGGGCATCCGAGCCGTGGAACTGCATTCAAGACAGCGTGGTGAATGTGCAGCACCACTGGATCCACTGCCTGGAAACCGGCCAGACCCCGGAAACCAGCGGTGCCGACACCCTGCGGGTTCTCGACCTCACCCTCGGCGCTTACCAGTCACTCGACACCGGGGAGCCTTACCGGGTCGGAAGCATGCTGTGACACCACCGCAGACCGTTCGAGTCGGCGACCTCACCGCCACCATCGACGGGGCCGATCTGCGCGACATTCGTTGGCAGGGCCACGAAGCGATCCGGCGCATCTATCCGGTCTTCCAGGACCGCAACTGGACCAATCGGCTCTTCACTATCGCTGGAACCGAGCACACCGAGAGCGACGGCGCGATTGAGTTCACCGCCCACGGCACCGGCTCGTTCGACGCCGAACCCCTCGAATGGACCGTAGTGGCACGAATCACCGATCGGGCAGTCTCCTATCGATTCCACGCCCACACACGGGCGCCCTTCTGGCGAAACCGACTGGGCATGTGTGTCCTGCACCCGATGCTCGCGGCAGGCTCCGCCGTGGTTGTCGAACACACGGATGGAACGACGACCAACGCGCATCTACCCGTTGAAATCTCCGCGCACCAACCCTTCGTGGATATGCGATCCATCACCCACGAACTCCCCGGTGGAGGCCACGCGCGTGTTCGCTTCGAGGGCGAGGTCTTCGAGATGGAAGATCACCGCAATTGGACCGATGCGTCTTTCAAGACCTACTGCACACCGATTTCACTGCCCTTCCCCGTCGAGGTCGTTCCCGGTACGGACATCAACCAGGAAATCGTGGTCGACTTCGACGCCGGTCCACAACCATCGGCGCCTGGCGCCCCCATCTCCGATGACGTCATCGAGATCCGACGAACCGGCGAGGTCACGGATCTTCCGCGCCTCGGGTTGTCATGGGCGCCCGACTCCCCACCGATCACCGACGCCGACATCGCGGCTCTCGGGTCATTGCGGCTCGACCACCTGCGCGTTGCGATCTCCGCGTCGGATACCGCAGCGTCGGCGCACCTTGTCGAGGCGGCATTGATCGCAGACCACATCGGAGCACGGCTGCGCATCGCCTCCGTGAGCGGTGAAGTAGAGGAACTAGCCGCCTTCGCGGAACTCCCCGCTGACGTGATCGGCGCCATCGACTGCTGGTACGTATTCAGTGAGCACGACAAAGTCACACCCGACGACTGGGCCCCGCGCGCACGGGAAGCCCTCGGCGAGCGGTACTCCGGCGTGGCCCTCGGCGGCGGGACCGATCTGTATTTCACCGAACTCAACCGTGAGCCTCCCGATCCGTCGATGTTTGACGTTCTCAACTTCTCGATGAATCCGCAGGTCCATGCATTCGACACCCGCACGCTCATCCAGAACGCCATGACCCAGTCCGTCGTCGCCGCCAACGCACCCCGACTTACCCGAGCGACGCGGGTGTCGGTCTCACCAATTTCGCTGCGCCCCCGGTTCAACCCGAATGCCACCGAACCCGATCTCGACGTGAGCAACACACCTCTGCCGAGCGATGTCGACGCCCGTCAGATGACCTACGTCGCAGCACACTGGACCGCAATGAGCATCAAGTACCTCGCTCAGGCCGGATCCATCGCCCACGCCACGTACTTCGAAGCCATTGGGTGGAAGGGAATCATCGAAAGTGCCGCTGGTTCATCGGATCCGGTGAACTTTCCCTCCACTCCCGGTCAGCGGTTCCCGGTGTGGGATGTGTTCGCCGGCCTTGTCGGGATGACCCGAGCACACACCGCCCAATCCTCTGCACCCGAGGAGGCGGACGCACTGATCGTGGACGGCGAGAGCAAGGAGCGAGCGCTCGTCGTCAATTGGAGCGAAGAACCCCGCATGGTTCGCATCGACGACAACCCACCGACAACGATTCCGCCGACCGCGATGGTGATCCTCGATCTCCCACACACCAACTGAAAGGCCCACGATGAAGCCCGCACCCTCCCTACCTGCCACCGCCGACCTCTTCCGCATGGACGGCATGCGGATCCTGTTGACCGGGGCCGGTGGCGCCATCGGAACGGTGCTCGCTCGAGCCTTCGCCGATCTCGGAGCCACCGTGGCGTTGCACGACATCTCTGAAACCAAGGTCGCTGCCTTGGCCGCCGAGATCAACGACGGTGGTGGCTCGGCATTGACGTTCGCCGCGGACATTGCCGAGCCGGATCAATGCGTGGAGCTCATCGAAGCGGCCGCCGCCGCCATGGAAGGCCTCGATGTTCTCGTCAACGGGGCCGGGATCAATCGCCGCAAGCCCATCGTGGAGGTGACGGTCGACGACTTCGATGCGATTACCGCGGTCAATATGCGGGCGGTCTACCTGCTGAGCCAAGCCGCACACCCGCATCTCGCCGCATCCCCGCACGGAGCGATCGTCAATCTTTCCTCCCTCAGCGCGCGCTACAGCTTCAACACCATCTCGGTCTATGCCGCGACCAAGGCCGCCGTGTCGGGCATGACACGCAGCTTTGCTCGCGAGTGGGTAGCCGACGGAATTCGCGTGAACTGCATCGAGCCGGCCGTCGTGCAAACCGAGTTCACCAAGCCCTTATGGGGAGAAGAGCACCGTGCCCGGTGGTTCGCAGACACCACGCCTCTAGGGCGACTGGCTCAGGCAGATGAATTGGTCGGTGCGGTCGTCTTCCTGGCAACACCCGCATCGAGCTACATCACCGGTCAATCCATCGTCGTCGAGGGTGGGATCCTCTCCGGTGGTGACTGGGACTCTTACGCGGACGCAACTTCCTGACGCTGTTCACCGAGGCCGGTGATTCCCAGCGTCATCACGTCTCCGGGAGACAGATAACCCGGTTCGGCCATTCCCATCGCGACCCCGGGTGGAGTCCCCGTGTTCACTAAATCGCCCGGCTCGAGCACCATGAACTGACTGACGTGATGGATGACCGTCGCGATGTCGAAGATCATGTCGTGAGTCGATCCCGTCTGGCGCCGTTCTCCGTTCACGTCGAGCCACAGGTCGAGTCCGCCATCGAGATTGACCTCGTCGGTAGTCGCCAGATACGGGCCGCATGGGTTGAAGGTCTCGCAGGACTTGCCCTTGATCCACTGACCGCCGCCGCGCTGGAGCTGGAACGTTCGCTCGGACACGTCGTTCGCAATAGTGAAACCAGCGAGGTGTTCCATTGCCTGCTCGGGCGATTCGAGGTACCGACACTGGCGTCCGATCACCACCGCCAACTCCACTTCGTAGTCGACCGTGGTGGCTCCGCGGGGAGTCAGAACTTCGTCATAAGGCCCGACCAGGCAGTTGGGTGCCTTGGTAAACAGAATCGGTTCCTCGGGGACCTTCATGCTCGACTCGTTCGCGTGGTCGACGTAGTTCAGGCCGACACACAAGATCAGGCTCGGCCTAGCGATCGGCGCACCGATCCGGCCCTCAACCGCCGGCAGCGCGGATAGGTCACTGGATCGCAAGCGCTCGGTGCCGTCACCGGCGAAGAATTCGGGCGTGAAGTCAGACACCAGACTGGACACGTCTCGATGAACCCCGTCCCCATCGAGAACCGCCGGTACTTCGCTACCCCGCTCACCGATCCTCGCCAGCTTCATTCCGATTCCTTCTGTTGTTGTTCGGTGGATGGACGTCGGCTTTCCCAATGGTGCAGGGACTATCCGGTCACCGCACCGTTCGACGCACTAGCAACCAGCTTGGCGTATTTGGCGAGAACTCCGCGCTCGTACCGAGGCGGGAGAGGAGTGAATGCTTCGCGCCGGGCGTCAATCTCTGCCGGATCGACAAGCACATCGAGCTTCCTGTTCGGGATATCGATCATGATGCGGTCACCGTCCCGCAGCAGCCCGATAGGGCCACCGTCGACGGCCTCCGGGGACACGTGACCAACACACAAACCCGTCGTGCCGCCGGAGAAACGGCCATCGGTGATCAACAGCACGTCCTTGCCTAGACCCGCACCCTTAATGGCGCCGGTGATCATCAGCATCTCGCGCATACCCGGACCACCCTTAGGGCCTTCGTATCGAATAATGACGACGTCACCGGCCTGGATAGTCCCGTCCTCGAGCGCATCCATGGCAGCCTGCTCCCGCTCGAATACCCGTGCGGTTCCCTCGAACACCTCCACCGCCACACCCGCGTTCTTCACGACCGCACCCTCGGGTGCCAGCGAGCCCGACAGGATCGTGATGCCGCCTGTCGGAGCGATCGCATCATTCGACGCTTTCAGAATCGTTCCGTCCGGGTCCGGCGGATCGATGTCTGCCAGATTCTCCGCAACCGTCTTACCCGTGACGGTGAGGCAGTCGCCGTGCAGCAGGCCCGCATCAAGCAGCCCGCGCATCACCACCGGAACGCCGCCCACACGATCCACATCACTCATCACGTATCGACCGAAGGGCTTGACGTCCGCGAGCAGCGGCACCTTCGAGCCGATGCGGTGGAAGTCCTCAATGTGCAGGTCGACCTTGGCTTCATGGGCGATCGCCAACAGATGCAGGACCGCATTGGTCGAGCCTCCAAAGGCCATGATCACCGCGATGGCGTTTTCCAGGGATTGCCGCGTGATGATGTCGCGCGCGGTAATGCCGAGGCGGAGTAACTCGACCACCGCCTCACCGCTCTTGCGTGCGTGCGTGTCTCGGCGGCGATCGACGGCAGGCGGAGCGGCTGACCCCGGCAGCGACATTCCCATCGCTTCGGCGGCACTCGCCATCGTGTTAGCGGTGTACATGCCCCCGCAGGCGCCTTCACCAGGACAAATGGCTCGCTCGATGCGGTCGACGTCTTCTCGAGACATCAAACCACGCGCGCACGCACCCACGGCCTCGAATGCGTCGATAATGGTGACGTCCTTCTCCGTACCGTCGCTCAGCTTCACGTGGCCGGGAAGAATGGAACCGGCGTACACGAACACCGACGACACGTCGAGCCGAGCCGACGCCATCAGCATGCCCGGCAGCGACTTATCGCACCCGGCGAAGGTGACCATGCCGTCGAGCCTTTCCGCTTCGACAACCGCCTCGACCGAGTCCGCGATGATCTCGCGACTGACCAGCGAGAAGTGCATGCCCTCATGCCCCATGGAGATGCCGTCGGAGACGGAGATGGTTCCGAATTCCAGTGGGTAGCCGCCGGCGGCGTGGACCCCCTCCTTGGCCGATGTCGCCAGTCGCTTCAGCGACAGATTGCACGGCGTGATTTCGTTCCAGCTCGATGCGATGGCCACCTGCGGCTTGGTGAAGTCTTCATCGCCCATACCGACCGCACGCAACATGCCACGGGCCGCAGCCCGCTCGAGCCCATCGGTTACCTGGCGACTGCGGGGTTTGATGTCTGGCATAAGGAAATCCTAGTCCGCAGAATTCAGCCGGAAGCCACCACATTGCGCAGAGGTTGATCGTTCCGCCAGCACTCCACTTGCTCGCCGATCAACTGCTGCGCCAGTCGCGGAAACGCGTCGGTGTCACCGCCGATGTGTGGAGTGATGAAGACACCGGGAGTCGACCATAGCCGGTGGGTCTCGGGCAACGGCTCCGGCTCGGTGACATCCAGCGCGAAATCCAGGCGCCCTGCGTGCCGAAGGATGTCCTCGGTGACCGCTACCGATCCGCGCGAGACGTTGACCACCAGCGAGCCGTCAGCAAGTCGCGAAAGGAAATCATCGTTGACCATTCCCGCCGTCTCGTCCGTCAGCGGAACCGCAAGGATCACGATGTCGGTGCGGGGCAAGATCTCGTGAAGATCGGCAATCGGGGCAACGCTCGGGCGCCGGGTACGAGCCAGCACGGTGGTGACGCAACCGAAGGGCTCCAACGTGCGCGCAATGGCCGTTCCCACTCCCCCGGCACCGATGATCACCACGCGCGCTTGCTGCAACGAGCGGCCGCGCCGATGACTCCATGCTCCCTCGACCATGTCTCGGGCCGCTCGATCGAGTCCGCGCCACACCGTGATGATCGAGCCCACAGCAAGTTCGGCTGTGCTTTGCTCGTGAACTCCCGCCGCGTTGCACAAGGTCACGCCGGTCGGCAGCTGCGGCACCACGGCATCGAAACCCACCGTCGGCAGTTGAACGACTTCGAGTCGTGGCATGCGCGCCATCCAGCCCGCATTCGGGTGCTCGATGTATGCAGGAACGAAGAACCCCACGCGCTCGAGAAGTTCGGCATCGGGTTCATGCCCTTCGCGGTACCCGACGGCCCCCTGCATGTGGACAGGAAGCAGGTAGTCGGGTGCAAAGACGAGGGGCTCAGCCATCGACTCCGAGATGCTCCAGCAGAAGAGTCCGCACTTTCGCGGCGTCGGCCTGACCTTTCGTCGCCTTCATCACAGCACCCACGATCGCACCCGCGGCCTGAACTTTGCCGCCTTGGATCTTCTCGGCGACGTCCGGTTGATCGGCCAGGGCTTGCTCGATCGCGGCGAGCAACGTGGAGTCGTCACCAACCACCACAAGGCCCCGGGCCTGAACGACTGCGTCGACATCGCCCTCGCCAGCGATCACACCCTCGAACACCTGACGCGCGAGCTTGTCGGTCAAACTGCCGTCGGCGATCAACTCCTCGACCCGGGCGATGTGCGCCGCAGTAACCGGAAGGTCCGTTAAGGCGATTCCCTGCTCGTTGGCGATCCGGGTGAACTCTCCGGTCCACCATTTGCGGGCGGCCGCCTGATCGACGCCGTGATCAATGCTCGACTCCACCAGATCGAGTGCTTCGGCGTTAACCAACGTCTGCATCTCGAGGTCACTAATGTTCCACACGGCCTGCAGGCGGGCGCGCCGCACCGACGGCACCTCGGGCAGCGTCCCGCGAAGCTCCTCGACCCAGTCCGACGTCGGTGCCACCGGAACCAAATCGGGTTCGGGAAAGTAGCGGTACTCCTCCGCGTGCTCCTTCGACCGTCCCGACGTGGTCTCGCCTGTGTCCTCATGGAAATGTCGGGTTTCTTGCACCACTCGACCGCCGCCTGAGAGCACCGCGGCCTGGCGCTCGATCTCGAAACGGACGGCGCGCTCCACGCTGCGTAGCGAGTTGACGTTCTTGGTCTCCGACCGCGTTCCCCATGGTTCCCCCGATGGAGCCACGGAGACATTCACGTCGCACCGCAGCGATCCTTGATCCATCCGAACGTCGGAGACTCCCAGCGCTCGCATCAGGTCACGCAGCTCGGTGACGTAGGCCCGCGCCACCAGCGGTGCGAGTTCGCCGGCACCAACGATCGGTTTGGTCACGATTTCGATCAACGGAATTCCGGCACGGTTGTAGTCGACGAGGGAGTAGTCGGCGCCGTGGATACGTCCGGTATCACCACCCGCGTGGGTCAACTTTCCGGTGTCTTCTTCCATGTGGACGCGTTCGATCTCCACACGGAATTCCCGCGGACCATCGTCTGTTGCTACGACGACGTCGAGGTAGCCATCAACGCACAAAGGCTCGTCGTATTGGCTCACCTGATAGTCCTTCGGCATATCGGGGTAGAAGTAGTTCTTACGAGCAAACCGGCACCACGGCGCGATCGAGCAGTTCAGTGATAAGCCCATACGGATCGTCGACTCGATAGCCGACGCGTTCACCACCGGCATCGATCCAGGCAAACCCAGGCAGACCGGGCAGACATGCGTGTTGGGCTCGCCTCCGAACTCTGCCGAGCAGGAGCAGAACATCTTGGACGCGGTCCCCAATTCCACGTGCGTCTCGAGCCCGAGTACCGGCTCGAACGCAGCCAACGCGTCGTCGAACTTCATCCGTTCGATGGCTGAGGCGCTCATAGGGCAGGAGCCTCCTCGATCAGCGCGTGTCCACGCTTGTCGAGGAGCGCCTGTTCGAGGGCTGCACCCACCCGATAGAGGCGATCATCTGTTTGCGCGGGAGCCATAATCTGCAGGCCTACCGGCAGGTCGTCCTCGCGAGCCAGGCCGATGGGCAAGGACATCGCGCAATTGCCGGCGAGGTTGACCGGGATGGTGGCGATGTCGTTCAGATACATCGCCAAAGGATCATCGACTTTCTCGCCGATTTTAAAGGCGGTGGTGGGCGTGGTCGGCGAAACGAGCACATCCACCGTTTCGAACGCTGCAGCGAAATCGCGAGAAATCAATGTACGAACTTTCTGCGCTTGGCCGTAGTAGGCGTCGTAGTACCCGCTGGACAGCGCGTAGGTCCCCAGCATGATTCGGCGCTTCACTTCGGCTCCGAAGCCGACCTCACGTGTTCGGGACATGACCTCTTCGACGGACGC
>JAAHTH010002909.1_pt1 | contig 12428 bp, 6 predicted proteins | sample 6116091 | NCBI WGS metagenome assembly JAAHTH01 (sample SAMN13939990, study PRJNA603662) | sponge metagenome | isolation source: marine sponge | host: Mycale hentscheli | place: New Zealand | collected 2006
TCAAGGTGAAAGCAGGAAACCGTTCGGACGGTGAATTCAGTGGCTGTGGTGCTTGCTGCGCGAACTGAAGGCAGTTGGTGCGGTCTGCAGCTATTTACCAACTTGCTTTGATTTCCAATTCTGGACAGCGATAGCAATCTGTTGGGGTAACGTTTCTCCGTCCCGAGAGATGCGGCTCTGGTCAAATTGTTTGTAATCGCGTCCGATCCTCTCCAGTTGGGTCACCATTGGTTGAGCTTCAGGTCCCAAGTTCTCAAGCACCTTAAGAATCCCCGGTTGCCACTTGCTGCCTTTGATGAGCCAAACGCTGTGCTGGTAGTAGGGATCCCAGTCTTTGAGATAGAGTACGAAGTCCTCAAGCATCAACGGATAGATTTCCGGATCAAAGTGTTTGAGAACCATCATGGTGCGGTGCGCTGCTTCGTGGGTCCCACCAACTCCGTAGCCGAGCATCACTTTGGGGGCGTGAGTGGTTTTTCCCAAACGCTGGGCAGCGTTGATCAGGGTTGTACGATCAAATGCAGCCTTGTCACTTTTGAGGATGATTTGAAAACCGGAGTCGAATGAGGCGCGTTCGAATACATGTTGTGACTGACCGTACATCTGCGTCAGCAACGAGAATTCTTCGCCCCTGATGTCGGCGTGAAGGCCGACGATCGCCCAGAATGCTGCGTCTCGGAGGTACCAATCTTCGTGGGTAGTGAATTGGCGAATGAGCGGAAGGTGCTTTCTGATATCTTTTGGCTCAGCTTGCCCAAGTGCGAACAACGCGCCATCAATTTCCCACCACGCTGATTCCTCGTTTCTAAGCGTCTGGACGATTTGATCAAGGAATTGTTCTGAGACAACTTCGGCTGATAATCTGCCTCTGATGGGCCGCCGCCAGTTATCGTAACCCGAGATGGCATCATAGGCAGCTCTTCTAACTCGGGGGTCGGAGTGCAAGCTGGCCTTACGCAGTGCGGCGATCGCCTCCGGTGTCTTCATTTCACCAAGTCGGCGTCCTGCCCAGGTACGCACAAGTGGGCTGTAGTGACGCAAGTATTTGCTGCAATAACTGACCGTCGGAGTTTTCTGTTTATCAACAAGGAGCTTTGTGTATACCTGGTCGGGCTGGTCGATGTTGGGGCCGAAATCTGGTGGCCCGAAAGTGGAAAAGAACTTAAGATCGTTGGCGTTGCCCCATTCAAATCGTGGAGGTTTTGAAGGGTGACTGTGTTGCGTACGTGGTGCGCCGGTGATGCGAAGCGTGCGACGGGGCGCTGTATAGGTCAGGCCGATCGCCCCGGTGCCCCAGTCAACACCTGAGTACCGTCCATTGTCCGGTGGAGTTGGCAGGATTGAAAATCCTCCGTTTGGTTGACGCGTCAGGTCGTAATACCAAGCAAGTATTTTCATTTGTCGATGATAAAAATACATTTGCGTAGGCGGAGTATGTACCGATGCAATACCACGCCAGATTACGTTGAACCCACCTCCCGTGTGACCAAATTCGGGCTGAAAGTATGAGTCGGTGACGAGTCTCGCAAGATGTTGCGATGCGGCTTTGTAATTTGGCTGGTCGCTAAGCAGTGAAAAAGCACACGCAAGCATGGCGTTCCTACCGTTGGTGTTGGACCACCACAGTTCACTGCGGTGGTCGCCGTACGCAATGCAGCCATGGCCCGCCATGCGATACATCAACTTCATTGCGTCGGCGTACGCAGTCGGGTCAACTTCAAGGCCGCATTCTTGTGCCAGTATTAACGTGATCACGATAGGTACACCTGCATGATTCATCAGCCCACTTTGGACATACCCAGGACCAACACCTTCGCCATGTCCCCAACCGCCCGCGGCTTGGTTGTCGATGCACCAGTTGCACAATTCCTGCAGGCCCGGCAGGACGGATTTATCACCTGTGCGGAGAAAATATTCACTCAACAGAATGCCCTGGTAACCCAACTGCCAGTTTACATGGCCGCCAGCATTCCTTCGTTTCTCAGCTAGAGCGGCGAGCTGGTGTGCATGAAGTCGGACATTGGGAAGGTAGGCGTCGTCTGCAGTCGACAATAAAAAAAGACTCGTCAAGCAGCCTTGGAGATTGTCACGAATGCCGCGTCCGGTGTCGAAGCGGTATGTGCCGTCTTTTGCTTGGCAAGACGCTACGTAATGTGCCGTATTCTTGATAATCAAATCAGACTTTTTACAGTTGGCAGGCCACTTGTCTGAATACAAACCGAGCACTTTGACAGGAACTTCGATCTGTAATTTCTTTGTGCCACGACGGACTCCAAGCACTAGCTTTCCCGTACCAGCTTCTGCCGCACCGATGGCTTTGCCTAGCGGTACGCGTGGATCGTCGACCTCTAGAGTAGTTCCTCCCGCCGAGCTCAGCACATCACCAGTAAGTAAGCCGCTTCCAGCCGCCGGGGTTCCTGCGACCAGTTGCTTAACGGTCAGCTGCATTTGGTTTTCGATTGATGCATAGATACCCGACGCCCCAAGTGCGAACGTTGGGTAAACGCGTTGCGGGTTGAGTTTCTGCGCCCAGCAAGTTGTTGTCAGGGTAGCCAAAAAAATAAGGGTGAGCGTTCTCATCAAATAACCGAAGGGTAATGTGGAAAGTGCAATAAGCGCGGTGGTCAATACCGTAGGCGACCAGTGAGGAATCATTGTTGATCATGCATTGGCTCGGCAACTTTTACATGTCGAACCGTCGCGGAGTCGACCTGATGGTTAGACTCCGTTGGTGACAGATACATTGCAGGCCGTATTCCGACTGAGTGAATTTGCTTGATAGGAAAGGATGGTGGTAGCCAAAGAAACGGCACACTGAATTGTAGAAGACTGATCTGCTGTCCACGTATTTGCAGTGCATTGATCTGAAGTGCGCCGATGGGGGGAATATACCACGCGTGGGAATCGAGTTTGTAGTGCGGGCGCGCGTGGGGGGCGGGCAAATTGGGTGTGGAACAACGAATCAGCGATTTGGCTAGGTCGATGAAAATTTGAGCATCACTGATAAGCTAGCAATCCGGTTCGGGGTCTGAGCGGAGGCCACTGGAGGCGGTTTTGCCAGTTGTGATGGCTACCACGTGGTGAGGGAGGAGATGGTCGGCACACAAGACGTCTAGCTGGACCGAGGGGTGATGCTTGATTATACTTTTAGTAGCTTTTTTGGCCCCCGCCCCTTTCCTCATGTCAGCTCTCGCGAGTGACGTGGCCTACCCTCAAGCGTTTTATGGTCCGAACAGATCGTAGACGAAACTCATCAGCCCTCTTAGGGGTCTTCGTCCTTTGGATTTCGGTCGCGACGATGGGAGTTGCCCGTGCTAACGAGGTCTCGAACGAGCCGATTAGTTTTGTTAACGATATCGTTCCCGTTCTGACCAAGGCTGGTTGTAACGCGGGAGTTTGCCATGCTAAGGCTGGTGGCGGGCAGAATGGTTTTGAACTGTCTTTGTTAGGTTTTGAGCCGCTTGAAGACTACGACCACATGGTGCTTGAAGGACGGGGCCGACGACTGTTCCCTGCGGCACCGGACCAAAGCTTACTGTTGAGAAAAGTTTCGGGACGGACTCCGCATCGTGGCGGTATTCTTCTGCCACCGGAGTCAAAGGGGTATCACCTTTTGAGACGCTGGATCGTTGAAGGAACACCACTTGGCGACACGTCTGTTGAATTGAGATCTTTGGAAGTACAACCCCCTCATGACCAGATTAAGCCTGGCGCAAGCAGACAGTTAAAAGCAATCGCACACTACGAGGATGGTTCCACTCGAATCGTCACTGAACTGGCGTTGTTTGAATCCAATGATAAAGGGATGGCGACGGTAACCGGGAATGGGTTGGTGACCGCGTCTGATTTACCCGGTCGCGTCGGAGTGATGGTGCGTTATCAGGGACGGGTGAGTGTTTTCAACGCTGCAATCCCCTTGGGCACCGATGCTGAAACGCCGAAGTCGAATAACTTCATTGATGATCATGTGTTCGCAAATTTGAGTCAGATCGGTATCCCTGCATCCGAGGTATGCGATGACTCGACATTTCTGAGACGCGTCACGCTTGACATTGCAGGTCGGCTGCCCACTGCTGATGAGGCACGCCAATTTTTGGCAGACGCAAGTCCGCAGAAACGCGCGGTTTGGATTGACCGGCTATTGAAGAGTCCCAGTTACGCGGACTACTTCGCGAACAAGTGGACCGCTTTATTGAAAAACAGGCGGGACGATGCGAGTGACATTACTTCAAACTTTGCATTTCACGCGTGGGTCAGGGACAGCCTTTTAACGAACGTCCCCTACGACCAGATGGTGAGGGAACTTCTGGCTGCGACCGGCACGGTGATAGCGAATCCAGCTGTCGCCTGGTACAAGCGTGTCAAAGAACCGAAACAGCAGATGGAAGACGTGGCACAACTGTTTCTTGGAGTCAGGATGCAGTGCGCCCAGTGTCATCACCATCCGTTCGAGCGTTGGAGTCAGGATGATTACTATGGCCTTTCAGCTTTTTTTACCCGCGTCGGACGAAAGCCTACTGGCATCCAGGGTGAAGACCTCATTTTTCATAAGCGTGGATTAGCTGAAGCCAAAAATGTTAAAACCGGGGAGATGATTCCACCTTCTGCTTTGGGTGACGTGGTCGGGGTCATTGCTCCCGACGCAGATCCGCGACTGAGGCTAGCCAACTGGCTGAGTGATCCCAGTAATCCATTTTTTGCCAAAGCATTGGTGAATCGGTATTGGAAGCACTTTTTCAAACGGGGGCTGATTGAACCTGAAGACGATATTCGTGATACGAATCCAGCCACAAATCCAGAGCTGTTATCTGCACTTGAGGATCATTTTCTTTCGAGCGGGTTTGATTTGAAGGAACTGGTTCGTGCGATCACGAACTCGCGAGCGTATCAATTGCGTGCTGTCCCCTATGGCGGCAATGCGGTAGACCGGCAGAACTACTCACGGTTTTATCCACGCCGGCTTCAGGCAGAGGTTCTGTTAGACGCTATCGATGAGCTGACGGGGGCAACAACAAATTTTGCGAATCTGCCTCTTGGTACCAAAGCGATCGCGTTACCAGACAATAGTTACAACAAGTCGTCTCCATTTCTACGTGTGTTTGGACGCCCGGAAAGTTTAAGCGTGTGTGAGTGCGAGCGGGTTCAATCGGCCAGCCTGGCTCAGAGCCTACATTTGATGAATGCGTCCGACCTGAGATCCAAGCTGGCCGTGTCTGGCGGCATGGCGCAGGAATTGGCGGCATTGGAAACACCACTGGCCGTTCGAATTGCCAGTCTTTACTGTGCGGCATTCTCGCGTGCTACCACTGATGTCGAGCTAAAGGTTGCATTGGAGTTTCTATCATCGAAGTCTGAGGGTGATGAAACGACCGATGCAACACCTAAAGTTGGCAAGGCTGAATTTGAGGATTTGATTTGGGCCTTGATTAACACTAAAGAGTTCCTGTTCAACCATTAGGGCATCATGAGCGTTGCAATCAGAACAGCTGGCTACTTACGACAAGGCGTGAATGTCGCGTTGGTGCTTGTATTGGTCGGATTGACCCAAGAGAACACCCTCCGGGCACAATCGGTGTGTTTGCCGTCACCTAGACTGCTAACGACCTTTCCCATGGGTGCGCAAGTCGGTTCCGAAGTTGAAATCACAGTGACGGGGGAGTACATCGAAGACGCGGGTGATTTGCGATTCTCGGATCCACAAATCCGGGCAGCGAAAGTGGTAGGGCCGGATGGCGCCGATACGCTGGGCCGTTATCTGGTTTCAATTCCAAAAGATGTAACACCCGGGCTTGTCGAGGCGAGTGTGATGACAAGGTTGGGGCTCTCAACCTCGCGGATTTTCACGGTCAGCGGGTTGCGAGAGATTACTCAAACCAAAGGCAATCAAAAACTGGACACCGCGATGCCCATCGAGCTGAATTCAGTCTGCAATGCGACAATGACGGCGAGAGCAGTTGATTTTTATCAATTCAGTGCTGTTGGTGGACAACGGATCCTCGTTGATTGCGCTGCCAAAGGAATTGACTCGAAGCTGAATCCAGTTGTAAGTGTGGCTGATGCGCATGGCCAAGATGTGGCGGTGGAAAGACGAGGAGGCGCAATCGACTTTGTGGTTCCGGAAGATGGTGCGTATGTGATCAAGGTGCATGATCTGACTTTTAAAGGTGGTGCGCATTATTTTTATCGGTTGAACCTTACGGCACTCGGTGAGAATGATCAGATCACTCGACACCAAATGACGAAAAAGGTGCACGCGTTTTCTTGGCCGCCAGCTGGGCTCGCAGGTAACACAACGACGACAGAGGTCGAGCCAAATGATGCCTCCATGCCGCAGAAAATCACTTTACCCTGTGACTTAATGGGCAGCTTTTCAAAAGCGGCGGATACCGATGTGTTTGAGTTCAATGCTGAAAAGGGACAGACATGGTGGGTCGAAGTTGCCTCGGAAAGGTTAGGCCGGCCCACGGATCCCACTGTCGTTGTCGAGTACGTTGACGTTTCAGGGGCAGAGCCGTTAATCACTGATGTGGCTGAACTTAATGATATACCGAGTCCCGTTAAGGTTTCGTCCAATGGCTATGCCTATGATGGCCCGCCGTACAACGCGGGGTCCTCAGATGTGCTTGGTAAGTTTGAAGTAAAGCAAAGTGGAATCCATCGCTTGCGGGTCGCGGATTTGTTCGGCGGCACGCGGAACGATCCTGCAAATGTTTATCGTTTGATTATTCGCAAGGCTAAGCCGGATTTTGCACTTGTGGCTTGGGGACTGCATATGCAGCTTCGTAATGGTGATCGCAACGCCCTGTCAAAACCGATCGCTTTGCGAGGTGGCGCGACCATGGCGATTGAAGTGGTGGCAATACGACGCGACGGTTTCGATGGTGAGATCAAACTGGCCATGGACAATCTTCCTGACGGAGTGGAATCCAATGGTTTGACTATCCCGTCCGGGAAGAGTCGAGGGATCCTTCTGGTCACGGCCAAAGAGGGTGCGCCGCGAGGGGTGAGTGTCGCCACTTTCTCAGGCTCAGCCATTGTCGGTGAAGAAGAAATCACGCGGCAATGTTATCTCGCGTCGATGGCTTGGCCTGTTCCAAATCATTGGAGCGAGGTGCCCAGCCCACGCTTGCTTGCGGACGTCCTGGTCTCTGTGGGCGGAAATGAACCTGCACCGATTTCGATCACACCTCGCGAAGATAAAGTGTTTGAGGCGAAGGAAGGCGAAAAACTGACGATCCCGCTGATTCACATGCGACGCGGTGAATTTTCAGGGTCGATCATGGCCGCGAAAACATTAGGGGCCGGTTTCGAGGGACATAAGTTTGACTTGCCGCTGGATCAGGACGCGTCGGATACCGTTTTGGATTTAGCCACTTTGAAAACACCACCGGGTGAATATTTGATCGCTTTTTACGGCGGAGCAGTTGCAAAGTATCAACACAATCCTGAGGGGGTGGCTCGGGCGACGGAAGCATTGAAAGTCATCGAAGCTGAACTTGCCGCGACGAAAGCGGATGCCCTGAAGATCAAGGCAGCCCTCGTGAATGCATCAACAGATGAAAAAACCAAATTGCAGAAGACGCTCGCCGATTTGTTGGAAAAAGAAAAACGGGGTGCAGCCAGAGTCAAAGCAGGAACCGCTCGCGTAAAATCTGCAACCTCCGCTGCAAAAACAAAAGATATTGTTGATATAGTCGTGTCGGAACCTATCAGGATTCGTGTTCATCCACGGGAAGCCAAATGAGTAGCAATCCCTTTCATGCCTCATCGGTACATTGCCCGGGTCCCCTCAATTTGGACCGGCGGGGTTTCATGCGTTTCGGTCTCGCTGGGTTTTCTAGCTTGAGTTTGCCGGGACTGCTCCGGCTTCGCGCGGATAACCCAGAGGCGACCAAGAAGCCAAAAGCGGTGATTCTCGTGTGGAAGCCTGGTGGTTGTTCACATATCGATACCTACGATCCCAAACCGGAAGCTGCAGCAGAATATAGAGGACCCTTTGGTACGATCGCGACCAAAGTTCCCGGGATGCGTTTCACGGAGTTGTTGCCTCGGCAAGCTGCATTGGCTGATAAGTTCACTGTTTTGCGCTCCATGCATCAGGGTGCTGGTGGGCATCCCGCTGGCTCGATGCAAATGTTCTCTGGTGATTCGGACACTCGGGATAAGCCCAAGCCTCGCTTGCCCGATTGGATGTCAGTGGTCAATCATCTGCGGTCCCAGCAGGGTACGCGAAGTAATCCACTGCCCCGATACGTCGGTGTCAATCCGCCTACGACGTACAACGGACCGGCGTATCTAGGCGATTCATACGCACCGTTTGCAGTGACTGGTGATCCAAGTGAACCAAATTTCTCCGTTCCTAATATTGGTTTGAGCAACACCAAGGAGGTTGAACGACTCGATCGCCGGATTGCCCTGCGTAAGAACCTTGACAACTTGCAAAGGGCTTTTGATACCTACGGCGAGCTTGAAGCGCTGGATCAGTTCGAAACGCAAGCGATGACGCTGTTGACGAATCCCAAAACTAAGGAGGCGTTCGATTTGTCACGTGAAGATGACGCAACACGCGACAAATATGGACGCAATTCTTGGGGGCAACAATTGTTGATGGCGCGGCGGTTGGTCGAGGCGGGTGTCGAAGTACTCACGACTAGTTTGCGTGGTCCGCTCTGTGGACGCGTAAACAATTGGGATGATCATGCTGTCAACCATCATGTGTTTGATGCAATGCGCTTCAGGTCCGAAGCATACGATCAGGCAGTCGCCGCATTGATCGAAGATATTTATGAGCGTGGGCTTGATGAGCAGGTGCTTGTGGTCGTCACAGGTGAGTTTGGACGCACGCCAAAAATCAATTATCAGCCCAGCACTGGTGCTGGCAACGCGAGTGCTGCTGCGGGAACCAAGCAACCTGGTCGTGATCACTGGCCCCGTGCTTTTAGTAATATCTGGTTCGGTGGCGGAATCGAAACGGGACGTTTCATTGGGGCTACCGATCCACGCGGTGAAGATGTGATCCAACGGCATTGTGGTGCAGGGGACTTTCTGGCCACGATCTATCATCACCTGGGAATCGATTCGTCCAAGGTCTTTCTCAATGACTTTAATGGGCGGCCCACACCGATTGTCGATCATGGGCGTCCGATCAAAGAGTTAATCGGTTGACGCAACTCATGCGGTGTTGCAGCGTCCGTGGTCCGCGACAATCCGTTTTTTTGGGCGTGTGGTTTGTGTGGTCGTTTGTTTGCTGAAACTTGGGATTGATTATCCGTTTCATCCTGAGGGGCGGGGGACACCGCACTCGTCTCGTTAGTTGTTAGTATCCGTTGGCATGAAATTGTTATTTGTCATATGTACGGGAACGGATGCTGAGTATCCAAGGTGTTGAGGGTTAGCGCGTTTGTGACGCGAATTGCTGCTTCGCGGAGCGCGGACTTTAGACTGTGACCACTCCTGGGATTTCTCAGGTTGGCTGCGTTTCACTATCAAACGCATTGTCTTTGGTCACCACTTTCTGACGTAAGCGTATGTTCTTTGCATATTTGTTTTTCGGAAAGCGCTATCGGTTTGAGCACAGACCGTTAGGCTGCGCCATCAATCAGGTGACAGTAGGAATTGCTTACTGGAAGCAGCGGATGTCGCATTGAAAATACCCGTTTTTAAGCGTGCTTCGGGTTTTTTTGGGTGTTGCGACCATGAGTTTCTGCGTTTGGCACGGCTGCTGCGTTGCTATGAGATCCGATAATTCCCCTTCGATATCTAGTAAAGGCATGCCGATGACATTCTTCGCAAAGACAGTAGCCACCTTAACCTTGGTATGCTCCACTTTTTCTGGAACTACGTTCGCTGACACCTACCATCACATTGATGAACTTGCCGTCACGATTGAGCGACAGGCCCGGATGCTTGAAAGGGAGGTGTCCCTATATCGTCACGTACCTGAGTACAGGTACTTGCTTGTTGACACACGGCGGCTCGCAAGTCTCGCTGAGCATATGCATGAGGTGGCTCACAATCATGGGTGTATCGCACATTTAGAAGCGGACCTACGTCACCTGGATTCTGCGTTCCATCATCTGGAGCGAACTATTGAGCAAATTCAGGACGATTCGTTTCGTGGGCATTGTCGCCTACCCGGGGCGACACTGCATGTACGAAGGTTAATGCATTCGATGGAGTCGAATATTCATCACTTGCAAGATGACGTTCGCTCTCTGAGTCGCAGTCGACATCACGACGATCACTACAGCCCTGCGAGGTCTTTTGGTCGCGTCGATTCTCGGTTCTACTCACCATGGCCTCCGCAGCGTAGCCGCGGAATCACCATTGGTGGGGGAAGTTCACGCTTCACCATCCGATTCTAATATCGACTCCGTGTGAACACCGTCACTTCACTGTGGGGTGCCGGCGTTTTCGCAGTTTTGGTCGCATTGAAAGCCCTTCCCATTTGGGATGGGCTTTTTTTCTAGAGGTACAGGGAAGGAGATATGCGGCACTTCAGGATGCTTGCTGCTGCAAGTGGAGGCTGATGCGGAAACCAGGAAGGTGGCATGTAGATTTTCTGGCTGGCCAGATGCTCGGGTTGTTAATGCTATTGAAGGGAAAGTCCCGCAACGCTGGGGCAAAAGGTCTTTGTGCAACCTGGCATGTCGACTCGGTTTTCGGATTCGACCCGGTAATTCATCGTCCTGTCCGGGGGTAGAAGAGTTAAAACTAGCGTAGGCATGGTATGAAATCGACCCAACGGATCATCGTTTTGTTTGCTTCCATTTCCAATGGGGTTTTGGGCCTCCACGCCGAATATTTGGGGGGCACGCTCAGAGCCTGAAGCTCAGAGCCTGAACATGGGCGGGGTGTGAAAGGCACATCGACGTTCTTGCGGATTTTAGTAAGCTACAGGTTGCCACATTTTGGGTTTAGTGCGTTTTTTCCTTGTGTAATACTTGTGAGTCTAAGAGTGTTCATTTTAAACCGCTTTCTTCTCATTCTTATTCTGACTTCTTTTACGGGAGTTGTTTGTTCGGAGGATGGGAATTCCACCGCAACGGGTACTGGAGAAGCTGCTAAGGAGCAAGCGGCTTGGGATATCGAAGAGACTCCCGGGAAAACGGTCGAACAAGCCATTGATACAACTGAGGGCACTTGGATCACGGTTGATGTAAGCCCCGATGGCAAGAAGGTGGTCTTCGACCTGCTCGGAGATTTATATGAGATGCCGATTGAGGGAGCTGACGGAAAAGACGGACGTGGATGGCCGAGCAAGCTGACGTCGGGGGTCGCATGGGACATGCAACCTGCTTATAGCCCCAGTGGTAAACAGGTTGCTTTCACGAGTGACCGTACAGGTGCAGATGACAAGGCGGGTGACAATCTCTGGATCCTTTCTCTCGACGGAAAAGAGCCTACGCAGGTGACCAAGGAAGCGTATCGTTTGATCAACGGCGCATCATGGTCGCCGGATGGGGACTACCTTGTGGGTAGAAAGCACTTTACCAGTCGCCGTTCGCTGGGTGCTGGCGAAATGTGGATGTATCACAAAGATTCGATGCGTCTGAAATCGACAGCGGGGGTACCCCTGACGAGTCGTGTCAATGATCAGAAGGATGTCAACGAGCCGGTGTTTTCGCCGGACGGCAGGTACCTCTATTATTCACAGGACGTAACGCCGGGCAACGATTTTGAATATGACAAAGATTCCATCAAAGGGATTTACGCGATCAAACGTCTCGATTTAGAGACTGGAGATACCGAGGTGCTGTTACGTGGTCCCGGGGGGGCTTGTCGCCCCACGCCATCACCTGACGGAAAGCAGTTAGCTTTTGTAAGGAGGGTGGGGGCAAAGACGGGTTTGCATCTCTTCGATCTGAAGTCTGGTGCGGTGCGTCTAGTGTACGACCTTCTGGAACGTGACATGCAGGAAGCGTGGGCAATTCACGGTGTCTATCCGCATTTTGCGTGGATGCCTGATGGTGAGGCAATCGTTATTTGGGCGAAGGGAAAAATTCGTAAGATCGATGTCGAGGCGGGGACTGCTGAGGTAATCCCATTTCACATCAAGGACCAACGCGATATTAAGCCAGCGGTACGGTTTGCTCAGGAGATCGGCGGCGACACATTTGATGTCAAAATGCTTCGTTGGGTCACGGTTTCTCCCAAATCTGACCGGGTAGCGTATCAAGCTTTGGGGCACATTTACATTCGAGACTTGCCAGATGGCACACCAAAGCGGCTGACAAATCAGGAAACAGAGTTTGAATTCTGTCCCAATTTTTCACGGGACGGCAAATACGTTGTTTATAGCACTTGGAATGACCGGACGTTGGGGAGTGTGCGAATTGCATCGGTGGACCCGGAGCAAAATGAAAATTGGATCGTGACACCTGAGCCTGGGCATTATGTCGATCCCGTCTTCTCTCCTGACGGACAGT
>JAAHTH010002568.1_pt1 | contig 12426 bp, 14 predicted proteins | sample 6116091 | NCBI WGS metagenome assembly JAAHTH01 (sample SAMN13939990, study PRJNA603662) | sponge metagenome | isolation source: marine sponge | host: Mycale hentscheli | place: New Zealand | collected 2006
CTGGTGTTTTGCACGGTAGCAATGCGAGTGCGGTATTGTATGATGAGGTGCACACCGCTAAAAACCGCGAGCTGTGGGATGTAATGGCCACCTCTATGGGTGCGCGTTCCCAGCCGCTTATGTTCGGCATCTCTACTGCTGGACTCTTTGATCCCAACAGCGTTTGCTATGAGCTTTATGATTACGGGAAGAAAGTGCGCAGCGGAATCATTGAGGACAGCACTTTCTTGCCACTTATATATGAGGCTACCCTTGATGATGATATCCATAGTGAAGAGACTTGGCGCAAGGCAAACCCAAACTTTGATGTGAGCATCAAGCCCGAGTATTTTAGGAAGATGAGCCAAGAGGCAAAGAGTTTACCGTCCAGTGAGATTGCGTTTCGGCAGTTGCACCTGAACCAATGGGTGAACTCGCTATCCTCGTGGATTACTGATGATGAGTGGATGAAGAGCGCGGGCAGTGTAAACTTGGAAGAGTTAAAAGGCAAACCTTGTTATGGTGGTTTAGATTTAGCAGCCGTTGAGGATGTCACGGCTTTTGTTTTGATATTCCCTTGGGATGACGGCACTATCAAGGTATTGCCCTACCTCTTTGTAAGTGAGGCCGCCGTGGAGCGCAGAAGAGTGCAAACGGGTGGATCATACGACAGCTTTGTTTCTAAGGGTGAGCTTATTGTTACCGATGGCAACAGCACTGACTACGGCGTTATCAAGCAGAAGATACTGGAGGCCGCTGATGTGTTTGATGTGCAGAGCATCGCTTTTGATAGATGGAACTCAAACTCTTTAGTGCAGCAGCTCGTAGATGAGGGCGTTGATATGGACCCGTTCGGTCAAGGCTTCGTTTCTATGAGTGGCCCCATTAAGAATGCTGAGGTATTGGTTAAGAAGGGTGTATTGCACCACGGTGGTCACTCTATGCTTAGATGGATGGTAGGGAATGTTGTGGTGAAGAAAGATGATGCTGAGAACGTGAAGTTCTCTAAAGCAAAAGCTGGCGATAAAATAGATGGCGTTGTTGCAATGATAATGGCGCTGGGTGAAAAGATGACCGTTGAGAACTCTGATGTTTCAAAAGTCAGCACTTATGAAAGTCAAGAAATACGATTCTTATGACCATAGAAGAAGCTAAAAAGGTTGGGTTGCTGCTTTTCGATGTGCCGGGATTAAGTCCATTTTTGCGCCACGAGGGAGGCAATAACTACTCCGTTGAACTCATTTTTGAGGGTAAAAGCTATACGATACAAAAGGGGCGTTATTAACATTTAGCTGTTAATTTTCTTTTTGCTCCTGCTATATATAGGGAAAAAAATAAAAAAAAAGATGTTTTTGTCTTCGTATTTATTTCCCTACGGGTGCATAGCTCCCCCCGTAGGTAAATAGATACTTGCATTGCTGACAAATGTTAGGACACTTGTTTCGTTTTAATTTTTTTGTATATTTAGAGTGCAACAACAAAATAAGTATTATGAAAGAGTTTAAGTTTGCTCCAGGAGACTACTTGCTTTCCAAAAGATTTGGATGGCAGTACAAGATTATCAGCATCAGAAATGGTGTGGCTGTTCTTCAAGACATTGTGCGAGAAAATGTGCGCGTAAGATTTACGCTTCGCACCTTGCACAATAGAATTGAAATAGATAGCTTTGCTCACTCACCGCATCCTTTTTAGTATTGGTTTTGGTTTATTAATTTCTATTGGTTCTTAGCGGTGCAAACCTCCTCATTGATTTGAGGGGGTTTTTTTATTCTCATTTTACGATACCTATATTTGGTGATGTAATTACAAAGTACACACTACTTTATGGCCGAGAATCAAAATCTATTTGGGCGTATCATTGGAGCATTCCGCTCTTCGCCTAATAACCCTTCAACATCATTAGCGAATCCCGCTTCTTGGATGTTTGACGGCGCGGCCTCAAAAACGGGTATTGCAATCACTGAGGATAGCGCTATGCGCCTATCTGCTGTATTTGGTGCCGTTCGTGTTATATCAGAGACTATTGCATCGCTTCCGTGGGAGGTGAAGCAAGATGCTGGCGATAGCACCCGCAGCGCATCAGCACACCCTATCAACAAGCTAATACATCACCCGAATGCGATGATGACGGACTTCAACTTTAGAGAAGTTTGTCAAGCGCACCTTTGTTTGCACGGTAATGCTTTTATAGCGATCCGCAGAAACGAAGCGGGCCAAGCAGTTAAATTGATTCCAGTACACCCTGACCGCGTTGAGGTTAAGGTCTACAAGGATGAGAAGTTCTACAACATCGACCAAGGTAAAGAAACCTTTGATGATACGGAGATGATACACATATTAGGGTTATCCTTTGACGGTATCATTGGCAAGAGTGTAATAGAGGCAGCGAGAGAAAGCATTGGCCTTGGTTTGGCTGCTGACCAGTTCGGTGGTTCATTCTTTGGTAATGGCGCAAACGTAAGTGCGGTGCTCACGCATCCTGGCCGCCTCTCAGATGAAGCCTACAAGCGTTTAATGGCTTCTTGGCAACGTAGGTACAGCGGTCTTGACAACGCGCATAAGACAGCAATTTTAGAGGAGGGAATGAACTTGCAAAAGGTCAGCATCTCACCACAAGAATCGCAGTTCTTAGAAACGCGTAAGTTTGGTGTTGAAGATATCGCAAGATTCTTCCGTATCCCGTTGGCTTATCTTGGATCATTAGAGAACTCAAGTACTCGAGCTAACATCGAGGAGCAAGGGATTCAGTTCCAAAGAAACACGATACTGCCTTGGGTTAAGCGTTGGGAAGCGGAATTCAACCGCAAGCTCTTCCCTGGCCAAGAGGATTACTTTATCCGTATGAATATGGACGGGCTTCTTAGAGGTGATATCTCAAGCAGATACTCCTCGTATGCCACTGCCCGTCAATGGGGCTGGTTGAGCGTTAATGATATACGCAAACACGAGAGCCTTGACCCAATTGATGGTGGAGATATTTACTTGCAACCTATGAATATGGTTGAGGCGGGAACTGATAACGCTGCTGAGTAATGCCTTGGAATGACTACCCACAAGCAGCAGTAGAAAATGCACAACGTGCTTTAGACTTCCGCGAGGAGAATGGTACGGATTGTGGTACACCCGTTGGATGGGCAAGAGCGAACCAAATCGCGGGTAGAGAAAACCTCAGCGATGAAACGCTTGTAAGAACTTACAGCTTTTTGAGTAGAGCGAAGACTTACGACCAAGGTAAGTTCACTGATGAGGACGGCAAGGAGATTTGCGGTTCTATTATGTATGCAGCTTGGGGCGGTGATGAGATGCTGCGCTGGGCAGAAAGAACTATAGAAACGATGGAAGAAAATAAAAACGAGCGCCATATCAAGTCAGTTGTTGAGACTGATGAGGAAATTGTCATCACATTCGGCAAGGGTGAGATGGAAGAGGCTGGCTATAAAGAAGAAGACCGCGCAGAACCTAATGAGTTGAGCGTTGGTGATTTTGTGCGTTGGAACACAAGTGGCGGAAATGCTTACGGTGTTATCATTCAAATCGAAAGAGATGGAGAAATCGAGGCAGATAGCGGCTTTAAAGTCAATGGCACTGCTGATGATCCAGCAGCACTCATTAGAATATACCGCTACTCTTCGGAAGAGGAGGCCTACATCGAGCGCAAACCGGCGCTTAATGTCGTGCATCGCTTCTCGACTTTAGAGAAGTTTGACGCTGAGGTGCGTAGCCACAAGGCTATCATTGAGAAGCGTGAGTTCCGTATGGAGAACGCTGAGTATGAAGGCAACACTATTAGAGGGTACGCTGCTGTGTATAACAGCGACAGCGAATGGATGGGAGGCTTCTACGAGCAGATTGCTACTGGAGCCTTTGATGATGTACTTGATAATGACACACGCGCTTATTTTAATCACGATGAAAACTTGCTTCTTGGTAGAGTGTCCAGCGGAACCCTACGCCTTGGTACTGATGCCCGTGGATTGTACTACGAGGTTGACCTACCGAATACTTCATACGCAAATGATTTGGTTGAATTGATGAAGCGAGGTGATGTGAACCAAAGTTCATTCGCCTTCTTGATTGAGAGTGACCGCTGGGAAGAGCGTGATGGCAAGACTTATAGAATAATAGAAAAAGTGTCGAGGCTTCTTGACGTATCTCCCGTTGCGCAACCCGCGTACCCCGATGCGACAAGTGAACTCGTTACAAGAAATAATACGCCCGAATCAGAGGGTGCTGAAGTTGAGGTGAAAGCCGAGGCGGAGGAAATGTCTGATATTGAAATCTTTGAATATAAACTCAAACTTTTAAAACTCGATTAAGATGAAAAACATCGAATTAAGAGGACGTCGTGCGCAGCTCATCAAAGATGCTGATGCAATTGTAGCTGGAGCACACGCTGAAAACCGTTCTATGACGGGTGAAGAAAAAACAAAGTTTGAAGCTATCGAAGCAGATGCTCGTGGCCTCAAGCAAGAAATTGAAATCATCGAGCGCAATGCTGAGATGAAGAAAGAGATCGCTTCTATGGAAGGCGAAGCTCGTGCTGCTGCTCCTAAAGCAAACGCATCTGCTGCATTCTCTAAATACCTACGTCACGGCTTTGGTTCATTGTCTGCTGAAGAGCGCTCAATGGTACAAAAGCGTGGTACTGCGACTCAAGTTGCTGGTACTGACAACTTAGGTGGTTTCTTAGTACCTCAAGAGTTCAGCAATGAGCTTGATGTTGCTACTGCCTTCACTGGCGAGGTAGAGCGTTTGGCTAAGAAGTTGAACACTGCTTCAGGTGGTTTGTTGGATTACCCAACAATTAACGATACTGCAACTGACGCTAACCTAATCGGTGAGGCTTCTGCGGTAACGGTACAAGATATGACCTTTGGTAACAAGCAGCTTTCTGCTTACAACTACAGCTCATTGGTAAAAGTATCTCAGCAATTGTTGCAAGACTCTGCTTTCGACTTGAACGCGTTCTTGGTTGAAGCTATGGGAGAGCGTATCGCTCGTGCAACTAACGCTGCTTTCACTACTGGTACTGGTTCTTCTCAACCACAAGGTTTGGTTACTGGTTCAGCTTTAGGTAACACTGCTGCTGGAGCAACTGCAATCACTGCTGATGACCTTTTAGACCTTATCTACAGCGTAGATGCTTCTTATCGTAACAAGCCTGGCTTCGGTCTTATGGCTCACGATAACATCATCGCTGCTGTTCGTGCTTTAGGTTTAGGCGCTGCAAATGACTTCCCAATCTTCATCCCATCGATGGAAGCTGGGCAGCCTGACCGCATCTTCGGAATTCCAGTTTATGTGAATAACGATATGCAGTCAAGCATCGCTACTGGTACTAAAACAATGATTGCTGCTGACTTCAGCAAGTTTGTTGTTCGTAATGCTGGTGGTATTCAAATGCTACGCTTAAATGAGCGTTTCGCTGATGAACTCGAAGTTGGCTTCGTAAGCTACAAGAGAAGCGATTCTGCTGTATTGGATAGCCGTGCAGTTAAGCACTTGATCCAAGCATAAGGATGAAAGTAGTCTTTAAAAAGACTATTGTTGGTTCAGGGTTCCGCTTCCGCAAAGGTGCGGAGGTGGAACTTCCCAACGATAGAGCAATGGAATTTTTGAACGCTGGGTACTGCGATGCAGTTGCAGAACCCCCGAAAAAGCGTGCAAAAAAGACCGTGTCAAAACCAAAAAGTAAAGAGCAAAGGTAATGGCTTATTCAGTAGTAACACCCGCGGCGAGCGAGCCGATTACATTAACGGAGGCTAAGAACTTCTTGCGTGTTGATGGTAGCGATGATGATGTGCTTATTAGTGCATTGATTTCTGCTGCACGGGAGATGTGCGAGCAGTATACTCGTAGAATCTTGGTTACTACTACCATTGATGAGTATTTTGATGGCTTCCCGAACTATAAGAATGCGGTAAGCAAAGACATTATCTATTTATCAAGAGGCCCAGTGCAATCAATCACAAGCCTTAAGTATGTTGATGAGATTGGCTCGGAAGAGACGGTTGCATCATCGTACTATGTTTCTGATACTATAAGTGAGCCAGCAAGAATAGCTTCTACTGCTGGTTGGTTTGCGACTAACGGAATCATCAATCAAGTCATTGCCCGCTATGTAGTGGGTACTGATGTGAGTAGCATACCCACGCCATTAAAGCAAGGGATGCTCTTAATCATCAGCGACTTATATGACAAGAGAGATGACCGAGTGAGAAAAATGCCTACAGCATCGGAGTACCTATTTAACCCGTTCCGCATCTTTACATTCTAATGATAGACCAAGCTGGACAATTGGATCGTAGAATCACTATTCAAAACTTTAGTGAAACTACGGATAACTTTGGGCAAGAGGTGAAGAGCTTCTCTACCCTTGCTTCAGTATGGGCTAACGTGGTTGAGAAGATAGGCACTGGTAATGGGGAGGGAGAAAAGGGCGATATGATAGCAGCCACTAAAAAGGTTGAGTTTATCATTCGCTACCGCACCGATGTTGATGAGGAGATGCGTATATCGTACAACAGCAATATATATAAGATTCATACAATACAATCCGCAGATGCTCGCAAGGCATTCCTTAAGATTGTTTGCTTATGGTCTGATGCGCAGTAATGGAAAACGTAAAAGTAAGAGTTGAGGGTGTAGCTGAGGTGATGAGAAAGCTCCGCAAACTTGATGATAGACTCAAGAAGAGGATACTCAAGAAAGTAGGGAAGAAATCACTGCCGCCTATGGTTGACTCTTATAAGCGCAACATTACTGATGCAGATGAAGTGTTTAAAGTATATCGAAACGGCAAGATAGCCTACGAGATAAAGCCTGGTCAACTGCGCAGAAGTGTTGGTATAAAGACACCTAAGCACCTACAAAAGAAAGATGTAGTAGGTATGAGTGTTGGGCCAAGAAGAAGCGGTAGGTATAAAGATGCAGAGAAAGGCGGTTGGTACGCTGGTATGATAAACTTTGGCTGGTTAAGAGTTGGAGGTAATCAAGGAAAGCGATACCAAGGTCAAAACTTAAACTTTGCGCAGAAGGCAATGGCTGCTGCAAAGACAAGAGTGAATGTGAGGTTTGTCCGTGTGTTTAGAACGGAAACAACAAGAGAGATAAATAAGCTCAAGTTTGGGCAAAGAATGGGCTTGAAATGATTGGTAAAGTAATAAAGTACAAGTTCGATAACACCAGCAGCTTAAACAACGTTTTCGCTGGCCGTGTTTATCCTTTGGTTGGAGCGCAAACGAGTGCCCGACCTTTTTGCATTTACGATACTACAAGCATCCGCCCTGAAGGATCGAAAGATGCGGACAGCCACATTGATATTGTCAATGTTGAGCTGACTTTAATAGGAGATAACTACGGCACGTTGCAAACTGCCGTTGAAAATATACGCACGACTTTTGTGCGAATGAAGGAAACAATTGAGGGCGTGAATGTTCAATCGTGTGGCTTTGATACTCAAAGTGAGGTATTCAATGTTGATGAGGAAACTTTTGCGGTATCGGTTGATTTAGTGTTTAGAATAGTCAAATCATAAAAATTAAAAAAGATGGCAGCAAGTACATCAGTAATGAATAGCACCGATGTTGTAGTACGCATCGGTACTGACGGTGCAACATACGAAACCGTTGGTAAAATGACAAGCGCTTCTTTAAGCGTTACAATGGCAACACGTGATATTTCCACGAAAGACAGCTCGGGCTGGATGGAAGTATTGGAGGGTCAAAAATCTTGGACTCTATCGGGTGAAGGCTTGGTAGTGTACAATAATACCGGAAAGGCAACGCCGGATGATATCTACGGACATCTGAGCAGCCGCACCGTTATCTACATTGAGTTTGGTTCAGAAGCAACTGACGAGAAATACTACAGCGGTACTGGGTACTTCACTGAGTTCTCTACGGATGCTGGAGTAGAAGACAACGCAACGTTCTCTTTCTCATTCCAAGGAACAAGCACCTTGACTCAAGGAACTCAAGCATAACATCAGTAGGGGGGCTTCGGCCTCCCTATTTTAACATCACGCAACAATGGATACAAACTTGATAAAAGTAGGCGAAAAGACATACCCCGTAAAGTACGGGTTCAATGCACTAAGATTGTTTTGCAATGCCAGCGGCATTGGATTGCAAGAGCTTGAAAAGATAGGAGAAAACATAAGCATTGACCACGCCATCAATTTGGTATGGGCGGGAATGAAAGACGGCGCAAGAGCAGAGAAGCAAGACTTTGATCTTGACACTGATGACATCGCTGACTTGCTTGATGAGGATATGAGTATCATTCAGCAGTGTATGGAATTGTTTGTTGTCTCCTTTGTGAAGCCAGGAGCTGAAGAAAAAAAGTAAACGCCCAAGCCTCGGAATCCCTTGATTGGGATGCACTGGAAGCGATAGGTTTGGGTGAGATGGGAATGAGCGTTGAGGAGTTCTACAATATGACTCCGCGGCAATTCCAAAACAAAAGAGAGGGCTTCCAAAACCGCATTCAGTACCAAACTGAATTGGTATGGGAGACCACGAGGTGGCAAGCAGCGGTAAACATTGCGCCACATACGAAAAAAAGAATGGGGCCGAAAGACTTGGTTGTTTTCCCTTGGGATAGCAAGAAAAGAGTACATAAGGCTGCAACATACGAAGAGGTGCAAGAGGCAATTAAAAAGGTGTTTGGTAAATGAGCCGTACGGATATAGATTTTAAGATTGGCGCGGACTTAAAGCAGTTCCGCGGCGCAATGGGCAACATCGACCACAGCTTGAAAAAGTTAAGCGGTGGTTTTGGTGCTTTAGGTGGAGTGATTGGCGCTTCCTTTGCTATTGATATCATCCAGCAGTTTGCTGCTGAATCTATAGAGCTTGCCTCAAAGATGGAAGGCGTTGAGGCGGCTTTTAATCGACTCAATGACCCTAACCTACTTGACAACCTTAGAAAGGCCACAGCGGGTACCGTTGATGACCTAAAGCTGATGCAGACGGCTGTAAAGGCTGAAAACTTCCGCATCCCTATGGATACCCTTGCGAAGGGTTTAGAGTTCGCACAGCGTAGAGCACAAGCCACGGGTGAGAGTGTTGACTATATGGTTGACTCTTTCGTAACTGGTTTGGGTAGAGAATCGGTTAAGATTCTTGATAACCTTGGTATCTCTACCATTGAGCTGCAAGCAAAAACCAAAGAGCTTGGCTCTATGGCTGCTGCTGTTGGCGCTATAATGGATGAGGAGTTTGAGAAGGTTGGCGAGCGCGTTACTACCACATCAATGAAGGTAGACCAGCAGCGTGCTTCAATCACCAACTTAAAGACTGAGATTGGTGAGAAGCTCCTACCCGTATACTCTGCTTTTCTTGACCAAACCAATAAGGGGCTTAGCACCGTCAACTTTATTCTTGATGACCAAGAGAAAGGCTACAAGAGATTATTTACTGCTGTACAATCTTACTTCAACATCACGAAGTTTGGTTTAGATTTAGTGACCAATCCACTTAAGGCTGTATTAAGTTTATTTGGAGAAACCAAGGAAGAGGTTGAGGGGTTAAACACCGAATTTGACAATGGCTTACCGAGCGTTACCGCTTGGGCTGATAAGTTTGATAAAATGCAAACTCAAGCTAAAGAGGGTGCAAAGAAACAAAGAGAAGCAGTTGAATCGTACAACAACAAGCTCAAGGAATTATTGCCAACATTGCAACAAGTTGGTTATGAGATCGACCAAGCCTTTAATCCTGGAGAAGATACTACGGGAAAACTCGCGCATCAATTAGGATTCGCTGAGGTTGATACGGAGCTTGAAGAGTTAGAGGAAACCGTTGAGAACTTTGGCGATACCTTTGACAATAGCTTTAGGAATACCATTGATAAGTTCAGAGAGTTTAGAGATGAGTTCCTAATGGTCGGGGACATTTTAAGAATGTCTTTTGAGGCAGCCTTCGCACCATTAGAAGAAGGCGAGACACGCCTTGGGAACTTTAGAGAAGCCTTTGTACAGCAGCTCAAGATGATGGCAGCACAATTACTTGCTACCGCTGCCGCTGCTTTAATTCTTGCTACCATCCTGACCATTGCCTTTGGCGGAACCAATATGGCTGGCCAGGCAATGTTTGGTAAGGCTGGAATGGGCTTTGGTGATTTGTTTGGCGGCCTACTACAAGGCGGCGGAGGTTTTGGTTTTAATGGTAGCGGAATTAGTGGAAACACGTCGGGAGGCATTGAGATATTTGGAAAACTGCTTGGCTCTGATATATTGTTATCGGGTGAGCGTGCTGGAAGAAATAGAAACAGACAAAGAGGTTTTTAATATATGGCGAATCCAAAACTATTTTCCGAGTTCCGCAGTAACTACGGACATTTTTACTTGATTGAAATTTGGGATGAAGACTATACGGGCAATGATCCCGACCAGTTCAATGTCACGGGTGAGGGGTTCCAATTAAATTATTCGGGGCAAACCGACAACATTTATTCCCCAATCATTGGGTCGTCGGTATCGTTTGGAATGTACGTTCAAGATTCCGCAACCAATGCGTTTTTGACGAACCTCAAACAATACCAGCAAGACCGCTATTTCGTCAAGATTTGGAAAGGTGAATTTAATGGTGAAGATGCTAACACTTGGTACAATACAACCAAGGTTTCCGACAATGGATTGGTGATGTCATTTTCACCCGACGAAGAACAAGTTGTTTACCTCGACTTTCATTGGGGTGGCTACATCGTGCAAGATATCATTGAAATTGAAGATGTTTCGCAACCTTACATTCTAAACATTCAAGCGACCGACGGGATTTCAAAATTGGCGGACACTTTATGTGGCACGTCATTCTTTAGGCAATCCACAAATCAATTCATTAACGCATTAGACCAAGTTGGTGTGTTGGGAATATACGGAAGCGAACACCCCGTGTTGGCCGTTGTGTGCAATTGGTGGGCAGAGGAAATGACCTACAACGCGAACAATAATCCAATGGATGAAACGTGGGTTGATTTTCACGCATTCGATACGATTGACGAAAATGGTGTTTATACCAACAAAAATTGGTTTGAAATCTTGTCGCAAATGTGTACGATTTTTGGTTTGCGTTTTTACTATTCAAACGGCCAATACCGATTGGAACAATTGTTTCAACGCGCTGAATCTTCATTCACGGAACACCGATACAAAAAAGACAAAACAAAGATTGATTTTGAAAGTGGTGTTTTCTACAACAAGACCATTGACCAAACATCAAACAAAGCGCGTTTGGCTGGAAACATTTTCAATTTCTTGCCAGCGGTAAACGATGTGGCCATCACATTGAATCAAGAACCAAAAGCAATGAAGGGTGTGACGTGGAAAAACGGCGTCGACCCCGATTTAGCGATTGGTTTGGTTTCATCCGCTTTGCAGAATCAATTGACGTTGGTGTTCAATCACCAAATCAAATTGTTCTTAAATGTCAATGTCAATCAAAACAACATCTTTGCAAAGATGAAATTGAATGTTGAATTGTTTGATTTCAACAACAACATCACGTACTATTTGAAGCGCACATACACGGGAACAACGCCATCGGCGCCCGTATGGACAACAACACAATCGGGTTCGGGGTACGAAGTTTTAATTGGTACGTTCCAAGAATTCAGCGGTCAAGTGACGTTGGGAAATTCCGATGTCATTCAAATCGGCGGGCCAACGACAATCGTGACACCTAAAATTCCAACCGATGGCGATATGACAATCAATTGGGATTTTGTTGGTTTTGTCAACACCAATGGTTCCGTTCGTGGTTTAAATATCGGCAACTCGTCATCATATAAGATGACGTTGCAATCGGTTGACACATCATTTGGTTCAATGCAAAATCAAACAACAAGAATCCGAGCGGTGTCGCCAAATGCCGACATCAATGGTTTGCTTTCTTATGAATTGCCCGAAACAAGTATTTTCACCGGTCAAGGCGAACGCGGTTCATTGGTTGAGCAAATAAACGTTGGCGGCTTATTGATTAAAATCCCATATTCAAATTGGCGCGAAGGCAATTCCGGTTCATATGTTGAAATCCAAAAATTGGTTTGTCAAGAATTGTTGAAACTAATGGATGAACCCGTTCAAAAATATATGGGCGGGATGTTCAGTTCCCACGATTTCCGTCAGCGTTTAACGTTCGACGGAAACAATTGGATTCAATTAGGCGGGACTTATTCCGCCAATCGTGATGAATGGGACGGCGAATGGTTCGTCATTGGCCGTGCGGCAATCACACCAACGTTTGACGAGGTAGTGATTCCAACGGACAACGTGAATTTTGGAAACGTTAATGGTTCAACGGGAAATGTTTCTTTTGACGGAATCGATGCCGTGAATCTTGACACCAACATTTTGGACGTGACAACCACGGCGAACGTCGGCACCGATTTGGATGTCGGTGGGGACACTGGATTGACGGGTCGTTTGGATGTCACTGGCAATTCAACA
>JAAHTH010002795.1_pt2 | contig 12426 bp, 5 predicted proteins | sample 6116091 | NCBI WGS metagenome assembly JAAHTH01 (sample SAMN13939990, study PRJNA603662) | sponge metagenome | isolation source: marine sponge | host: Mycale hentscheli | place: New Zealand | collected 2006
TAATAAAATTCCACATTTATTTGACGTCGTCACCGAAATGCCCAAGTTGTCGTGGATTTATGTGTACGTCAAACTGCATCCAAATTAAACCAAAAAAAGAAAAAAAACCAAAGGGCAAACACACGTGTCGAAAATGCGGTGGCAACCACAAGGACTACAATAGTCTCAAATGCCCCCATAAATTTATGACATGGAAGCAATACTGGAGACCAGCAAACCAAAACGGAGGCAACAACCCACGACCAACATTCTGCCAAGAATGCATGCAGGAAGGCGTGATGAGACATAACATCGAGGAGGTAATAGCATCACACACTGGAGTGAAGCACAAGCAATACGAGTGGCGAAGAATGCTCCAACAATGTCCACCAACATGGACATGCCCCAAACACAGAGACCACGAACGCCTCGCACTCGAGGTACAAATGGCATCTCTATTTGACCCACCATCATCAGAGGAGGAGGAGGACATGAACTCAGCAGAAGCATCAGCACCAGCACCAGCAATTATCGAGGGAGGAGCATCAAAGGAAGAGGCAGTCCCACCAGTCCTTAAACGTATGTTAAAGGAATTTGTTGCGGAATATGGACTGGAAAATATCATATCAGCCATCATCAGTTAAAAAATTAGTTAAAAAATTGTGTTTAAAAATATGTCATCTAACTTAAAAAAATTTGAATTTTTATTATTTTGTTTACAGGGTCATTACAGGGTCATTTCAAAATGGGGCATAAAAAAATCTGATTAAAATTTTTTGAGAGTTAAGAGGAGGTACAAATGAAACAGACTGAATTGAATTGAATTGAATTGAATTGAAAATAAAAATAAAACAAAACAAAACAAAAACAAGATGGCACTGAACTTCTGCGAGAACGGAGATTACTCGTGCATGCACTATGACGACATAGAGGCAGACGACGACGAAATTCAAAAATGCACGGAATGCGATGGATACAAGGCACTCGAGGAACCAAACGCATCGGACATCATCATGTCCCTCCGTGCAACAATTAAACACAAGGACGAGGAACTCAAGGAACTCAAAGAGGCACACGTTGACGAACACCAGTTAGTCGTGGAACTGCAACAAGAAATCAAGGAACTCCAACAAGAAAACAAGGAACTTCAAGAGTCTGAATGGGACTTGGTGACTGAGTTAGACCATGCAAGGGATAATGCACGATGGACTCTGCCAGGTTGGCATCTAAATTCAAAGGGCAAGGACTGGACACTGGAGGAGGAGGATTGGGTGATGTCAGATGATAAGAAATACTGGGTTAATAAAGTCACTGGTAAGAAACGGAAAATTAAACCATTGAAATCTGAAACATATTCAAAATAAATATGATAAATTCAAAATATAATATGATAAATTAAAAATAAATATGAAAATATTCAAAATAAATATGAAAAATAACAAATAGGGCAGTTTTCAAAAAATAACAGACTGAGTGTCTGAAACTAAATTTTAAAAATCACAATCTTAATATTAATTTTTATTTTTGACATTGTTGTCTCACAAGTTTTGAAATAACCCCTATTCATATTATTTGAAGTATTTTCATATTTATTTTTGAATATTCAAAGATATTTCATATTTTAGTTTGAATGTTTCATATTTATCGTTTATCTTTCTTTGTCTCCACATCATCATCTTTGCCAGCACCTCCCATAAATGTATTTATATCCATCTTTCTAACAGGTGACCCTCCCCCAGTTTTAACCTTTCTTGGTCGTCCTCTTCCTCTTTTCTCAGGTTTATCTTTTTCAAATCCCACTGGTGACTTATAATTTTTAATTTTTTTGCCTCCCACACTAACATATTGACTTGCTTTTCTGCCATATGGTTTCCCACCTTCTTGTTGAAATGCTATTCTTAAATCATTAAATTTTTTATAATCAGGGGTCGGTCCACCTTTCTTTTTTGATATATTACCTTTATTAAAATCATAAATAGACTTATATTTGCCACTCGCAACCATAGCATCTCTAAATGCAATATGAGGAGGTTTAACATTCTTGCCAGCTTTCACATCAGCCTTATATTTTTCAAATGTTTCTATTATTTTTGGAGTAATAGATGATTTTAATATTTTTCTCAAAGTCTTTTCACCTTTCTCAAATAAATTTAATAAAAATGCTTTATTCATCATTTCCCCTCTCTTATCTTCCCTTCCCATTTCACGTCCCTCTTTTGTTTCATCACGAGTTCGCCTTTGTCGTTTTCTCTCCACTGCTTTTTTTGTACCAGTTAATCCTTCTGTATTTGTATAATTTTCTAATAATGCTGAATAATTATCATATTTTTCACCTAAATCCACTTTTAAAACATCATTCATATATCTTATATTTTGTGTTATTCCGAATGGATTGTCCTTTAATATAAATTTTTTAACTTCTTTGAAATAGTCATTTATCTCATCTATATTCTTTGAACGCAGAACCTCCTCTATATCTTGTCTATCCATTTTAACATATAATTTTAAATATTTTTGCAGATCATAATCTATAAATAATCGTGTTAATTGTTGTTTCATTTCAGGTTTGATACCTTGTCGCTCTTGGTATTCCACTTCATATAAATCATCTAAATCAAAATTTCCCTCTGTTGGTGCGTTGTCTTCTTCTGCTTTTGCTACTGCTAATGGCACATCTTCACTTTCTATTGCTTTTAAATCTTGTGTTCCGAATAAATTTTCCACTGAGTCTATTATTTCTGCAGATAAAGCACCAGCACTTATATCTTGGTCTTTTTCATACGCATCTGCTATATCGTTATATATAGTCATCGCACCCTCAGGTGTTATGTCTAAAATTTGTGGGATTGCTCTTGCTCCTTTTATTGCTCTCCCATCCTCAGTAATATAATATTTATTAATATCATCGGCAAATTCTTGAATAAATGGTTCTTTTAATGTTTCTTCGATTCCCTTTGAATCGAGCATACCGACTGCTTTTTTGAATAAATCTTTAACCCTTTTATTTAGATAAAATTCAGCTAATCCATTTGATATTTTCCGTGCTATATCTTTATTATCATCAGTGGAGGACACGATTGTTCTATTAACTAAATTCATTATTGTATCTATTTGAAAATTTTCGATAAATTGATTTATTGAGAGTTGTTGTTGGGGCGATAATTGTTGGACTTGTTGTTGAACTTGTGGTGTTGCATACATTTTTGATAATTTTATAAATGCATCTTTATCTCCTTCATCTTCCGCACCTCCTTCACCTTCTCCCCCTTTTCCTCCACCAGCACCTCGACCTTCTAATGTTTCGTTTATTTGTTCTAAATCTTCCTCTATATCTTCTAACTCTTCCTCCTCAGGTGATTTCTCCTCTGGTGCTGGTATTGGTGTCACTATTTTCAAAGTTATAGAGCATCTATCATCGAGAGATTGGACGAGGTTGCCAGTATCATCGACGATTTGTGTATTTAAAGAGTTGATTGTCACATCTCGTGTGATCGTCGCATTATAAGATGATGCATAACTATAAAAAAACATATTTGCTGAACTATAATTTAATAATGCTACTCCTACTGAATTTAATCTTCCCCCTTGTGCCGTATAAATTAATGTATCCAGCGGTAAATCAGGGCATACAATTCTATAAAATGGTGATTTCATATTTATTGTTAATGATTTAGCAACCATCTTATCACTCACCGCCACCACTGCAGCTGGTCTATTATTTGGGTAACCGAGTTGATAAAATGGAGTTCCACTATTCCCATTTTTTGAACCTTGTGTACCACTATTATCTGTGATTATATTTATTGAGGTTGATGCAGCTATTGTGGTCAAAGAGTTAGTCGTGAATGGTCGACATGATGTTTCTCTTATTGATATATCTTTTATATTATTATATGAATAATTATTGAAACGATTTGAAAAACTATTGTACGCAAAATTTAAGGGTTTCCATTGATAATAACTGAAACCGAGTCGCCATAGACAACTTGAATAATAATTATCTTTCGTCATTTCCACTCCTTGTCCTTGTTTTGTAAAATATATATTATTAACATATATTCCAGCTTGACTATCGACTATATCTCTAAATCTTAAATGAAAATCATCAGTTTCGTCGTTTATTGAAAACCCATCATATTGCAACCAGTCTTCGAACATCGCTTCATTCCCCATAACTGAAAAATAATCATCTGACGCCTGATCTGAATTTCCAGTTATTAAATTGTATTGCACTGGGGTATGGAAATAACTGATTTCGAATTTGTTTAATGAATCATTAAAATTAAATGTTGGATTCACTGCCCCTATATTTAAATTATTTGCTTGGTCTTGTCTTCTTCCAGTAAAATTATAATCATCATTTTTTATAGATGGAGCGTCGCCGTTCATAGGGGTTATATATGAATGGTCGAGGAGCATAGGTGAAAATCCGAACATTTGAAGTGATTGCTGTGTAAATAATCTATCATCTTCGGTTTCTCCAGTATAATCTTGATAAACTTCAAATGCCATAAATAAATCCTCTGTGCCGTGCAATTTAAAGGGGAACGCACCTATATTTTCTGATACGCATTTTTGATATAAAGGATTATTTATAAATTCTCTTTCTTCTAAAATATCCGCATAAAGGTTTGTCTCTCCAGTTCTATTTTCATATAATCCTCTCGATGTCCAGTTGTCTTTCCATCTTGTAAATATGTTAATTCTTTGCTCTATCTTACTTTTTTGGTCTGTATAATTTGCTGGTGTACCCCTTGTTTGTTTCATGCGTGGATAAATAACGCCCTGATTTGATTCTGAACCTCCATCATTCGAATCATCTTTTCCCATCTGACCTTGATGATATAGATAAGGGAACACTGCCCCTTCTTTGCCTGTTCCATTATCTTCTAATGTTGTGCCAGTCGCCGTTAAACCTGAATCATCAGTCCAGTTCAAATCCATTTTAACATAATAATTTTCCGTATCATTAATTATTTTTGTTCTTGTTTTTTCTGTCCCATTATATATTTCATTATATCTAAAATAATCTTTTATATAGTCGAGATTAGTTTCATTAAATTTTAAATTTGTAAACAGCATCGTGTGCTTTGGGATATTTGCTATTGTTTCATCGAAAGCAGTATCATCTTGGGTTTGGATTCGAACTTGTGTTCCTCTTTGATTTGTATTTATATCGTATAAATCCCACACAGCATTGTCGACTATTGTCCTCAGTTGTCCATCACCAGTTGGGAAGGTGTCTTTTGTTATTCCTGATGTTTGTATATTCGTTTGAATACTCCTTAAAACATCATTCGTGTTAAATGTTGTTGCTTTATTAACTCTCGACACCACCCATCCTTGTTTTATAAATGTATCACCACCTCCCCCATTTGCATTTAAATATTGACTATCTAAAATGCCGTTTGAGTAATATAATGATAAACGTCCTGATGTGTCATCAAAACTCCACGTTTTCCCATTATCATTAGCCCAGTCATCATTTAAATTATCATATATTTTCCCACTTTTTATATTAATTGTTCCAGTCGCATCTGCACTATTTAAACCTGGTCCGAGATATTGTGTCGGTGGTGTTGTTTGTGCTATTGTTGTTGTGCCGAATGCACCATACGAATTGCCATACATTCTGCCATCAGAAGGCACACTATAAGAAACACCTCCCTCTGATATTGTTTGACTTGTCGGATAAGATATAACATTTGTTTCATCAGGACTGCCAGCACCTAATTTTCTTAAAGAGAGATTACTCACACCATTTAAATCTATCACAGCATTACCATCATAATTCCACGACCTATTAGTAATAAATGTTGCACCTCCGTCAGTTGAATACATTAATCTGCCCCTTAATCCTTCTTTATCTGTATCATCGCCGTTGCCATTATTGTTTGCCCCTAAATAATAAAGTTGCCCATTTATCGTGACGCTTTGAAAATATTGTTTATCAGTATCTATCACTGGGAGAGGGTCTGTTATATGTGATGTGAAATTTATAGGATTATATGTTGTTGTTAATGCTCCACTCGGTTCATATGTTGCTGAACTTCCGTCTGTAAAAATTTGCGTAAATGTGCCATTTGTCCCAGTATTTATATCAAACGACCACTGCCTTTGATAAGGAACTGGGTCTAATGTATAATACGCCGTACCACTTATTGCTGTTGTATCTCCGATTGGATTATATCTATAATAGACCCTTTGTGGTAAATTTGCTGGATTAGCCCAGTATCCATCATACGCTCCTATATTGCCTCCAGCATTACCAGGCGTATTAAAAAATCTTAATGATGAATATCCGCCTGGTGTGACATTTGTGAAGTCATTACCACTCGCATAATCATAAATAGGTTTTGAATTATCGCCCCATCCATTACCAGTTGACAGATTCCAGTATTGTTGCCCATTTCGGAATAAATTTTTCACATTGAAACCGACTGATTCTATTGTTCCTATTTGTGTACCAGCAGTTGGTATTCCACCTTGATATTTTGATAATCTATATATAGTCCACGTTGTTGTTGATGAATAACCTTGAAAACACCAGTAAGTATAATCAGGGTCATCATCATTATATAACAGAGCGACGTTCGGATCATGTCCGTTCAAAGTTGTTATTGCTTGAAACACCCCACTATTGAAACTTAATAATACCCCTCTTGTTATTATTTTATAATTTCGATTATAATCGACACCTACATAAGCACCTTGTGATGGTATTGTGTTATTTGATAATGTTAAATTATAAGTTCCTATTGATGCATTTTGAGTAATCGAATACATTTTATTCTGTTTAAAATCATTTGTATTCAAAAATCCTCCTCCTCCAGCATTATTGTCATCGACGATGGTATATGTCTCATCTGTTTCTGTATCTTCTCTTAAAAATGATATATTTGAAACCTCGACGATTTGTCCTGATGGCAGTTGTTTTGAGTATCCTATCATAAATGCAGATACTGAATCATTATCGGCTGTTGCCGTCCATACTGGACTCTCGTGGTCACCATCTGCGGTTACTGAAATACCAGGCATACCGAATGTTGCTGTCCTATCTGCGACTAATATTGGATGTTCGTACAGAGCAGAAGTTGCTCCTCCTGTTGATTGAGGTAATAATCTTGTTGTGAATTTATATTGATATTTAACATCTTTGATTATATTTTGATTTAACCACTTATATGTAAATTTATTACCGAATGTTCCTTGTGCCATGTTGTTGCTTGCTATAAAACAATTTGATTTAAATGGGTTGGGAGGTTCTATATCCGTCGAGGTGTACGCATCTGCTGGTGAAAAACCTAATGTTGAAGTCCATTCTCCTACATTTTGAAAAATCTTAACTAATTGTTCGGTTACTCGATTGAATGTTCCCCCTATTGCGTTAAATCTATTATATCCGACTATATTTGAAAAATTGGGATCTGTTTGGTCTGCAAATAAACAGCATCTTAATTCGACCCCTTGGTCGTCCGTTAAAACTAAATTTGAATTTCGACATACTAAAAAATCTGAACCTGATTTGAATATATACGCACCATTATTGGTATTTTCATATTGATTCCTATATACATCGTTAAATGTATCAAAATTACCAGTTGCTTCTGATATAGTTAAAATTGAATTGTCTCCCCCATTTGGTACTACTATTTCTCTGTGGGGCGAATATATAGAGTAATTTGTTAAATTAGGGTCGAGACTCTGACCGATTAATGTATTCCATACTATACACGGATACGATAATTGCAGATTAGCTTGTGCCGTTCCATCTGCGAATGTATTGGGATTAAACCATGGGTGACCTTGCAATCCATATGTTTCCATATTTGAAAGTATTTGAGACCCATATTTCCATAAATAGGGTGCTTCCGTACAAAGATTCCCATATATATGGTGCGTATTTGACCCATAAATTGCCATGTTCGCTTCTATTGATTTGAAACAGAAACCATTTAATCGAGGTTGTCTAATCGTTGGATTGTACGCTTTCCCAGCATCTTGTTTATAATAGTGAAATGAAACTGCTGTTATATCTTCACTATATATATCCTGATTTGTCTGTTGAAACGCTAATGTCATATTATCGGCAATTGCTGATGGTGCGGTAAATCCGACATCAAACTGGACTGGCACTCGTTCTATCATTAATTTAGGTTTATGTGTACTGGGGATTGGAATCCCATTACCATCATATCCACGTTCCCATCCAGTATAAGTTCTGTCTATTTTTGCGAATTTTTGCCCATTTAACTGGCAGAATGGATTTAACCCCTTGCAGTTTTGGAGTTTTGCCATAAATAAATCACTCGCATTGCCAGTGTTATTCATATATTCACGATTGTCCGCAGCTAAATAATCTAATTTAATTCGTTCATCTGCACCAGCATTTTCGGTTTTATCAGGTAAAAATGACATAACACTTTGTCCACCACTATTTTCCTTGACAAATGTAAACGGCAACTGCATACTATTGTGTCCGTTATTATTCAAATAAAAACCGACTTCGAATTCACATTCATTATCATTGATGGGATTTGTGTTTGTTGCTTGTCCTCCATCAAATTGAATAGCATTTGAATCTGCCCCTCTCACGTTAATAATAGATGAGTCCAGTTGAATTTCAGTTCCTTTTTTTATATGTAATGATGGGAATGTGTTAGTCCAGTTATTTTTATTATCCGCCTCTGCTCCCTCTGCTTGCACTCTAACAGAGTTTATCCTTCCCAGTTCTAATATAGTTGTTGTTGACATAACTATAAAATATTTTATATAACAAACAAAGAAAATTAATAACTTTTTTTTATGAATAGTTTGAAACAAATTCACCCTTATTAATGCTACCTAATCGAGATACGCAGACAAATAACTTCATCGACATATTATCTTGGTCGTCAGCCACTAATTTTTTAACATAGGTAAAATTAATGGGAGCATCTGAAACCATAACTCCGTTTGCACCATTATTAACTCGTTGATGTGCGAAATTGACACCGATAAATTGTTGACTTGCTATTAAAGCATCTTGTGCAACAGCACCGAATACTTGGTTTGAAGATATTAATTTATTTGCTTTTTGTTGATTTGTTGTGGCATCTCCTAATGCTCCAGTTGTTCTTGAACCGATTGCTGTGACTAATGGGTAACAATTATGGGGTGGCACACCGAAAACATCTTCCAGTTCCCTAGCATAGTTATTATTTTGAAGAGGGGAGTTATAATAGTTAATGTTGTTAATTTGAAACTGAACGGATTCAGATTTGCTACCACCGAAATCAGGTGCGGTACAATATACACCACCTATTTTTTGTGCGGTGTTATTAGCTGCTGTTGATTGTGAGACATGCCCTATAATGTGCTTTATACGTGTGTTTGAAAATCCGAGTGTATTTTGGTATGTCTTTTCTAATTCTTGACTACCAGTTAAACCAGCAGTGCCAGTTAAAGACATCTCGACACAGGAATACGAGCCATAAGGAATAACGAGACCATTACCGCTTTCGGTTATTGCTTGTAATCTATTCATAGTGGGTTGGTCATAAAATAAGTGATCCGAGCAGAAAACGCAGTTCGCATTATCCACTGACACAACACCGATATTGCCATTATTGCCATCGGTTGCGACTGCGATTTCACGATTATCAGCAAGTTCGATTAATAGTTCGACTGGTTTCATACAAAATAGGGGTAAAGATGTATCGAATTCTGGGAACAATTGTTTCAAAGATACACAATATTCTTGGGTGGTATTAGCTGCCAACCCATTTGGCAAACGATGACGTTCAGGACGAAGTCCGTCTGCTTTTAATGTTTTAATTTCAAACAATCCGTTATGTGCTGGAGCAGCTTGAGCTCTATACTTCCATACAGACCACGAACCATTTGTAAATTGTCCGACCTTTTCACGTCTGTCTTGGTCTTGCCATGCATTGCGTGTTGCCATAATAAAATTTGCTCTATCGGATTGGCAAATTGTTGCACCATTGCAGAATAATGTTGCGGTCTTTATTGCCCCTAATGCCCCCCCATACATAGATAAACTGGTTGTTGCATTGCTGGCATATAATGGTAAAATTAATTTAGCAGAATGCTGGAGAATACCTTTTGCTGGAAGCATAAAACGGAGGAACTTTGTTGAGGTGGTGGATGGTTCGAGAATGTCAGTTGAATATCGAACACTGCGTCTCTTACCTTTATTTTGGATTAACTCTAATACTTCGTCAGGTTGTTGCATTGTTTTAAAGTAATAGATATAATATACGATATATTGTTTTCAAAATTATCTTTTATATTATATTCGCAACTTATGGAAAATCTAACTATAACAAATCAGGACTGCATCGAAGGTTTGAAAAAATTAAAAAATGACTCCGTTGACCTTGTTTTTGCGGATTTGCCATATTTATGTACGGACTGCAAATGGGATCAGGAAGGGGTGGATTTAGATAAATTAGCGAAGGAATTGTGGCGTGTTGCTAAAACATACTGCACTCTCGTATTCACTTGCAAATTTAAATTTGGAATGGATATTGTTAATGCATTGGGGAAAAAATGGTTCAGATATGATATGGTTTGGCATAAAACTCGTGCTTGTGGATTTTTAAATTCAAACCGAATGCCATTATGTGGACACGAAAATGTTTTGATTTTTTATAAAAAATGCCAATCAGCTATTTATAAGAAAAAGCGTGCGTTACATCATAAACTCGCAAGCAAAATTGAAAATAAAAATTTTGATGGCAAACGTATTTATGGGTCAAGAATTATTAAATCCACTCCGTTACGATATAGGACTAAATATGACCCACCTATCCCTACATCTGTTATGACAATCGCGAATCATAATCATAAAACTAATACAAATGCCACGCAGAAACCTTTGGAACTTGTCGAATTTTTCATAAAATACTACACAGACAGAGATGATAAAAATGTAACCCTTCTCGACCCTACTATTGGTTCAGGAACTTCTGCCATAGCTGCTTTGAAATGGGGGATAAAATTTGTCGGTTTTGAAAAAAATAAAGAGCAATTTGATGGAGCAATGAATAGGATTAATAATCATTTAAATCCGAAAAAAAATAAAATTATAAAGGTTAAAGGAAGCAAAACATACGGATTTTATGATAAAGGAGGAATTGCTGGTTTAAAGGGTCGTGCAATAGCATTAAAGAAAGATGCTGAAAAAAATAAAATTATAAAACCTTAATTAACTTCATTAACGACTCCTCCTTGTTTGCCTACTGCCAGTCCAGCATTTGCTAGGGCATAGGTGTACATCGAGTTTGCTTCTGCGGTTGTTAATTGAGATTGGATACGGAGACCATAAGTTGCTCTATCAAAATCCGCACCGAAACCGAGATACATTTGGTCGTAATTGACAGATACTAAATATAGTGGTTTGGCATCAGGTTGGTCTTGGTCGTCTGATTTTATTGTCTTAACTCCCATAATCTCAGGATTTTGGAGGCATGACGTTATACTTCGGAATGGTTGCAGAGCATTTAATCCATTTCGTCCTAACAATGCTGGGTACACATCATTTATAACTGCTACTCTCTCCGAAACATTAAATTTATTATTATAACGGACATTCGCACGTCTGTGGGAGTATTCTTGGATTTCTTGGTCTGCATCAGCTGCATCACGGATTTTCTCTGTGGTGAAACTATTTGTTGCGAAATTATTAACATTTGCGGATCTAATAAATGTGGTGAAAACAGATCGCACAGATTTGAGTGCCATATTTAATGTTGTTGTTGCATCTGAACTTTGCAAGATATTGAGGAAGTTTCTATAAAGTGGATATTGAAGTTGTTCGTTAGATGGTGGCATAGGAGAGGATAATACTAACCAGTTCCACGTTAAATTGACGTCTTGCAATCTATAATAACAATCGGAGGCGTTTGCCCCATATAAAAATAGATTATCAGGAGCAAGATTTAGGTCGATTGTTAAACCTCCGAAATCAGCAAGATTGAGTGGCTTATCTTGAAAAATACCAGCACGAAGAGGAATGGAACATGCCATATCTCCGTTGACTGCTAAACCTTGTGTGTCTGAACGACCGAATGCTAAATCTTTAACTGAAACATCTGCTTTATAATCGAAAAATGATTTATTGGTTGGTAAAGTTGCACATAATAGACGATTATAATTACGAATCTCTGATAAATTATTGTTTGTTGCGGAAGATGCGACTCTGAGTGTGTGGATTACTCCATTGACACCTGTTCGTTCATCTATAAGGCATGCTCTTGCTCCTGTTCCATATGTATCTTGGTTATTAACATATGAATCACCTCCATCTGTGTCGATTACTTGGAGCGTAAAATTTAGTCTGAGGCTATTGACATCCACGAGTCGGTCATTAACCGACCCTAAATTAAAGGTGATATTATTTGCACCATATCTAAAACTATATCCGTCTGAACGGACGTTAATAGG
>JAAHTH010002911.1_pt1 | contig 12421 bp, 11 predicted proteins | sample 6116091 | NCBI WGS metagenome assembly JAAHTH01 (sample SAMN13939990, study PRJNA603662) | sponge metagenome | isolation source: marine sponge | host: Mycale hentscheli | place: New Zealand | collected 2006
CCACTCTCAATTTCAGCCCACAGGCTTTGCCAACCCAATTCGATCAATGCGGTTGTCTCTAAAAACGCAGCCGTCACTCCACCGTGCAACGCTGGCAGCATTGGGTTTCCGATCAACTTATCATCAAATCCCAAGACCCCGGTCAGTTCATCCCCGCGTCTTTCAAACCGAATTCCCAAAAACTGAACGTAGGGAATGCCGCCTGCGATAGCGGCCAACGCCTTGTCGCGGCGCTCCTTCACCTTTTGAACCGGCTCGGGCTTTTCACGTTTCATGACGCGGCACTCCGATTTTCAATCGTAAACGCCCCCGTAGCCGTCGCCACTGGATTATCCCGGTCTGCGTCCATCGCCACCGCCCGAACAAAGGCCACCGTTCGTCCCACATGATACACAGTCGCCCGCGCCGAAATCGCCTGCCCCGGCGTCGCTGCACGCATATAATCAATCCGCAAATCTAAAGTAGCCGTTACCCCGGCGCTTTCCGGGTGGCACACAACGGCCGCCCCGCAGCTTGTGTCCATCAACGTCGAAACGGCACCACCATGGATCACACCGGTCGCGGGGTCGCCGACAAGTTTCTTGTCGTAGGGCATCGTCATTTCCACCTCGCCTGAGCCAATTTCAACGAACGACAGCCCCAACACAGCGGAATGTGGGATACTTTCGATAAATTGGCGCACCAAGGCACGCTTCTGGTCTTCAGACACCATTCTCTCCAAAGCAGTTAAGCACTTTCAATCAGGCACAAGCAGAGTTCGCAAGGCTCACGATTCCGCGACGATTGATCGATTGGCAATGTGCGATTAGTCTGGTGTTACGGAGGGCGCTTATGGCGGCTGAACGTCTGAATTTCAAAGAGATGTGCGCAAGGTTCGAGGCCACCCCCAGAACCCTGCGTTACTATGAGTATATCGAGCTTCTTTCACCCGAAAAGGAGGGACGTTCGCGGTTCTATGGCCCGCGTGAAATTGCCAGAATGACGCTGATCCTGCGTGGTCGCCGGTGGGGGTTCAGTTTGGAAGAAATCCGCCAGTGGTTGGAAATCTATGAACAAAAAGGCACCGAGGCACAACTTCGCGAGTTCGTGTTCCACGCTGATCGACAGTTGACGGTCTTAAAATCCGAGCGCGAAAAGCTGGATGCCACCATCGAAGATCTGGAAAAAATTCGCGCAGAAGTTGATCGATCTGACAGCTAGTCTCGCAACCTGATTGTGACGCTACGTCACAATAGCGCAAAATCGCCAGAATATGACTATGACGCGACGTATTCTTTACGTAAACGTCAACGCCACTTGTCCCGTCCTATTCGGATACTCAAGTCAAAACGATAACAACAGCGTATAGGTCCATGTCTGAGCCATTTTTATCGATCCGCGAAATGTGTGAAGTATTTGAGGTAACACCTCGTACTTTACGGTTTTACGAAGCCAAAGAACTACTCTTCCCAGTTCGAAAAGGCACAAAAAGGCTTTTTACAAGACGCGACCAGGCGAGGTTGAAACTAATCCTGCGAGGAAAGCGGTTCGGGTTCAGTCTTGAAGACATCCGCCAGCTTCTCGACCTTTACAATACTGACAGCCAGAACCTGACCCAGATGACCCGTGCATTCGAATTGGGACAAGAGCGTCTGGAAGACATGGAACGTCAGCGCGACGAATTGAACGTCGCCATTACCGAGCTGAAAGCACAGTTGTCCTGGGGCGAAAACCTGATCGCTTCGCTTCAGAACCCTTCGGCCGCAGCCGCCGAATAAACTCTTTTTGCGGTCACAACCGATAAAGAGATCTAGATGCCAACTTTTGCGCCGCCATTGCGGGATATGCAGTTTGTTCTGCACGAGCTTTTGCGCGTGTCAGAAGCGGGTATTCCCGGCTATCAGGATCTTGATCAAGCATTAACAAACGCGGTTCTGAGCGGAGCTGGAAAGATCGCATCGGAAGTCTTGCAACCACTGAATGCAGTCGGTGATTTCGAAGGATGCACCTTCGAAGATGGTGTGGTTAGAGCACCGACAGGTTTCAACGACGCCTACACGCAAATCTGCAACGGGGGCTGGACTGGCCTAGATGGCGACCCAGCCTTCGGTGGCCAGGGCATGCCCTATCTAATGCAAACGGCCGTGGGCGAACTATTTTCAGCAGCGAACATGGCGTTTCAAATGTATCTTGGGCTGTCACACGGCGCCGCGTCAGCCATCGCCGCCCACGGAACTGACGAGCAAAAAGAGACATATCTTCATCGTCTTAACTCAGGGCAATGGACAGGAACAATGAACCTGACCGAGCCACAATGCGGCACGGATTTAAGTCTCATCAAAACCCGTGCTCAGCCGCAAAATGACGGCAGCTATCAGATCACCGGACAGAAGATTTGGATTTCCTCTGGAGAGCACGACCTTTGCGAAAACATTGTTCATCTTGTTCTTGCCCGCCTGCCCGAATCGCCGAATGGCGTGAAGGGCATCTCGATGTTCGTGGTTCCGAAATTTCTACCTGATCCGGACAGAAATCTCGGCGAACGAAACTCTGTCACATGTGGTGGTCTGGAATCCAAAATGGGCATCCATGGCAACGCGACCTGCATAATGAACTACGAGGGCGCAACGGGCTGGCTAATCGGCAAAAAACACAAAGGCATGCGCGCAATGTTCACAATGATGAACGAAGCGCGTCATTCGGTGGCTGTGCAGGGGTATGCGCAAAGCGAAGTTGCGTATCAGAACGCTATTGGATTTGCGCGCGACCGTCTTCAGGGTCGCGATGTAACCGGACCCCAAAACCCGGATGAACCAGCGGACCCTATCATCGTCCATCCTGATGTTCGTCGGAATTTGCTGGACCAAAAAGCCTTTATCGAAGCCGCCAGGGCACTTGCTTTTGGGGGGGCATTGCTCATCGACAGATCACAGCAACTTGGCGATGAGCACGCGCAATCTCTGGTTTCGCTCTTAATTCCTGTAATGAAAGGTTTTTTGACCGACAAAGGGTTCGAAAGTTGCGTGAACGCGCAGCAAACTTTTGGTGGCACTGGTTTCACTAGGGATGCGGGTATCGAGCAGTTTGTCCGCGATGCCAGAATAACCATGATTTACGAGGGTACAAATGGGGTTCAGTCGCTTGATCTGGTTGGACGAAAGTTGCCCATGGACGGCGGTAAATCGATCTTAGCATTCTTTGATATTGTTAAGAGCTTTATCAAAGAGAATGAGACAGAAGAATCTTTGCGGACAGACTTCTTGGACCCACTGAAGTCAGCATCCAAGGACCTTCAGTCGGCGGCAATGTATTTCATGAACCATGCGCAAAAATCTCCTAACTCTGCTCTGGCCGGAAGTTACGATTTCATGCATTTGTTCGGTCACGTCGCATTGGGGTTGATGTGGGCCCGCATGGCCAAGGTGTCGCAAACGGCCTTAAGCAGTGGAACACAGGAACAGAGTTTCTATCAAGCAAAGTTAGAATCTGGCCGGTATTACATGGCGCGGCATCTTCCAGCGACGAAGTTACATTTGGCACGCATCAAGACCGGTGCGAATCCAGTGATGGCGCTGAAGGCATCAAGCTTCTAGGCTGCTGTTCGATGACCTACTGAAGAGTTCAAACATGCCCAAACGCCTACGCCTGACACGACGTTTTCCGGTTGCCATGACCGAAGATGGTTTCCGAAGACTACGCAAGTTTGCAAACGAAGCTGGTCTGGATGAAGGCGAAGCTCTGAGTTTCTTGTTTGAAAATTTCAATTCTGTAATGGGCGAAGAAAAATTGGCTGCCCGGCTAAGGTTGTTCAACGCAGAGTTGGACGCGCGAAAACGATAGCCGATTTTCTGAACGTCAATTTCGGTTCCAAAAGCGTGATTCATTGGAGTTGATGTTAAGTTTCAATAACTAAGCACGCGCAGATATTGCGCGGTAGCACATACCTTACGGCAGGTAAGTCAAATTTGGCCGTAACGTCACCGGTTCACAAGTTCCTTACCGCGGTTAATTCTTAAGCAACAAGCATCCCAAGAAGTCGGTTCTCTAAAAACAGTACCGACGGCGGAACCGGAGTAGATCGGAGACGACAATGCATGACGCATTCATCTATGACGCGATCCGGTCCCCAAGAGGGAAAGGTCGGCCAGACGGCAGCCTGCACGAAATCACGCCTGTAAAGCTGTCTGCCGATATGCTGAACGCGCTGAAAGTACGAAACGGGTTAAAAGGACATGCTGTTGAGGATGTGATCTGGGGCAACGCTACTCAGGTCAAAGAACAAGGCGGATGCCTTGCCCGCACTGCCGTTCTGGCCTCGTCCTTGGACGAAAGCATTCCTGGGTTATCGATCAACCGATTTTGCGCAAGTGGCTTGGAAGCTATAAACTTGGCGGCGAACCAGATAAAGGGCAGTGCTGGCGACGCCTACATTGCTGGTGGGGTTGAATGCATGAGCCGTGTGCCCATGATTTCCGACGGAGCGGCCATCGCCGTGGACCCTTCGGTGGCAATGAATACTTATTTTGTTCCTCAAGGCATCTCTGCCGACATTATAGCGACCCAATACGGGATCGGCCGCAACGACGCCGATGTTTTCGCTGTCGAAAGTCAACGACGCGCGGCCATGGCGTGGAAAGAACAGCGGTTTACGCGTTCCATTGTTCCCATCAAAGATCAAAACGGCATCACAATTCTGGATCACGACGAATACATGCGTCCCGAAACGGACATGCAGACGCTAGGCGCATTGAGACCAAGTTTCAAGGAACAGGGAGAAGTGATGCCCGGTTTCGATGCAGTTGCGCTCTTAAAGTATCCCCATCTGGAAAAGATCGAGCACATCCATCACGCAGGCAATTCCTCCGGTATTGTCGATGGTGCCGCGGCAACACTCATTGGGTCGGCAACATTTGGCGAAATTGCCGACCTGAAACCTCGTGCGCGCATACTGGCAACCGCCAAGATTGGAACCGATCCAACCATCATGTTGACAGGGCCAGTTCCTGTCACCGAGAAAATTCTTGCTGACACAGGAATGAATATCAAAGACATTGATCTGTTCGAAGTTAACGAGGCGTTTTCGTCGGTTGTTCTAAGGTTTATGCAGGCGTTCGATGTTGAACATGATTACTTAAACGTGTGCGGTGGGGCGATCGCAATGGGCCACCCATTGGGTGCGTCCGGCGCAATTATTGTTGGCACTCTTTTGGACGAATTAGAGCGACAAAACAAAGAGATAGGCCTTGCGACGCTATGTGTTGCTTCTGGTATGGGCGCTGCCATCATTATCGAGCGGGTATGACGAATGGTTCTCGTATTTGAAAACTGTCCGCATTCGTGTAAGTTGACCTTACGTCAAACAGGGTCGAATACCGTGGGAACCACTGCGGCCCGACAGGACGCTAAGGTGGACGAGAATGGCCGAAGAACTAGAGTCGTTTTTTCAACGGCTGGCAGATTCGTTTCTGGGAGGCGACAAGGTATGGCTCCCCGCTGCCTACACTTACCCGCTTTCAATCTTTGCCGGTTCGACCATCAGAATAGAGCATTCTTCGGCGGCGCTGCTTACGACTTTGGCAAAACGCCGAAGGGATGCCATAACATTCGGTGCCTCGATTATCTGATCTCAGATCGTCGACATCAAAGTCGTAAAGAGCCTAAATCTGGACGTGCATGTCCACTGGAATTTTGTCGCCGAAACGGTACGGGCAATTGCTCAGGATCGAATTCGGTTTTTGTGTCGAAGAACAGAATCAAACGACTTCATCATCGAAAGCGTGGAGTTTCTGGTGAACGGCATTGCAATGCTCAAAAAATTCCACAACGACGCCGACAACCAATCAGTTCGCCTAAAAACCTGAGGCGCATCCTTAGCTCAGCCACCGCCATTTGTTGGAATTCACGTAAGCCCACATGGGGGTTCAATCATGTCTGACTTTCGCCTCTTTATCGAAAGGGACGGCATTGCGGTCATCACATGGGACGTGCGGGACCGATCCATGAACATTCTTACCAAGCCAGCGTTCACCGACTTCGATCAGCTAATCGACGATGCCTTAGATAACGACAGTGTTCGTGGAATCATAATTACATCAGGAAAAGACTCGTTCGCCGGCGGTATAGATCTGAACATGCTCTCGGACATCGTCCGAAGCGCGGGCAAAGACCCCGCACCGGGGGTTTTGGCTTTCTTGATGAACGTCCACAGGGTCCTGCGCAAACTAGAACGCGCGGGGATGGACGATAAGAACAAGGGCGGCAAACCGGTAGTATGCGCAATTCCCGGCCTTTGCGCCGGAATTGGTACCGAAATCGCATTGGCCTGCCACCATCGGATCATGTCTGACACTAAGTCCGCCAAGATTGGCCTGCCTGAAATTCGGGTGGGTTTATTCCCAGGAGCTGGCGGAACCACGCGTTACAGTCGACTGGTCGGAACTCTTGCTGCGGCTCCTGTACTACTCGAGGGCAAAATGCTGTCTCCGAGCAAGGCAAAAATGGCACAACTCATTGATAATGTTGTCGAACCCGAAGCTCTTTTGGACAGCGCCCGCAATTGGATAATGAGCGCAATCGACGACGATCTTGTAAAGCCCTGGGACAGAAAAGGGTGGAGAATGCCCGGTGGCGCGCCCTACCACCCCCAAGGGTTTATGACCTTCGTCGGTGCAAACGCGATGGTAAATGCAAGAACCAAGGGCGTTTATCCTGCAGCAAAGGCCATGCTGTCTGCCATTTATGAAGGGGCAATGGTGCCCTTTGACACCGCCCTTCGGATCGAGGCCCGCTGGTTCACTTCGGTACTCCTTGATCCTGTTTCATCAAACATGGTGCGTTCTCTATTCATCAACAAAGAAGTGCTGGAAAAAGGCGCAAATCGCCCGGATGTTACAGATCAATCAGTCCGGCGACTTGGCGTGGTTGGGGCGGACATGATGGGGGCAGGTATCGCTCATGTTGCGGCACTTGCCGGGGTCGAAGTTGTTTTGGTGGATCGCACGGAAGACGCCGCCAATGACGGCAAGACTCACATTGATGGGATTATCGAGAAGTCCGTTGGCCGAAAATTTATCACACAAGAAGAAAAAGCTGAGGTCCTGAAACGCATTGAGACCACGGCAAATTACCATCATCTCAAAGGATGCGATCTTGTTGTTGAAGCAGTTTTTGAAGACCCGGCAGTAAAGGCAGACGCAATTCAAAAGATCGGTTCGGTTGTTGGGCACGACTGCGTGGTCGCAACGAATACATCAACCTTGCCGATAAGCGATCTTTCTCAGGCCATTGACGAGCCCCAGCGGTTTATCGGAATACACTTTTTTTCGCCAGTTCACAGGATGTCATTGGTCGAAGTCATCAAGGGCACTGACACTGGCGATCTTGCAGTTGCCAAAGCTCTGGATTTCGTACGCCAGCTGCGCAAGACCCCAATAATTGTGGGCGATGCGCGGTTCTTTTATGCCAACCGGTGCATTCTAGCCTTTGGTAAGGAAGGCCTGCGCATGATCAATGAGGGGATCAAACCGGCATTGGTTGAGAATGCTGCCAGCCTTCTTGGATTTCCGGTTGGGCCGTTGCAATTGATTGACGAAACTTCAATCTCGCTGAACGCCACTATTGCACGCGCCAGCAGGGAGGTAATGGGGGATGGTTATCCCGATCAACCATCTGACGAAGTTCTGTTTTTGTTAGAAGACAAAGGCCGCCTTGGTCGCAAGACGGGCGGCGGGTTTTACGACTATGACAAGTCCGGAAAACGCATTGGACTTTGGGCCGGTCTAACGAACAGTTTTCCTTTGAGCGATATACAGCCCAGCGTTCAAGAAGTGCAAAACCGCTTGATGATGATCCAGGCGCTTGAAGCGGTCCGGGCTTTCGAAAATGGCGTTCTCACAGACGTCCGTGAAGGCGACGTCGGTGCCATTCTGGGATGGGGCTTTGCGCCCTGGACCGGAGGCCCATTCTCTTGGCTCGACAGAATTGGGGCGGCTAAGGCAGTGGAAATCTGCCAAAGGCTTGAAACTGAACACGGTTCCAGATTTGCACCGCCCCAAGCCCTCTTGAATATGGCCAAGTCAGGAACGACCTTCTACAGTGAACATTCGAAAACGCCGACCGCTGCCTAGCCTGTGAGCAACTAGCTTTTTCGTTCAAGTATTCTTCCACAGGGGACAATTTCCCGTCAACGGGAGGCCAGAAATGAAACAAGCCGCCCAAACGGGCGGCCTTCAATTTCCTGAAAACGCAAAGATTAGTTCTGTGCGTAGTATTCGATGACCAGATTTGGTTCCATCATCACCGGATACGGCACATCGCCCAATCCCGGTGTGCGCACAAAGCTGGCGCTCATTTTCGAGTGATCGACATCCAGATAGTCCGGCACATCGCGTTCTGCCAATTGAGCAGCTTCAAGAACCAGAGCCATCTGTTTGGAGCGATCGCGGACTTCGATCACGTCGCCCTCTTTGACGCGATAAGAAGGGATGTTAACCTTCTGGCCGTTCACTTTGACGTGGCCGTGGTTCACGAATTGACGTGCCGCAAAGATAGTTGGAACAAACTTAGCGCGATAGACTACCGCGTCCAAACGGCGTTCGAGCAAGCCGATAAGGTTTTCGCCGGTGTCGCCCTTAACCCGAGCAGCCTCCGCGAAGATGCGTTTGAACTGTTTTTCAGTCAGGTCACCGTAGTAGCCTTTGAGTTTTTGCTTAGCGCGCAGCTGAAGACCGAAGTCGGACAACTTGCCTTTGCGGCGCTGTCCATGCTGGCCGGGGCCATATTCACGACGGTTAACTGGGGATTTCGGACGTCCCCAGATGTTTTCGCCCATCCGGCGGTCAATTTTGTATTTGGCAGACGTGCGTTTGGTCACGGCTGATCTCCTTCTCAGAACGCCGCCAGGTAGCGGCTATGAAGGGCGTTGTCCTCTGGTTTAGGGTGCCCTTTGCAAATCACTTTAACCTGACAGGGATCCCCTCGCGGGGTCCACCAACACCAATGAAGCCCGGCCTATACGCAGACCGGGCAACACTGTCAATCATTGCGCGAAGAATCTACCGCGACCGCGTGATCAGCGCCGCCTCGGCTTGCCGCAGAACACGGCGCGACATGGGCCCGTATGCCGAGGTATCGTCGCGCAAAAACGGCATCACATCAAACATGCGCAGCAACTGTTGTTCGTCCACACTTTCCAGATGCACCGCATCCGGGTGAAAACTTTCGGTCTCTAAACCATTTGCAATCAGTATATTATGACTTGGCAACATCAAGTGAATATAGGTGACCGACTTCGCCGAGAGGTCCCGTGTAACACGTGCGTCGTCAATCAGATCTCTGGCAGCAACCAAAACTTCGTGCTCGCCCCACAGGGCCATTGCCGCAGCCCCTCGAATGAGCATTCGATGGTCTGGCGACACAATCAGATCTCCGTTCGGGCGTCCTTCATCAATTGCGCCTTCACGGATACGCACAGGTCGCAAATCCGGCATCGCATGTAACCTTGCACCGGACACGTGGCGATCACCGACCCAGAGGATTTCTTCAACCCCGTTATCTTTGGTGACGACACGATCTCCAGCCACTAGTTCTTCGACCAACTGCGGGCCGTCCGGAGTTTCCATACGTGTGCCTGGCGTGAAGCAGACAACCCCTTCTTGATCCTGACGCAGGTAGGAAAGTCGCGCTGGCGCTTCTATTTCCCGAGAAACCAAAAGCGGCTGACCTTTGGGCGGCATGGCACCAACAAACATTAGTAAGGGTCGCGCGATCTCTGGCATGTCGATCAACGTTGCCACCCAGCTTTGCGATCCATCAGTAATGGTAAACGACTGGTCTAGCGCGACGTCTTCTTCCAAAAATGGTGTGCGCACGCCTTCCTGAACTAAGGCCCGTCCGACCAACTTTCGCGCGCTCGCTGCCGCGTTGCGCCGCAACTTTTCGCTGCTTGTATCATTGACCGCGCCAAATCCTGTCGCCCCGTCAACACGCACGGTTTTACCCGACCACTGCCAGGAGCTTCCTTTGGCCAGTGCCGCCAGCGGCGACCCGGTAAACCCGTCAATTTCGGTTTGCGACCACGAAATGACATACGTGCCGTTTTGGCCCGTCATCACATTCATTACTACCCGCCTCGATATTTTTATATCTTTTGCGGAAGGCTAACCGCCTTTGATTCCAGCGAAAAGTGAATTTTTGTGAGCTTGGGGGAAAGTGAGTCTTTGCGGCAACGCACTTGCTATGCCGCTGGCCTTAGAAGCGAAACCTAATCTGAGCAGTTCCGGCAAATTGCCCTTCTGGTTGGGCTTCGAACTCTTTGCCCAGCCAGGTCAGCCCATAGAAGAAATCGACCCGCTTGCCGCCATAATGGACGCCGCCGCGAACACGCGTTCGAACAGGCGTCAGTTCATGGCCAAAACTCTCGGGTAAATAAATGCTGTCGAAAACCCGCGCGATGTCGGCACCGGCTACCAGGCTCAATCCCTTGGTTTCGGTCAGCCCAAACGATACCCGATGACCACTGACATTTGCGCGGGTCATCAAATCCCCACGCCCCCATTCACCAAGCGTCAGGTCGACACCAACTCGAAGCAAGTCTTCGCTACCAATCTGGACCTCGCCGAACGGACGTACATCCACATCGCCAAGACGCCAAACACGGGACACTTCCCCGCTCAGATCAATATGCATCTGATCGGGGATCTGAAAATTATCAAGGTCCGGAATAGTAAACCCTAGAAGTTCGTGAAGCTCGGTCTGAAAATCCAGCATTCCGGTTTGCGGACCAACGACCACAAGATCGCCCCCGACTCGCAAATCATATCCGGAACGTGCTGCGTAGGTGTGTACACCGAACGCCAGAACACCCGCATGGCGGCGATCACTGGCGACCGGTGACGACAAGGAAGCTGGTGTCAGAATATCTGTGCGAAAGCGATACTCCATCAGTTGGCCAAAGCCTGAAGGAGCGGACCCCGTCCAGTCTTGCCCGCGCAAGATCCCGTTCTGAATTGACGAGCTTTGCCAACGATCATGCCAATCGCCCATCGAGTCATTCGAAATTGCCAGAGACCAACCAAGGGTTTTCCGCTCTTCCGCTTCGGCGCTGACGGCACCTAGAAGAAGCAAGCCGAAAGCAATAAAACTCTTTTGTTTTAGGATATTACCAGATGATGGCCAAAAGTCTAAGAGGCAAAGCCCCTCTGACCATTTCATCCACATTTGGAATGCCCGCAATTGGGACATGTCATACATCCTTCGATCATCTGCATACCAAACTGACCGCAACTCGGGCAGGAGGGACCGCGATTTTCACCCAAGTTTACAACTTCGGATCTGGGGTCGCTTTTCAATCCCATGCCCTCGGCCTCGATAAATCCGATCGCAACCAAATGGCGCTCGATCACGCCACCAATTGCGGCCAAGATTGAGGGCACATATTTGCCTTGCATCCACGCACCGCCACGTGGGTCGAACACCGCCTTGAGTTCTTCCACCACAAACGACACGTCACCCCCGCGACGGAACACCGCCGAGATCATCCGCGTTAGGGCAACTGTCCAGGCGAAATGCTCCATATTCTTCGAGTTTATGAACACCTCAAAGGGTTGACGACGTCTGCCGACCACAATGTCATTGATGGTGATGTAAATTGCGTGCTCACTGTCGGGCCACTTAAGCTTGTATGTAGACCCTTCCAGGCTTTGCGGGCGATCCAACGGCTCGGAAATATAGATGACGTCCCCATGGGGCGTTGGCGGCTCGGCATCGGTTTTGGCAATAACCTCTGGCACCTTCGTGTCTTCAGCGACGCTCAGAACGGAGCCGGTGACGGCGTTGGGACGATAGGTGGTGCAGCCTTTGCAACCGGTTTCAAAGGCCTGCATGTAAACGTCTTTGAAGGCCTCGAAACTGATGTCTTCGGGGCAATTGATGGTCTTCGAGATCGAACTGTCGATCCATTCCTGAGCCGCCGCCTGCATGCGCACGTGATCTGCCGGAGCAAGGGTTTGGGCATTTACAAAGTGGTCGGGAAGCGCCTTGTCTCCAAACAAGTCGCGCCACATCTGAACAGCGTAGTCGACCACTTCCTCTTCGGTGCGCGAGCCATCTTTTTGGAGGACCTTGCGCGTGTAGGCATAAGCGAACACCGGTTCGATCCCGGAAGAAACGTTGCCGGCATAGAGGCTTATCGTCCCGGTGGGCGCGATAGACGTTAACAAAGCGTTACGAAGGCCGTTCTTACGAATGGCGTCTTTCACATCGTCGTCCATCGGTTGCATCGCGCCGCTGGACAGGAATTTTTCCGCTTCGAACAACGGGAACGCGCCTTTCTCCTTTGCGAGTGCCGATGACGCCAGATACGCGGCGCGGGTGATACGTTTCAGCCAGTGCCCAGTCTGACGCGCCGTCTCTTCTGAGCCATAGCGCTGGCCTACCAGCAAAA
>JAAHTH010002912.1_pt1 | contig 12420 bp, 4 predicted proteins | sample 6116091 | NCBI WGS metagenome assembly JAAHTH01 (sample SAMN13939990, study PRJNA603662) | sponge metagenome | isolation source: marine sponge | host: Mycale hentscheli | place: New Zealand | collected 2006
ATAGAAGTGCTAAGCTTAGAAATGCTAAAATAAGATTATCTAATATCAAACTTGACGAAATAGTACAGGTCATGCGTGGTAAATCTAAATGGATAAAACACTAAAATTAAATGGCAGAAGTTAAAAACAGCTTCATGAGATCCAAAATGAATAAGGATCTCGATGATAGATTAATACCCAACGGTGAATATAGAGACGCTTTAAACGTTTCTATAAATAAATCGCAAGGAGACGGTAGTTCTGAAGGTAATGTAGGAACTCTTCAAACTGTTTTAGGTAATAATCTTTTAATTGATTTTGAAGAACAAATACCTAGCGCTCCTTCTAACGTAGAAGTTATAGGTGTATTGCCTAGCGATAACAATGATACGTTGTTTGCATTTTTAACAAATAACAACCTTAGCGCAGATGGTGAAGAACCTTATATACCGCAGGGAGCTGTTGGTATTACTTATTTATATCCAAATAATCAAGATTCTACATCGGCTTCAGCTTCTTTGAATATATCAGGTAGCGGTTATTCTACTGGAACTTCAACTACTACTGGAGGTTCTGGAACTGGGTTGACAGTGAATATTATTGCATCTGCTGGAGCTATAACAGATGTATCTATAGCGAACCCAGGTTATGGATATCAAGTAAATGATTTAATAACAATAACACAAACTTCTAGCGATTTAAATGCTACTTTTACCTTGTCATCAACAGCTGGTCCAATAAGTATATCAAGCCCTGGTGTTGGATATACAGGTGGAATAAAACAAACAACTGGTGGTAACGGCTCTGGATTAGAGCTTTCTATTATTGTTAATTCTTCAGGATCAATTACTTCTGCGTCTATAATTAATTTTGGTAGTGGATATCAAGTGGGTGATTCGGTTACAGTAGTTGATCCTTCTTCTACTTCACTAGCGACAATTACTATATTATCATTATTAAACTATTATTCAGCTATAGTATCTTATAATACTGTATCTTTAAGTAATTTTAAAATAATAGTAGAAGGCTCTTGGCTTAATTTTAATGCTTTTTCACCTATTTATGGAGTAAATTTAATAGAAGACTTATTGTTTTTTACTGACAATAGAAATCAACCTAGAAAGGTTAATATTAACATGCCACAAGGGTATTACACGAGTGAAGATCAAATATCTGTAGCTAAGTATTATCCATATGAATCTATACAGGTTTATCAACCAAGTAATCAAACAGGTGCTGTAGGAGCAACTGGAGTTTCAAATTCAGTTACGAATAGTACTACTATTAGTCTTTCTTCTACATCACAACCTTCATTTCCTGTTTCTAATCCACTTGGGGTAAACGGGTCTTTAGCACAAATAACAAATGCAGGTACAGGATATTCTTCTTCTCAAGGAGTGGCTACTACAGGTGGAACTGGTAGAGGCTGTGTTTTAAATGTAACGGCTTCAAGTGGTTCTATAACTTCTGTTAATGTAGCTAGTATAGGATCTGGTTATTCAAATGGAGATATTTTAACTGTTACAAGTGGTGATAATAATGCTAAAGTAACATTATATATTATATCTATTGGAACTTTTATTGTAGATTCAACTAATTGGCCAAATAGTGTTGTTGTAAATAAAGCTCAAACTATACCTTCTGGTATGAATATTAGTTTTACTTTTCCAGAAACATCTATGCAAGATGCTTCTAGTGAGTATTTACCAACAACAGCTACAGGTGATGTAACTGGAACTCCAACAAATTTATTATTTGATCTTTCTAACTCTAGTTATGAAGGATATTTTAATATAGATACGCTAGTCGGTCATACGGTTTTTAAAGAAACAACGCCTGGTAATTTTGTAAGTCTTGGAGGTGTTGTAACTGGAGCATCTATAACGGGTACTGTTAGGCAAATTTCTTGCACAGCTCTTTCTAGCGTGCCTTCTGTTGGAGATAAAATATTATTAGCTATACCAAATCCTTATTATGATGCTGATTTTACCAATACGGCTAACACTGAATACTTAAAAGATAAATTTATTAGATTTTCTTATAGATTTAGATTCGATGATGGAGAATACTCTGTTATGGCACCATTTACTCAACCGTGCTTTATACCAGAGCAAGATGGTTATTTTTTAGGTTATACTTCAGGGGTTTTTGGAGATGATTCTGTAAATCAAATATCAGACGAAGAGCAATCGTATAGAAGTACAGAGGTTGCTTTTATGGAAAATAAAGTTAATAAAATATTTTTAAATATACCACTTCCGTCTTCAGCTAATAGCTTAAAAAAAGAATATAAGATAAATGAAATAGATATATTGTATAAAGAATCTGATGGTTTATCTGTAAAAGTAGTTGATTCTATACCAGTCGAATCAAGTGTTACTGGAGATGCTGATTTTTACCAGTACGAATACGGCTCTAAATCTCCCTTTAAAACTCTTCCTGAAAATGAAATAACAAGGGTTTTTGATAAAGTTCCAGTTAGAGCATTATCACAAGAAGTTGCTAGCAATAGAGTTATATACGGCAACTATCAAGATAAACATACACCACCATCTTTTTTAGATTATACTCTAGCTGTTACGCCTAAAAGATCTTTTTTCGTGTCATCTAATGAAGTAGATTCATACACAAGTTCTATAGAATATCCTAATGGTACCTTAAAGCAGAATAGAAATTTTGAAGTTGGTGTTGTTTTGGCTGATAGATTTGGTAGACAATCAACTGTTATATTTTCAAAGCAATCAGAATTTACTAGTTTAGGAGAATTTTTAGCATCGTCTATATATTCTCCATATAGAGGCGCTAATGAAACAATCCCAACTGGTGGCATACAATATTTTGATGGTAATGCTTTAAATATACAGTTTATTGATCAAATAAGAAGCTTTAGAAATAGAGAGCTTGGAACTCCAGGTTTATACAATGGAGATATAACTTCGCCTGATTATAATCCAACTGGCTGGTACAGTTTTAAAATAGTAGTTAAACAAACAGAGCAAGAGTACTATAACGCTTACTTACCTACTGTTATGGCTGCTTATCCCACTGATAGAGAGAAAGAGCTAGGATCTACATCTCACGTTGTTTTAATTAACGATAATATAAATAAAATTCCTAGAGATTTACAAGAAGTTGGACCTTCTCAAAGAGAATTTAGAAGTAGCGTTAGAATGTTTGGTAGGGTAGCTCCACAAGGGTCTGGAAATAATCAGGCTTATTATCCTAGTAAAATAGCTGATTTATCTACAACTATAGCTACAATTAAAGACTTATTTGATTTTGATAAATTTCCAACAATAACAACTAATCAGTATTTATTTTACAACTTTGATTATACTACTCACACAGGAAGTGGAACTAATGATAATACTTTTCCAGATTCTAGCTCTCTTGTCGCTAGAATAAATACTCAAGATCAATTTGGTATTCAGGTGCCAACAGTTACTGATTATTATTTAGGAAAACCTGCTTTAAATGTATATGAAATAGAACCAACAGTATCTGTTTTAGATATATACTATGAAACTTCTACAAACGGTAGAATAGATCTTTTAAATAAAGCCATAGATGATGGACCTGCTCCTAATCAATTTTCTAGATTTGATCAATTTTCTTTTACAGGATCAGAATACTCTCAGGCAGGAGATGACGTAAGTATAGATTTTAAACCAGTGAGACTTAATGGAACTGATTTCCCTAATCCTCAGTTTAACACATGTACATTAACTAATGTTGTTGATTTAAATGGAGACACTTCTAATATAGACAATCCTAGTGTTCCTTATTTCGATGCTGAAAATAATTCTAATGGCATATTTAAAGTAGTTAGTGGTAGTACGCCTGGCAGTTTTAAACTTCAACTAGCCAAGCCAGCTGGAAATGATTCACCTGGTCTTGTGTTTAGAGGACCTCAAAACGAACAACCTGGTAATAAGTATCAATTTGACTTTTTATGTGGTAACACAGCAGCTGAAGGAGAACCTGTTGTTATAACAGCTCTTGGTAATCTAAGAAATGCACTACCACCAAGACCAAATATAGATGTTCCAGCAATAGGTATTTTATGTACATCTACTTTTCCAGAGCAAGGGGATTTACCTGTTGGAAATACTGTTCAATTTGTAGAAGTTCCTTTAGAAAACGTACAAAATCCAGGAGATTTATTAGCTAATATATCTAATTGTAAAAATGGATCATCTACGGTCAACTTAGAAACAACAGACTTGCAAGTAGATATAAGAAATATGTGGGTTGCAACTGGTTATCCTAACAATAGAAGATATTCACAAATTGGAGTAGATGCTTTACCATCTGATTATAGTACTGATCCATTAGAGCATTGGAATTTACAAATTAGTAATTCAACTGGTGTTTTTAGAGAATTAATATCTGGTTCAGGTTATAAATTAAATAAACCTTATGTGGTAGAAGTGGCAACTAGAGACGCCGTAGGATATGGCAATAGCTGTTATGCTTCTTTTATTATTAAAGACCAACCTAGTATAAGATGGTATAATATGGTTGAAGATAGTACGACTCAAATACCAGACTCCGGTATTCAAAACGTGGATTTTTGCTCAGTTTCAACTGTAGACCAAGAGTTTGAATCAAGATCAATAACATCTCTTGAAAGAAGTCTTGTCTATGATAATATATTTGAAGGTAACTATGAAATATTAGGTGGTCAAGTTAAATTTAAAGCTACTATAGAAGCTGTGGTTACTAATGGTCCTGTTCAGCTTTCAGAGCAGTTTGAAGCACGAGCTATATTAAATCAAACATATAATGCTGGTAATGTTTTCACAAATGGACAGGAAATAAGTTTTGATATTAGAGCTATAGGTTCTGTTGGAACTGTTGCTACTTTTGAAAGTGATGATTATATAATAGCACCAGGAACTAAGTCTTTTAATTTACAACTTAAGTTAAATAGAGTAGGAGATTTCAATGATTCAACTAACACCACTGTAGCGGCTAAATGTACTATAAGCGTTTGTGATCCTAGTGAATAAGTAAATATATATAAAAAAAAGTAATAATCATAATGGCAGCCACACTAGAAATAAAATATTTTAATAGTTTCGTTCTTAAAAAATCTGTTGGAGCCCTATCAGTTGTAGGAAATGCTATATGGCAGGGTTCTCATGGTATACCTCAAAGCATAGGTGGATTTAATAGATACACGCCTACTCAAGCTAGTAATGATGACAGTTGGATAATAGAAGAATCTAGAATAAGAGGAGGTTACAATAACACTTCTACAGACTATGGTGTAAAGGCTTATTTAGTAGAAGATAATCCTAATTCTAGCATTAGATTTAATTCTATGATATATTCTGGTATATACAACTCTAGAACAGGTATAAACGATACAAATGTTTTCAATGTGGCAGAAGATATAACAAAGTCTTTAGACCCTATAAATGGATCGATACAAAAGCTTTACGCTGAAAACACTAATCTTATAATATTTCAAGAAAGAAAAGTAAGCAAGGCTTTAATAGATAAAGATGCTATATATTCAGCTGAAGGTGGAGGTCTTCCTGTTAGCAGCTTAACTACTGTTATAGGTCAAATAGTACCTTATGGAGGTAATTATGGTATTGGTAATCACCCTGAAAGCTTCGCAGTATACGGTTATAATAAATATTTTGTAGATTCATATCAAAATTGTGTTATGAGATTAGGTGCAAATGGCTTAGTTGAAATATCAGCCTCAGGTATGAGAAGCTTTTTTAGAAATAAAATAATAGAAGTAGATTCTAGCGTTTCTGGCAAAGGCAAACTAATAGGTGCTTATGATATATATAACAAAGAATATGTTTTATCTATACAACCTTCTAATACTAGCTTTAATTTTAACACTCTTTCTTACGACGAAGGCGCTAAAGGTTGGATAAGTAGATATAGTTATAAACCTGATCAGTCTTTTAGTTTGAAAAATCAGCATTATACTTTTACTGGATCTAAGCTTTATATTCATAATTCTTCTAATGTTAATTATAATAACTTCTATGGCGTTCAAAACTCATCAGAAGTTGAATTTGTATTAAATGCAAATCCTAGTAGCGAAAAAGTTTTTAATACTATAAACTACGAAGGTACAAACGGCTGGCAAGTTGATAGATTTGTTTCTGATGAAACAGGTCCTAACACTTACAGTGCTGAAAGATTATTTTCTTTTGACACGGCAAATTCAATTCTTAGTTACGTTCAAGGGGCTTATGATTCCGCTAATCCTCCAAACATAGGAATTTCAGCATCAGTGCCACCTATATATAGAGCTGGTTTCAACAGAAAAGAAAATAAATACTATGCTAATTTAGTTGGTAATTCTTCTATAAATCAAGGTGAAGTACTACCAGGCTTAGCAACATCTGGAGTTAAAGGGTTTTTTATAAAAGTAAAAATGTCAACAGATTCAATAACAGACCCTGGAAGATATAAAGAGCTATTTGCTGTATCATCTAATTATACGTTTGCAAGTGGTTATTAAGATTAAATTTAAAAAAATAAATAATAAAAAAATAAAACTATGGCAGCAGGTGCAATAATAGGCGGTGTAGCTAATTTAGCCGTTGGTATCATTGGTAGTAGTAACGCTAGAAGAGCGGCTAAAAGAGCTGCTAGAGAAGCCGCTAGGTTGCAGAGGAAACTAACTAGATTAGAAAATAATAGACAACAAATAATTAATCCTTACGCAGGGGTTGAAGATATTTCTGGATTAGCAAAAGATTTATCTAGTCAAATATCTAATCCATTTGCTAATTTAAGTGTTGCTACGCAAGCAGCTGAAATGCAAATAGAAGAATCTGATATTTCACTAGCAAATACTTTAGATGTAATAAGAGCTACTGGAGCTGGAGCCGGTGGTGCTACTGCTTTAGCACAAGCCGCTCTAAGATCTAAAAAAGGAGTTGCAGCAAGTATTGAGCAGCAAGAAGTTGCTAACGAAAAATTAAAAGCTCAAGGTGAGCAAAGTTTAGAAAGAGCTAGACTGCAAGAGCAAGTTAGAATGCAAAATATACAAATGTCTGAAGCTCAAAGATTACAACAAGCAGATGTTGCAGGTAAGCAGTTTGTGTTTGGAATGACAGAGCAAAGAGAACAACAACAGTTAGATAGAGTTTCTAATCAAATAGCAGCCTTAAAAGGTCAAGCCGCTTCTGCTAGTAGAGATAGTACAGCTGCTTTAACTGGCGGCATTGGAGCTGCAGCTAGTTTACTAGGAGGAATTGGAGGAGGTTCTTAATAAAATATAAAAATGGAGAATAAAAACATAACATATAATCTGTCTATACAACAAGCTAATAAAAGTAACGCATTAGCTTACAGCGAAGATTATGTTGCAGCTAACATTGATGCTTCTTTTAAAATACTAGACAATGCTTACGCTAATACAGGTAAGATATATGCTAAACTAAAAATGGCTATACAATCAGGTAAATGTTTAGATGAAAGCTGTAATTATGAACATGAGCAAGTAAAGAGACTAGATGAAGCTCCTCAGAAGTCCATAGAGTTCTTACAACAGGTCGTAGACGAGCTTTCTGTAACAGAGGATAATTACTATGATGTTAACAACGATTACTCTTTTATGGTCGCTAATTGCATTATGACTAACAAACCTGGTTTTTCTAAGACAGAAGGATATGATGTTTATTTAAACCTTATGCAAGATGGTTCTCAGGAAATAGTATTTGAAGGACCTTTGTTTGAAAAGCCTTTAGTAATCAATAACAACACGCTAAGCGCTTTATTAGAATCAAACACTAGCCTTGTAGTTGAAACTCCAGATATAAATGCAGACATGCTAAAACTATTAGTTGACAGCGGTGTTTTAGCAGAAGGATCTGCAGATGAAGAAGGTAACTTACTACCAGAAGCTTCTTTGTCTGAAGAGTTTGTTATGAAAAATGTTGACGGATCTTTTGACTATGAAATCATAGACATAGGCGGTGGTAAAGGTAGAAACGTACTTAAGTTTGATTTAGATAAAATTAAAAGAAAAGCACAGCCTTTTGTTAATGCTGAAGTCGCAGGCTTACTACAACAAGAGCAAAGCGTTGTAGCTGCTTGGAACGTTTTTATTGGTCAAGGATCAAGTGTTGAAGAAGATGATCAAATGGCACAAAATGCAAACGCAGGTGATTTATCTTGGGATTACAAAGAAGTATTACCTTTGTCTCAAAAAAATAAAGAATTATTTGAAAGCAAATACGGGGATTATTTTATGAATAACTACTTAAAGCAATTTACTACAAACAAGTTACCTACAGTAGAGGCAGACGCCGCTGTATTTGATTTAGAAGAAGCTAAAAAAGCTAAAGCTCAAAAGTTCATTGACGATAACCAATTATAAATTTAATTAAATGCTGTTAATAGAAAAAGTACAGGAATTACAAGCAATTCAACCTCCTCTTGATCCTACAGAGATGAAGAGAAGAATAGAAGAGTGGAAAAAATCTACTGGCTATAAAGCACCCAAAGCTGTTGAGGTAAAGAAAAAAGACTTCCCGGAAAAGGATCCGAACGAGAAGTCGCAAAACAACACAGGGTCCGTAGTTTCAGATTCTGGAAGTGGCAAGCCGACTTTTACTTCAATGTACGACGAAGACGCGACAGCAAAAAACAATCTTGATGTAATAAACCAAAGAGCTTTAAGATTTAAAGAACAACAAGAATTTGATGATGACATTGGCGGTGTAAGAACTAAAGCTACATTAAAACAGCTGCCAATAGGATCTAAAAATAGAACTGATTTTTATATAGAAAAAAATCTTGCTCCTGATGATACTATAGATAAAAACTATTATGATAGAGCTTCCGGCAACGTAATGCCTAATAGTTATTTAATAGAAACAGGTGATTTAAATAGTGAATTTTCTTTAATTCCACCTGAAATTGAAATATCTGAAGATATTGATTTAAAAGCAAAAGATCAATTAACTAAAGCCCTTGGTAGACCTGGTGATCCATTAGGTCTTGACGAACCTAAAAAAGAAATATCTGATAATTTTTGGCAAAACTTAAAAACTGATTTTGAAGAAGAAAAAAAAGAAGGTATTGGGACTATAGAGTCTTATATAGATGGCTATATAAAAGAAAATGATTTAGATTTAAAATTTCCTAATTTATATTTTAACAAAAAAAAATCAACTTCTTTTATTGATTCTAACTACGGAGGAGCTGAAGCTATTAAAGCAACAAATTTAAACCCTATTGATTTTGAAGGATTTTTAAATGCGAATGGCTTTATTGAAGAGTTTAATGAAAAAGTAAATAACAAAGTATACGAAGATAGAGAAGGTGAAACAAATGGCGCTTTAGCAAAAGAAAGAGACTTAAGAAGGTATTTAGATCTTTATAAAAACGAGCAAAACTCTAGATTAAACAAAATAAATAAATTAAACCAAATTAAAAAAAGTCCTGGTGAATTTAAAACTAGAACTTTTGGAGACGCTAGAGCTGACTTGGTTAGAGCTTTAAGTCTGCCAAGCGAATCTGATGTTTATTACATTTCAGAAAATGCGGAAAAATACAAAGAATATATAGGTAGCCAATTTAGCATTTCTTCTACTAAAGATAAAGAATATTCTAAGCAAAGAGCTAATTACGCAAAAGAGCTAGATAATAGAGGTGATTGGTATGCGGCTGCCGCTAATATTGGAACTGGTATTGTTGAGGCTAAAAACGGATTATTAACTGGATTTTACGATTTAGCTACTTTTGCATTAGAGCTTGGTGGTTCTGATACTTATGTTGAGAAATTAAGAAACAATGAAGCTGAATCTCAATTAGCCAAAGACTCTTCTTATTATACAGAGGTTTCAGGGAAAACAATAAACATAGATGGTGTTAACTATGCAAAAGATAAACTAACAGGTGTTATATATAATGTTTCGGCTGGTTACAATGTAAGTCAGTTGATGGATCCTATGTCTCTTAAATCTTTAGATGAAAAAATAGAAAAAGAAGGAGTTATTAAAGAGCATAATTCTCTTAGAGGTTATTTAACAGTTGGTGGTAATGTTTTTGGAAACGTAGGTAGTCAAGTTATAGGTCAAAAAGGTGTTGGTTTTTTAACTAAAGCAGCTAAATTAAGAACTTTAGCTACATTGAATGGGTTTTATAGTATTAAAAAATATCAAAACACACTTAAATTAGCCGAGGCTATTGGTGGTAAAGCAGCTTCTAGAATAAGGATTCCTGTTAAAAAATCAACTGTAGACGCAATGCTTTTTCAGGGCTCATACGGAGCAGCTATAGGATACAATAATACTTTAAAAGAAGCTAAAGAGGCAGGCTTTAATGACAAAGAAGCAGCAGCTTTGGCTTATGACGGCTCTCTTTTAACTGGGATTTGGTATATGGGTACTGGGCCTATTAGTCCTAGGACTAACTGGTTAGGTAAAAGCGGTGAAAAATCATTAGTTGATCAATTAAAAAAATCTATATTAAAAGCTAGAAATTCTAAAAATCCAAGATCTTTTACTCAAGACTTTCAGCAAAGACTATTGAATATAAGTAATAATTTAAAAACAAAAGGTTACAAATTTTTAGAAGAAGGTGGTAAAGAAACTATACAAGAGAACGCTCAACAAGCAGGAGAATTTTTTTGGATAAATCCAACTTTAAACAAAAAAAGTAAAACAAATTTTCTTCAAGATACTTATAGTTATCAAGAGGCCAAAACAACATCTATACTTTCTTTTGCAACAGGAGGTCTTTTGAGTCAAATTAAAATGCCTAGCTTTAAACCTAACGCAGACGCTATGATTGCTAATTATTCTTTTATAGCAAAAAATAGCCAAAAAGCTGAAAATTCATTAAGCAGACTAGTTGATTCTGGCTTTGCTACGCAAGCAGAAGCAGACGAAGTTATGGCTAATGCTGAAGCTATATTTAATCAAACACCTAGAATACCTAAATGGCTAGATGGAGGTTTAATTCTTCCAGTTTCTAAATTAATGCAAGAAAGACAAAATCTAATTAATTCTAAAAAAAATACAGATAAAGCTTTCCATCAAAATATAGATGATAGAATTGAAGATATAAACTTAGAAATTGACGGTTATGTAAGACCTGCCGCTGAGGCACAGAGAGCTAAGTTGCAGACTGGTGTAGAGAATTTTCTTAATAAAATTAGAAAAGCAAAAGGCAAGGTTGACATGGTGGAGTTTGATACCACAGCCGAGGCTAATGCTTATAGACAAGAATTATTAGAGCAAGGCGGCAATGTAATGCAGTCTGATAACTATGGAGACATGGTTGTTACAGAGGAAGGTAATAAAATTCTTATAGTAGATAATCAAATAAACACTGAAGACAACGTGGTTACAACAGGTGTTCACGAAGGTGGTCACTTTGTTCTTTCAGAAACAGTTGATCAAGATCCTGACGCTGCTAAAAAATTAGGTAATGCTTTAGTAGATGAAATGTTTGAAAACGAAAATGTTACTATAAAAAACAATAACATAAATAGAAGACTAGCTAAATATGCTTCACAAGGTGTTACCACTCCTGTCATGATGGAGGAAATAATGATGATGGTTAGTGAAGGCTTAATAAATGGTGACATAGAGTTTAATGAAACATCTAAAACTAAAATAGGTGATTTAATAAGAAGAACTCTTCAAAATGTTTTTGGTATTAAAATAAAGTTTAAAGATGGTGAATCTGTATTAAACTTTTTAAGAGATTATAATAGAACTATAGAAACTCAAAGAGGTGGAAAAGCAATAGCTAGAGTAGCTACTGAAGGAGCTAAAGTAGATATAGCAGATCCTGGTATTGAAGCCGCTAGAAAAGTAGGTAGAGTAACACAAGAAGTTGATCCAGAAACAGGTGAAATAGTTGAAACTGAAATAGTGCCTAAACCAGAAGTTGATACTAAACAAAGTCAAAGAATAGATGAAACTGAGGTTACTATTGATCAAAAAGCAAATAATAAAAAACTAGTACAAGATATTGTCGAAGGTGATATTTCAGCCGCAAAAACACTAGTTAAAGATAATGCTGGTTTAATTCTTGGACCAAGAGTTTTGGGCTTTGACCCAGGTATCGCTGAACAAAGTGGCGTGACGTCTGAAGATTTATTAAACGTAGTAGAAGACATGTTAACTCCTGGATTAGCCAACTTAGTCGTGCCTGGTAGATATAGAGATGTTAATGACGCTAAAAGAAAAGGACCTATAAGTTTAGCTCACGAGTATAAAACTGGAAAAGGAGAAGTTAGCACATTTCTAGGTTTGCTTGGACTAAGAAAGGCAGATGTATATACAGCAGCAGGACTTGATCCTAATAAATTTAATCTAGTTGCTATTGATTCTTCTACTAAACAAATAGTAGATGAAGGATCAGACCCTAAGCCTAAACCAGAAAAGGAAGTAGCTACTACTCAAGTAGATCCAAGAGAGTTTGGACCTGCTACTGAAGGCA
>JAAHTH010002920.1_pt1 | contig 12393 bp, 7 predicted proteins | sample 6116091 | NCBI WGS metagenome assembly JAAHTH01 (sample SAMN13939990, study PRJNA603662) | sponge metagenome | isolation source: marine sponge | host: Mycale hentscheli | place: New Zealand | collected 2006
TTTACATGGGCTTCTAATGGCCGTAAATTAATGACAGTACCTTTTGATGAAAACCCGTATTCAGCTATGGCTGCTTGGTTTAAAACAGATGAAGGACTTGAAGTTTATAAGTCTATAGAGAAAAAACTTAAATAACAAGTGATTATAAATAGGGTGGTTAATGCCACCCTTTTTTAAAAATATTAAAATGGCAATAAACGTAAACACGGTATATACAACAGTATTAAGCATTATCAACAAAGAACAGCGTGGTTATTTAACTCCAGATGAGTTTAATAAATTAGCTACTCAAGTTCAATTAGAAATATTTGAAAAGTTTTTTGAAGACTATAACCAGTTTTTACGCATGCCTAAAACAGATGAAGAATTTGCATCTAGAGTAGATCATGTATTGGAAGAGTTCCAGGTGTTTGAAGAAACAAACCCTGCATCTGCAATTGCTAACAATGTTTATACTCAACCTACAGATCTTCATAGATTTGGATCTGTTACATACACTAAAGCTGTAGGTCAACCACCTATACAAGTATTAACCTCAAGAGAATATAGAGAGCAAGTTCTCTCTCCGCTGCTACAACCAAGTATGACTTTCCCAGTAGCAAAATATCAACAAAACAAAATTACAGTATTTCCTTCACTGAGTTCTTTTAGCACAACTGATGTTAGTTTTAATTATATTAGAAAACCTAAAGATGTTAGATGGGGTTATACAGTAGGAAATCTAGGCCAATATATATATGATAAAACTGATTTTAATACGACTTCTCTAGCTATCGGAAACGCAACTGCTCAGACAGATTTTGGTACCGCCACCGCAACAGCTGGAACATATAGTGCTGCTCAAGGATCTGCACAAGATGATGTTGCGTATCTATCTGTAAGTGGGCCTGGTGGAACAGGTGCTGCATTTACAGTAAACATAGTAGGAACAGGAACTGTTAGTTTATCATCTACTACTACTAGTGTATCAGTTACTTCTGTAGGAAGTGGCTATCAAGTTGGAGATAGATTCCAATTCAATACAAGTAGTTTTATAACTGATCTAAATGCTACCGTAACTGTTACTTTAACTTCAGTAAATTTTATGAATAATACTGGGCAAGGTAGTATACAATTTGAAATTAGCGAAAGTCAACAAGTAGATGCTGTATTAGGTATTTTAAAATACGCAGGTATAATTATAAAAGATACACAAATAATTCAAGCGGCTAGTGGTTTACAAACTTTAGACGAACAAAATTCAAAAAAATAAAATATGGGTTTAATAGATCAAACATCTTCACAATACTACAGTGGCCAGGTAGTTTACACACCTAATGGTAATGTAACTAATACAGTAACATGGCCTGATACTATGACACCATTAATTTGGGACACAAGTGCTACTGCTACTTCTTTCAATAACTTTAAAATATATGTAGACAATGTAGAGCAAACGCCTACTACATCGCCGTATTTTTTAACTCATCAATTATCTACCACTGTAACTAATGGTGTTCAAACTCAAACTTTAGTAATAACATCCCAACCTAATCCAGTAGGTGGAGTAACAACTCCAATCCCTAATACTTCTATACTAACTGTAAGATTAAAAAGTCAGTCATTATGGGATAACTATAAGGAATATGAATATATAACTTTAAAAGATATTGTTAATAATTTTATGGTAGCTTATGTAGGTACTGACAAAGTTATAAGTAGAGTTAAAAGATCTGATGTTATATTTCACGCAAAAAGAGGATTACAAGAATTTAGTTATGACACTTTAAAAAGTGTTAAAACTCAAGAATTAACAGTTCCAGCTAATTTATCTATAGTTCTTCCACAGGACTATGTTAATTATGTGCAGTTGTCTTTTATTGATGGTGCTGGTGTTAAGCATATAATATACCCTACTGATTTAACTATAAATCCAACTTTTTTACCAATACAAGATGGTAATGGTATACCTACTCAAGATATATACGGAAACCCTATAGAAGCGACTCAATCAGTGGTTAATCAAAGATGGAGAGATGCTAATGATCGTTTAATAAATGGTAATTTAACTAGTAATGAAATTAATAATGGATCAAATGTTTATGATTGGTCTTGGTGGAAAATGGCTTACGGTCAAAGATATGGATTAAACCCTGTTACTTCTCAAAAAAATGGATGGTTTACAATAGATCAAAGAAGAGGTGTTTTTGCTTTTAGTGGAGATTTAAACGGTAAATTAATTACTCTAGAATATATATCAGATGGTTTAGCTTATGATGTTGATTCTAAGGTGCCTAAGATGGCCGAAGACGCATTATATTCATACATGGTATATAACATAATAGCTTATAGACCTAAGACTCCAGAATATATAGTTCAAAGATTTAAAAAAGAAAAATCAGCTAAACTTAGAAATGCTAAAATAAGATTAAGTAATATAAAAATAGGTGAGTTTACTCAAGTTATGAGAGGTAAGTCTAAATGGATTAAACACTAAATTAAATGGCAAAAGTACAAAACACTTTTATTAAGTCTAAAATGAACAAAGACTTAGATGATAGAATATTATCTAAAGGAGAATATAGAGATGCTCAAAATATCAATGTTAGTAAGTCAGAAGGATCTGACGTTGGAGCAATGGAAAATGTTTTAGGAAATAAAATACTTAATAATTTTGCTGTTGAGAACTTAGCACAAATAGATGGCGCTATTATAATTGGCTCTTTCATGGATTATACAAACGAAAGAATATTTGTTTTTATAACAAACTATACAGATGTTAATGGAAATACTGTCAATATTAATTATGCTCCGTCTGGAGCTTATTGTTCTATAGCTGTATATGATTTAAATAATAATCAGTCTTCAAATTTAGTTAAAGGTAGTTTTTTAAATTTCTCTACTACTAATTCTATTCTTGATATAAACCTAATAGAAGATCTTTTATTTTTTACAGACGATCGTAATCAACCTAGAAAAATAAACGTTAATTTAGCCTTGAGTGCTAGTGCTGATAGTAGTTCACCTCATTACATTAATGAAGATCAAATATCTTTAGCTAAATATTATCCTTATAAAACACCTACGTTATTTAACAATATAACAGTTGTAAATTTTAACGGATCAAGCGCTGCGGCAGCTATAGGCGGTGGTGCATGTAGAAATAATGGAGGTAGTTCGACTGGTGACACTTCTATCAACGTATATGGTCAAGCTAATAACATTTTTGCAGGCATGGCAATATCGGGAGGTAATATACCTTCTAATACAACTATAATTAGCTATAGTGGTTCTACTATAGTTTTAAGCAATGCTTTAACAGGTGCTGACGCTAGTGGTACTGTATACACAGTAACATGGAAGTTAACAAGTTCTGAATCGCTTATAAAAGCTGGTATGTATCTAGTTTTAGACTCATCAGTTCAAACGCAAAGCCAAAACATACAAATATCTTATATAGTAAATGATACTACTGTTAATTTATCTTCAACTGGAGCTACTACTTTTAGTAATCAAACAGTAAAAATATATTACCCAACATCATATACTAAAAACAAAAAGTATTTAACACCTTCTATGGCTGGTCACGTAGCTAGTTCAACCGGTGTTATTCCTTATCCTCAACAATTAAATAATACATTTGATGCTTATTTTAACGGTATACCTAGAGTAGGCATGTTGATTAGCTGTAACGTTGGTGGTAGCACCGCTTCAGGTTTAGACGGTGTTTTATCAGACGACACTTTAATATCTACAGTTGCTACTTCACCAGCACCTTACACTGGAGCTTATCGTATTACAACTTCTAAAACTTTTAATGAAGATGATTTAAGACCTTTTAACAAAATATTACTTTCAGATCCAAATCCTTACTACAACTTAAATTGGCCTGGTGATCCTGATTATTTAGAAGAAAAATTTGTAAGATTTAGTTATAGGTTTAAGTATGAAGATGGCGAATACTCTTTAATAGCTCCATTCACGCAACCTTGTTTTATACCTAAACAAGATGGTTATTTAACAACTGGATTAGGTAATAAAAGAGTTGTTCGTAAAAAAGATGCAGGTGATACTGATTATCAAAATGGAGATAAGCGTTATGACATTTACCAGTTCAGCGACTTTTCTTCACAAGAGCAAGAAATAGCAAAATCTACTATTGTAAGTTTTTTTGAAAATAGAATACAAGAGGTAGATATACAAATCCCATGCGATTATTTAATTAATGAACTTTATTCTAAATTAAAAGTAATTGAAATAGATATATTATATAAAGAGTCTGATGGGTTACAAGTTAAAGTTTTAGACACATTTGCTAATACAGATGAAATAATAAGCTCTAATAACACTAATTTGTTAACTTATAACTACCAATCAAGAAAACCTTTTAGAAATCTAACTGATGCTGAAGTTGTTAGAGTTTACGACAAAGTTCCAGTAAAAGCAAAAACGCAGTCTGTAACAGGTAATAGGGTAGTTTTTGGAAATTTTTATGATAAGCCAACTCCACCTTTAACTCTAAACTATGCTGTAAGTGTATCTGAAAAATTTAGAATAGACTCTACAAATGGAACAAACAATGGTTTTTCTAATATATCAGCTGCTTTAGCATATCCAAATCACAGTGTAAAACAAAATAGAACTTACCAAATAGGCGTTGTTCTTCAAGATAAGTATGGTAGATCATCTGACGTAGTTTTATCTTCATTAGGCGATGAGACAATACAGTTTCCTGCTGGATCAGGAGGTGCTATATTTTCAGGCTCAACTATATTTCACAATTATAGATTGTCTTCAGAGAATATTTATAACTGGTTTGGAGATAGTATAAAAATGCTGTGGCAAAATCCTATACCTGAAACTGTTTCATACGCTAGCGGCTATCCAGGTTTATATAGAAGCGGCTTGGTGAACAAAACAGTTAATCAAGGCAGCTCTAACAATATATTTACTTTAACAACTTGGGATAATGATATAATAGTAGGAAGTATAGTCAAAGGTATTGACAGTAGTGCTGCAAGTTTTTCAGTATCTATAATAGCTTTAGATAGTATTTCTAATCCTAAAACAATAACGCTTAGTGACGATGTTATAATAAGTGCTAATACTCCTGTAGAAATAATAGGTAACGCTAATCCTTTAGGTTGGTACAGCTATAAGATAGTAGTAAAAGCATCTGAAGAAGACTACTATAATGCTTACTTACCTAATTCTTTAGCAGGGTCTACTCAATATAGTATTGGAGAAGCTTCTAATTTAAGCCATATAACACTATTAGCTGATAACATAAATAAAATACCTTCTGATGTTACTAGCGCTACACCTGAACAAACACAATTTAGAACTAGTGATGAGGTTTTATTTCCAAGAGTAGCTCAACAAAATTTTACTACTCAAACAAGACAGATAAATGTCTCAGCAGGGGAAAATACTACTAGAAGTAGGTTTTTTACAGTTGAATCAATAGGTAAAGTATCTGACTTAGGTATAAATACAAACAGTGGTGTTGGTGCTAGCGGTGCTGCAATAAAAGCTGCAGGAATATTTGATGCTCCTAGTAATCCTACTGTAGCTAGACTTAGTACTTATGGAACAACTTTTGGAGGTTTTTATAATAATCCAGCTAATAATCCACTATTCGTACCTAATTTAAGTGGTACTCAATGGACATCATCAGGCATTAATTTTTACCAAATGGACGTTCAATTTGGAAATCCAATTGAGGGTACAAGTGGTACTAATAGAGGTGTTCCTTTAATTGGAAATTTATATCCAAAACCAGAAATAAAATGGAAAAATGAAAGTGCAAGTGGGTTTACAGGTAGTATAAGTGCTGGAGCTAGTGGCTGGGGTTATTGGAGTAACAATGCTAACACAGATCCTAACAACGCTGTAGTTGTTAGTACAGATGGAGAGGGCGTTGGCATGAGAGTAAGACTAATGTCAATAGGCCCAAACTCAAATGGAAGTTTCGCTTCTCCATACACATTTGCATCTCCATCTACTTTGTATGTTAGAGTTCAGGTAAGAGGAGTTGGATATAAGGCTGGTGATCAAATAGAAATACCAGCAAGTACATCTGGTACAGGAACTTCTTGGAGTGATCCATTAGTTTTTACACTTTCAGAAGCCTACTTAGCAACGCCAGAATCTTCTGAAGCTATAGCTGGACAGCCTATAAGTGTTATGGAAGTTAAACCGCCTACTTCTAATCTAGACATATATTGGGAAACTTCTACGTCAGGTTTAATTAGAGACTTAAACGATACTATAAATACAGCAGCATCTCTATCAGCTCCTACTACTTTAAATTTTACTCAACTAGGACCAGCAAAGGGAGATGTGTATTTTCCAGAAACAGTACAACCAAACACCTTTATATCTCAGTTTACATGTTTAAACGGTGTTAATGGATCTTTAGGTAATGTTGTATTTAATTTAGATAAAGTTGAAAATGCATCTGGCACAATTGTTTCTGGCGACTTTGGTTTAACTAATACTCCAACAGGAACTGGAAACATATTCAATAACAATGCTAGTTTTTTCCAAAATAATAATAATCTTAATAATTTTACATTCTTTGTTACAGCTACTAATATAAGTCTAGGTATATCATACTCAAACACTTTTAATTTTACAGGTAGCATTATAAACGCAGTGCCCACTATAGTAAGGCTTGATGGCACAGCAATTCAATCTTCTGATTTAGCCACTACTTCACCTGGTAGTTTTGTTCAAATAGTACTATATGCTAGAAATGGCGCTTATCATACGGTAGCTGATGAGCAATTGCTTTGGAATTTAGGTTCAGAATCTAATGGTGGAACTTGGTCTTTAAGAAGTGGTCAAGGTGGAGTTTCTACAGCATCTGTTAATCCACCATCTGGACAATCAGGACTAATGCTTAGTAAACAAATTATAAGATTTACACCACCATCAGCTGATGGAACTTACACAAATACTATATCAGTAACAGATGGTTCTGGAAATGGCTTGACTAGCACAGTGTACACACTATCAGTAGTTGTAGCAAGTCCAGAAGGTGGCGGGGCTGCAGGTTGAGTATAGTTAATAGTATAAAAAACAAGTGATAATATTAATATGGCAACAGTTATAGAAATAGATTGGTTTAACACGTATTTATTAAAAAAATGCGTAGATGATAATTTTGCATCAGATTTGACAACACCACAAGCTTTGCCTAATTCAACAACAGCACCTGGTGGTATGTTAATACCAGCTGATGGTTACCCATTAGCCCCTGGTATAGCTTATCCTGGTACTATAACTAATTCTGATTTTAATTATTACGTTGAAGAATCTAGAATAAGAGGTGGTTACAATAACAAAGCCACCGATAAAGGTGTAAAAGCATATATAAACGAACCAGAACCTCAACAACAACATAGGTTTAACTCATTAATATATTCAGGTGTTTATAATTCAAGAACAGGTGTTAATGATACAAATGTTTTTTCTGTAGCTGAAGATTTAGTTAGATCAGCAGATCCTCAAAATGGTTCTATACAAAGAATATATGCTGAAGATACTAATTTAATAGTATTTCAAGAAGATAAAGTAAGTAGAGCATTAATAGATAAAGATACTATATATACAACCGAGGGTGGTACGCAAACTCAGGCTGGTCAAAGAATTTTAGGCCAAATAGTTCCTTACAAAGGAGAATATGGTATAAGTAAAAATCCAGAAAGCTTTGCTGTTTATGGTTATAGAAAATATTTTGCAGATAAAGATAGAAACGCTGTAATGAGACTTTCTAATGATGGATTAACTGAGATAAGCGCATATGGTATGACAGATTACTTTAGAGATCAACTAGCTTTAATGTCGTCTGGTAATAGAAATTTTATTGTTGAGGGCTCTTTAAAGGTAGCTACTGTAGCGACTAATGTTAAAATATCAATATCTAATCAATCATTATTGGAGTTTAATAATGTTTTTGAGTCTACATCAATTACACCTGGCATGATAGTTTCTTTTTGTCCAGATATTACTGTTGCTAATCCTGTGTTTCAAAATTTACCAGGATATGTTACTCAAGTAATAGGAGAAAGTATTGTTCAAAATGTTTATATGTCTTCTCCGTTAGGTGTAACTCAAGCAGCGGGAAGTGCTGTTAGATTTAGGTTTTCATACCCATATAAAACTAGAGTTGTTGGCGGTTGGGATATACATAATAAGAATTATCTAATATCAATGCAAGACACGCCAACTCAAATTGATAAGTATAATAAAGACACTTACAGAACTTTAACTTTTGATGAAAGCATAAAAGGTTGGGTTAGTTTTAAAACTTTCAAACCTGCAGCAATGAACAGTTTAAAGAATAATTTTTATTCTTTTACAAATGCAGACTTATATGAACATTACGATGAAAATACTTTAAACAACAGAGGTCTTTATTATGACGTAAGAGAACCTTCTAATGTTACTTTTGTTTTTAATCCTCAACCATCAACAGTTAAAGTGTTTAAAACTATAGATTACGAAGGTAGTAACGGTTGGGAAATAACTTCATTTGTATCTAGCTTTACAGAGCCTAACTTAAATATAACTAATAATTCATATTCTAACGATCAAGATACATCGTCTTTTATATACAGCTATGATGAAGGTCTTTACACAGACTCTATTACTGGTCAACCTCAAAGAGCTGGTTTTAATAGAAAAGAAGATAGATACGTAGCTAATATAGTTAATAGTTCTACTGTAACTCCAGGTGAAATTAGATTTGGTACAGACATGACAGGTATAAAAGGTTATTTTGCTACAGTCACTATTGAAACAGATAATAGTACTCAACTAGGTGGCATAAAAGAATTGTGGGCTACTGGATCTGAGTATGTAGTATCTTCAACTTAAATATAATTAAATGAATAAAAAAACAAGTGATAATCTTACTGACATTATTTCACTAGCAACTAAAGCTGAAATTGATAAAATAGGATTTAGAGAAAAAATAACTGAGTTTCAAAACAATATGAGAGATTTTGAAGGCTCTGTAGTTAGAAAGTCTTACAAAGAAAATGATGAATTAGATACTTTCAATGGTGGAAAACTAGAGCACGACTTTGGTGAAGGTACTTATATTAGAAAAATAACAATGCCTAAAGGTATGATATATCTTAGCGCTATACATTTAGTAAAACATCCTTACTTTGTTATGTCAGGTGAATGCACCGTTGTTTCAGATAAAGGTTTAACTAAAATAAAAGCTCCTCATCATGGTATGACAGAGCCAGGAACACAAAGAATTTTATACATTGACGAAGAATGTGTATGGGTAACAGTACATCCAACTGATAAAACAAATGTTGAAGATGTTATCAAAGACGTTACTAGTGAAAATTATAATCATCCAAAACTAGAAATATGATATTAGAAATAGTTTATATGCACGCCACTGTAGGTGTAGCAGCAATTGTAGCAGGGGCTACAGCTTTAGTAGCTGGAGGTGTGTCTGCTGGAATAAATAATAAAAAAAAGAAAGACGCAGCTGAAGAGTCTGCAGAACGTGAAGCTGAAGCTCAAATGATGAGAGCTAATAGACAACCAGTCTTAAATCAAGCTGACGATATTAGAGCTTTAGCTGCTCAAGTAAGTAATCCTTACGAAAACTTAGCAGTATCAACAGCTGCTGCAGAATTTGAAGCTGAACAAACAGACATGGCTTTAGCAAATACTTTAGATGCTATGACATCATCTGGTGCTTCCGCTGGTGGTGCAACTGCATTAGCTAGAGCTGCTTTACAAAGTAAAAAAGGTATTGCTTCTAGCATAGAGAAACAAGAAGTTGCTAATGCAAAACAAAAAGCTCAAGGTGAAGATTCCGCTAATAAACAAAGAATAGCTATACAACAAGCTGCTTTTGCTGAAGAAGGAAATGCATATGCTAGACAAGAAGATAGAACAACTGCTGACTTAGCTAGAGTAGAAGAAAAAGAAGATTTTTATAAACAACAAGAAATAGCTTACGGAGATGCTGCTACTGAAGCATTAGTAGGTGGAATAACTAACGCTGGTATGGCAATTGCTGGAAGTGATATTAGATTAAAAGAAAATATAGAACTAGTAGGTAAGTCTGGTAGCGGTTTAAATATATATACTTTTGAATATATAAATAAATTTAAATATGGACATGGTAAGTTTAAAGGAGTTATGTCCTTTGATCCTATGCTTCCTAAAACTTCTGTGTGGAAAGATGAGCGTGGTTACGAGCTAGTTGATTATTCAGAAATTGACGTTAACTTAGAATTAATATAAAATGGCATTAACTTATATAACTAAAGCAGCTGAAATGGCTGCTAGACAAAACCAAAGAACTGCACAAGGAGTTAATTTAGTTCTTCAAAAACTTGCTAAAGAGCAAGAAAGAAGAAACAAAAAAGCTGACGAAATTGTTCGTAAAGGCCAACAATATACAGACGAGTTTTACAGGTTATATGGAGAACAAACTAAATCGGGTACTGAAGCTTGGAATAGTGGTGCTAGCTTGTTAGTAGGTAAACTAGCTTCTGAACAAGAAGAATTATATACTAAAGCTTTTAGTTCTAATGGAACTCCAGAGGATAAACATAATTGGAGACTTAGACAAATAAGAGATAAACAAATATTATCACAAGTAGGTTCATGGGCAACTATAAGTAATAACAATGCTACAGCAATGCAAGAGAACCAGTCTGCTCATGAGCAAGACATAGACTTGGGTAGAATGACGAGAGGTAACGATACAGATAAATATGCTTTTTCTCAAAACATGCAAAACGATCAATATAGCCAATATAATTTTGATATAGATGAAAAAGGAAATGTTATTTTAAATGCTCAAAACATTGATTCTGAAGGAGCTATTGTATCTAGTGACACTAGAAATTTAAGTGCAGATGTAGCAGATAATAAAGCTGGTAACGAATGGTATAGCCAAATAAAAAAAGAAGACTTATTAGAAAATAAATTAAATCCTAATTGGACTGATAAAAACACTGGATATAATACTTATTTTAAAAAGAAAACTGAAAGCGATAGAACTTATAATCCTACAACTGGCAAATGGAAAACTGTAACAAAAGAAGTTTACGATAGAGATGAAGTTAAAGACGCTTTAATGAATACATATTCTAATAGATTAGATGCTGAAATAAAAGGTCCTGGTTTTGAAAAAACATGGGATCAACTTTGGAGAGGTGGTTATTTAAAAGATGATGATGGCGCGGCTAGTCCTGCCGCAGAGATGTCTTGGTCAGAGTATAAAAAAATTAAATCAATGTCGTTTGATCAATTTGAACAATCATATGGTGATGTAACTGGAGATGGTATTGTAAATGATGATGATAAGCAGTTTTTACAAAAGCAGGTAATGTCTACAGCTAGAGAAGGTTTAGCTAATTATTATTCTGGCAACATGGTACCTGCTGAAGATCAAATAACAAATGTATCTATGGCTGATGCTAGCACAGGTGGTGATAGTAGTGGAATAACTGAAAAACAAAAAAGAGAGTACAAATCAGAACAAAGATATTACAACGCTGTTAGAGATAACTCTCCTACGATAATTAAAGATTATCCAATTACGTTTGATGAAGAGACTGGCAAAGTAGATAATACAAAGTACTATAATAGAGTTGATGCTATTACTAAAGAAATGAATAGTAATATACCTCAAAAAGATTTAGGTAAAGGATTTATATATAAAGTTGGAGATGATGTTGTTAAATTATTTGATAGTAACGGTCAAAGTCCACCAAAACCTCCTTTAAATGCGGAGGACATTTATAGGTTAGTTCCTTATAGAGGTAAAACAAAAGAAGATCCAGAAATTGTATACAAAGCTGTTAAAATAATGACAAAAGAGTATGTGATGACTGATAATCCAGCCGTACTTACAGAAAGAGTTGCTAGTGCTATAGGCATAGATGATGAATCTCAAAATTACCTTAAAAGTATAGAAAATGTTGACACTCAAGTAAATCAGGAGTATTCCTCATAAAAACTAATATATGAATAAAATTTATATCGTAGACGGAGTGCAATATAATGTAGCTCCTAATAGAGAAGAAGAGTTTCTTAAGCGATTTCCTACTGCTACTTTAAAAGAGCAAATAGAAGATCAAGTTGAAGATCCAACACTAAATGTTGCTGCTGAAGACGAAGCAGTTTTAGAGTCTATGGATACAGATTTAACATCAGAAACTGTTTTATCGGATTACGATTCAGAAGTTCAGAAGATTAATTTAAGTTATGATGATCAAATAAGTAATTTAGATGTAACTGAATCTGATAAGGAGCTATATAGTAGCTTTGTTGTAGATGAAAATGTAATAGAAACTAAAACAAAACAGTTAAATGAGCAAAGATTAAAAGATCTAGCTTTAGCAGAGCAAAAAAGAAATGATA